>ORJL011353811.1_pt1 | contig 17476 bp, 11 predicted proteins | sample 1779941 | NCBI WGS metagenome assembly ORJL01 (sample SAMEA104232317, study PRJEB22302) | groundwater metagenome | biome: forest; feature: aquifer; material: groundwater | place: USA | collected 2011-08-07 | depth 5.8 m | reverse complement strand
GATAGGGCGCGGGCAGGTGGGCCGGCACCGGGATGAGGTAAGCGCGTTCATGCTCGAAGGCTTTGGCCGGGATCAACCCCGCCTGGCCTTGGGGCCTGTTGTCCATTCGCACTGTGGACCACGCCAGAGCCTGTTGGTTGATGTCCTCCATACTGGTGAAGGCGCGCCCGGGCACGAAGTTGGTCTCCACCGTGAAAAAACTGCGTTCCTCGCCCGCCTTGGTAAGGGCTAAAGGGCAGTGTGTTCTCGGCCAGGATGCCCAGACGGGCCAGTCCCTGCTCGGTCTCGGCGGCGATCATGGCCGAGCCGTTGTCGAAGAGCAGCGAGCGGGGCAAGTCGCGCTTTTGAAACGCCTGGCTTAAGCCGTGACAAAGTTCCCGGGCGCCTTCGGCCAGGTACCACTGGAGATGGCAGCAGAGCCGGGAGCGGTCGTCGAGGACCCCGAGCAAGAGAGGATAAACCCATTGGCCGCGGGTCCGCAGCACGCGCAGGGAGCCATGATGAAAATCCAGATGCCAAAGCCCGTTGACATATTCGCTCTCGTAGCCGCGGATCTCCCGGGTCTGGTAGCGGCGTTCGGCGGCTTGGGCTCCCGGACTGTGGGCCGGCCCGCGGCGAGGCCGTTTGAAGAGCCCGTGGCTTTTCATGTAACGCAAGACCGAGGCGTACGAGGGGGTCCGACCTCCCTGGGATTGTTGCTCCACCAGGACGGCCAGGTTGTCGGCATGGAGTTGGTAGCTCCAACTGGGATGCTGGAGATGTTGTTGGGCCAGCAGCAGGGCCGCCTTGGCGCTCAAGGCCGGATGTCGGCCGTGATCGGAGCGGATTTTGCGTTTGAGCGCCTCCACCGGTCCAGCCTTGGAGCGGAGGGCTTGGTAATACCAGCGCTCCAGGGTGGAAAACCCGAACAGGGCCCATTCTCCGGAAATGGGGTGCCGCCATTTTTTGGCGGCCAGTTCTTGGAGTTGCTCTTGGAGTTGTCCTCGATGAGGAGGGGCGGCCAAAAGAGGTCCGATCACGCTGAGCCGAAAATGGGCCCAGCGCTCGTGCGAGCGGAATGTTGACGATGTTTCTGCCATAGGATGCCGTGCGTTTTTCTCTTCCACCTTTTTGGTGGCGCGGCCAGGGTTCTACACCCCCCTCCCGGGCTCTGTCGCCGGGCATCCTCTGCGGGGAAATTGGCCCCCCTCAAATAGACCGTTCCAAAGGGATCGAGCCGGTGGTGATGGGAGAGAGGAATTTGAGCAGGGCCAGCAGCCGCTTTCTTCGCCCCAGCCCGAAGGCCTCACACAAGGATTTGGGCAGCGTTTCCGGATCGATGGAAGGCGCGAACCGAGCCCGGGCGGCTTTCCAAAACGGGCTCTCCACAAAAGCGCTCAACCACCACTCCCGCCAGCGCTCCACAGTGCGTCGGTCCAGGCCCAGACTCTCTTGCAGCGTCCGCAGACGCTGCCCGGTGAGCCCCTGTCGCACCGCCGAAACCAGCACCACCACCGGCCCCCAGTAAACCTTCCGGCCCAGGAAACGCACCGAAGGGGGCGTATGCCGTTTGCGGCAGCCCTCCTGGTCGCAGCAAAAACTGTCGCGATAAACATCGTCACCCCGCTTGCGCTCCTGTCGCGTCACGCCCCGGGGCAGGCGCCTGTAATCCGACCGATGCAGTTTGCCACACAAGCAGTAGAGACAGCCGCCCCGCCGAACCTTCTCGGCCAGTTCGCCATCGACTTTCTCCAGCAATTGAGCTGGAGGGCAGAGCGTTGGCGCGTATTGGGCAGGTTGCAATGGACGCCAATAGCATTACAGTTCCGAACACAGTAATACCCTCGGTCATGTTGGTATCAGCAACACTGGTCCTTGCTCCGTACACATACGCCTCGGGGCACTCAGTTGATCTTGCGACCAAGACCATAACGGTTCGGGTACCTGGTAGTATGCGGCACTATCGTATCATCTCGGGCACAGCGCATACCATTACGAGCATTAGCATCTCCGGCGGCAACGTGGTGATCACCTACAAGTAAACAATCTTGACAGTCTGATTCGCGTGCGGCCCGGTGTGGGACCTTAGTCAAGTCGCACAATCCGTAAGAACCGCTGCGCCGAGCGCAATACGTTCAGATTAGTGGAGAGGCTAGTCCCAGTTGCGGTCATATTGGCGCCGAGCCGCGTCCATGTGAACTGATTGAGATCATCTTTCAATTCAATTCCATAGGTGCGACCCGGAAGAGTTGTCCAGCCGAGTGTCAGTTGAGTTCCGCTCAATACGATCTGGTCGAACCGCGGAGAATCACCGGCGCCATAAATATTTAGCGCGCCGGGCGACGCAGTCAAAAGCTCCATGCGCTCGATTGGCTGGCCATCCGGGAACGACCCATAGGAGTGGTTTGTGCCCACCCGGGAATAGTTGACATAATCAAGCACCTTCGGCTGGCCGTTTTCGAGGCGGCAAAGCGCGACCGAACCGGAACCCGCCGGCAATTGAAAACTCGCGTGCAGTTCCGTCGCGGTAGTCAACAGTGGCTGGCCATCCACGAAGATCACTTTGAATTCACCCGGATTGACTTGCGCGTTCGTGGGAAAAGCCCACTGGGTTAGATTTGTGTAATTGCCGGCGAGATAAAGAGTGGCAAGGGAAAGAGCGCCGGGTCCACAATTGTAAAGCTCCACCCACGGCTTTGGCCGGCCGGTGCTATCCCCGAGGCCATCGACGTTCTCCGGCTGCACCTCGTTAATCCAAAGCGGCGGGTAATCCGGCAGAGTGGACGCCACGCTGTTTGCGGCTCCGGGCGTGCGGAATGGAGGAGCCGCGCCTACCGCCCAGTTGCCAACGCGCCGGGTGTCCTGGGCCGGATCAATCAACTGCAGCGAGACGCCGGCTCCGGATTCAATCACTGGCCAGGGCGGCGTGTTTTCGTATCGCACCTCACTAATCACCAACTCATTTTCCGGCGCCGCGCCAGGCTTGATCAATCGAACCACTTCCCCTCCAGGCTTGAGATCCCCCGGGAACTCCCCGGCCAGTGGAATGGTTGCGCCGTACGCCGCCGCGAACGCGGCGGAATTCCTCGCGACAAGCAGATAGCGGTTAGGCTGGATGAATGTCCCCGGCGCGAAGCAGAACCCGGTGCCGCCCAGTTTGAAGCCCGAAACATCGAAGGCATAGCTCGGATGCCGATTGAAAAGTTCGACGAACTCCCCGTTCTCCCGCGCGGGATAGTACATGATTTCGTTGATCACCACCCAATCCTGCGGCTGCGGCGCTGTTCCAGCGTATTTGACTGTGACTTGGCCAGTCGCTCCCTGATAGACCCGCCCGCGAAGGTCCTTCCCGACAATCTGCAGGACGCTCGCCGGTCCGCTTAGCGGCACTTTAATCGTCCACGCCGTATTTCCAGTCCAGGTTACAGGATAAGCAACTCCATTGATCTCAATTGTGGCGACGCCAAACGGCGCGATCCCTGTGACCGTCGCCGTTGAGGTCGCAGAGGTGAAATCCTTCGTCGTGATCGAGAATGCCGCCGCATCGCTGTTCTTAATCTGCGTTTGCAGGAAGTTTCGACGCGAAGAAACGTAGCTCTTCAATGAAGTGGGAGCAGTGGCTGGCACGTTGTTTTTGACAAGAGCCGCCCGTCGCGCGTCGAATTGAGCATCGGAGACATCCTTTTGCAGCGGTCCGTTCACCGCATCCTGGTACCCCCGCCACAACATCCGGCGATAAGCGGGAACATTGAACAGCGATCCAATCACCCCGTCCTCTCCGGCGCTGAAAAGCTGGTTCACGGTGGCTCCATCGCCCAGTCCAAGAACGAAATCCACGTCCCACGACATAAGCGTGGCCCGTCGTCCGAGCGGCGCGTACAGGTACATGTTTTGACCGGTGTTATAGCTCCACGAATCCCAATCCCCGAGCACCCTTCTATAAGCGAACATTCGCATCCATTGTTCCACGTCCGCCAGGTTCATTAACTGCGTGATCCTGTCAGTGGCATTTGCCGCAGTGAGAAGGTTATAGATCAACGAGTAGTCATTGGCGGTTCTTGCTCCGGGGTGGGGTTGCCAGTTAAAGCGATACGCGGCCAGCTTGTAGGGTGGGGCTGTGACTGGTTTCTTCTGGAAGCTGGCCCAGACGAGCGAAGTCGGCCCGTTCCCATTGCTATCATCGCATTCGAACCAGCCTGAAATCTTGAAGAGCGTGTCATCCAGGCCGCCTCCGCCGAACCAATCCTTGGCGATGGACCGGTCCGGAACCTCGATATCATAATCAACCGGATAATGCAGCGCGCCGTTTCGGTACAATCGCATGTAGTGACTATGACTGAATGGAAGGCCCATTTGCCCCGCCATCCAGTAAGAAACGTCATCAGCCATTTCAGTGGATTCGTCCCCGCCGTTTCCGCTGGATCTGAAAACATGCCTTCCACTTCCAAGCAACAGGTCGTCGTCCGCAAAGCGGCTCGAGTACGAACCGAGGCCCCCGTGAAAGGGGCTGCCCTTGTTGCGCCAGCCCGCATTATAAATGACACGCGTATTATAAACAATCGTGCAGTCGCGATATTTCCTGTCGAGTCCGGGCTTTGAAGCCAGGTCACTTGCGCTGGCCGCCGTGCTCCACAAGTGGTAATGAGGAAATGAGCCGAACGGCGTCGGGTCCGCCCACCGGATCACGCATTCGCGTGTCGGTGCGTCATCCGGAAAAACGCCGGACGCCGGAACGGCGGCGCCGTCCTGCGCCTGAATTCTAAAGGCCACCACTCCGCTTGGCCGCGCCGGAATGGTTGCGGAGTAGATTCCATCTCCCGCCAGCCCATCGCCTCCAACGCCGTCATCGTGCATCCGCACAACTGTCGTGGCTGTGCCCGGGTCCGCTCGATAGATCAATTGGGCCGCGAGCACCCCGTCCGGGTCTGAAATCCGCGCGGTGACGACCACAGCCTGATTTGCCGCCGGAACTGGGGGATAATGAGTCACCTCGCTAATGGAGGGTCCGGCATTCTCGACAATCCTGCTGTTCGGCAGGCCGGGGGTGCCGAGGTTGGCTGGAAGTCGAAGAGTCACGGGAAGCTCAATTCCGTTCCCGCGCACTCGGAATAGAATCTCAGGCCATCCCGAGAGCCAACGAGCCTTCGCGCGTATCGTCACGGTGGAGTTCACTGCAAAAGCCGTGGCCAGACTCCCACGAATGGAGTTGGGTCCTTCGTCTCCCACCTCGAGAGAGCGCAGGTGCAGACAATTGTTGCCAGAGAACGCGCCATTGCTCTCAACAACGGAGGAGATATGCGTACCGTAGAACGTCCAGCCGGTCTTCCCACTCTCGAATCCGGGGTTGCTCAGAACATTTGTGCCGCCCGCCCGAGAAGCCTCGACGTCATCTACTAAACATTCACTCTGGCCGAGAGAGATGATATAAAGCTTGTTCGCCGCGTAGGTCTGATTTGCCAGACTCAGTGTCCCTGTGACTTCATACGACGCCCACGGCGCCTTCTGAGTCTCATCACTGGTCGCCCAGTTTGAGGCCAGGAGCGGGTCGGCATGAGCATCCTTCAATTCCAGACTCGATCCGCCGCCGTTCGCCAGCTCGGGCCATCGCCCGCCGGTCATGTAAGAGACTTCGCTGACGGCGATGTAGATGATGTCTTTTCCTTTAACCGCTGGTTTCGCCAACACCACGCGGTCTCCGCCACCCTTTAGTGTCCCACTAAAATTTCCAACGGCATTCGCCAGATTGAGCTGGGGATAGTTCGTCAGCATCCGCTGGAGGTTCCGCGCCACCACAAGATAACCTCCGGCGGAGATCGAGCTTCCCGAAGGAAAAGAGAAGTTCACTCCATCGTTAAAACGCCAGCCGCCCAGATCGACCGTGTTTGTCGAGCGGTTGTATAGTTCGATGTATTCATCATCCGCATCGCCGCTGATCGGCTTGTACATCAATTCGTTGATCACCACCTCTTCCTGTCTCCAGCCCGCGTTTGCCCGGTCGGGGGTCGGATTGGAAAGACGACGCACCACCGGACCGCCATCAGGAGAGCGTCCCGAAGCCACGCCCTCTTCCTGCGCTTCAAATCGGATCGCATCCAGGATCCGCGACTGGTCCGTGCTCACCAGATAGATCGTTTCTCCCGAAGCGCTCAGGCCAAAGCCAACCAGAGTCTTCGGGAAGGAAATCCAGCTCCGAGCCTCGATCAACGTCCCGTCCGGAATGCGGAATGTGTTCGTTTTGGGCGAGTCGGTCAGAAAACAGCCGGAAAGATCAACAGTGGCGTTGCTGGCGTTATATAATTCGATGAATTCCGAATCCTCGCCGGCTGGTTTGGCAAGAAACTCATTGATCACCACGCCCGCCCAGGGGTTGGGGACGACCGGATCATCAACGCCAGGCGAACCGCCGATCAGTTGGCTCGCGCCCCAGGCTCGGGGATCATCTTCGCCGTAGCTCGGTCTAAGGCACACAAGCGAATGCCCAGCCCCGTCCGCCGAAGGCGGCCATGGGGGGGCCGATGAGTAGGTCAGCTCCGCGCGAACCGCTCCCGCCTGGTTGAGCAAAGTGAGCCTGCCTTTGTCATGGCTCAGCTTGCCTTGGTATGGACCTAATACTCCCTGGATTCCATAAACCGATTGAACCGCCTGGGGATCCGCCGCGATCACGGCGAATTGTCCGGCCTGAAGGCGGAAGGCATCTGGAAAAGCGAAATCAATCCCTCCGGTGACCCGCCAGCCGGTTAGGTCCGCGAAAATCGCCTCACCATTATAGATCTCAATGAATTCAATATTTGTTCCATCCGCGCGCTCCTTGGGACGGTACATGATTTCTGAGAAAATCAATCCGGTCCTGCGGTTGGAGGGCCCGACTGATTCCCGACTTGGCGCGTAACTAAAGCTGGTCGGGTTTTCGACCGGGCCAAGGTCGCGAAATCTCGCTGTCGCAGCCGCATTGGTTGCGCTGCTCGTCACCGTCATGCCAAAAAGCACCTGGGCAGGGAGCGCCATGTTGATGGCGCCGAGCGACTGCCACGCTTGACCGTCGAAACTGCCGTAACCGGTGAACTCATTGCCGTTCCTCCGCAGCCGCAACCACGCCCACGGATAAGCGCTTGGGAATTTCAGGCTGGGGCCGCTCATCGTGGCGACCGCCGATGCTGTGCTCCGCGACTCAAAGAAACTCCCCAACTGCGGCGATGACGCGAAAATCGCGGCAAAACGAACGCTGTCCGTCGGACTCTCTCGAACCATCAAGCCCGCCTTCACATACGGATCACTGATGCTCAGCCCCGCCAGGCGCGCCCGGAAATCGAAATCGCCGCTCTGCTCCCGGTATGCAAATTGGCACTGGTCCCTTCTTCCACCGATATCCGCGCCACTCCCCGTAAGGTCGTAGCCGCCGGGCACCGCCACGATCCCTCCCGGAATCGCCGGGCTGCCAATGTCCAGCGGCGCGTACGCGGCCGCGGAGAAGGTCTTCCGCGTGCCCGCGGCGATCTGATTTCCGGCTGCCGATTGGTCCGTGATCCGGGCAACCGTAGGCGTATAAAGCAGGTTTTCAAATTGGCCAATGACTGAGGATGGCGCGATCACCATCAGCCCAACTACAAACGGGACAAGAATTCGCATAGCGACAACTCAGATATCTTTCATCATCCCAAGCGTTTGCATACCGCAGCCGAGGCCAACAAAGACTCCCGGTAAAGGAATTGCGGATCGGGACCATATCCGTAATTCCTTGAGCATTGAAGGAGAATTGAACAAATCAACGATTCGCAGGAAGGAAGGCTCGGGAGTCTGCGCTCACTCCAGCGCCTTGGCGAGGTTCCGACATAGGATCTTCAAGACTTCGACTCGGGCGAATCGCTTGTCATTCCCCGCGATGATGCTCCAGGGGGCGGACTTGGTGCTCGTCCGCGCCACCATGTCGTTGACGGCCCTTTCATAGGCTTCCCATTTCTCTCGGTTACGCCAGTCTTCGTCTGTGATCTTGTATTGTTTGAACGTCACCTTCTCCCGCTCCTTGAACCGTCTCAATTGCTCGTCCTTGCTGATGTGGATCCAGAACTTTGTGACCACCACGCGGCTTGCGGTCAACTGGGCCTCGAAGTCATTGATTTCCTCATAGGCCCGCCGCCATTCATCCTCGCGCGCGAACCCCTCGACTCGCTCCACCAGGACTCGTCCGTACCAGGAGCGGTCGTAGAAGGTGGTCATTCCAGCCCGAGGCAGGTGCCGCCAGAAGCGCCAAAGGTAGTGATGAGCCTTTTCCTCCGCGGTCGGCGCCGCGATGGAAACCACCCGATACAACCGCGGATCTATCGCCTGCGTAACCCGCCGGATGGCCCCCCCCTTCCCGGCGGCGTCCCATCCTTCAAAGACGACCACATTAGCGATCTTTCTGGCGTTGGCTTTGCGTGCAAGACCTCCGAGTTCGTTCTGCAAGGCCGCCAGTTGATCTTTCTCCCGCTCCGCTGACAACGTTCGCTGGAGATTCACCTTCCTGAGGATGTCCCCTGGACGGCCCGCCACGTAGGACTTCGCCTTCCCACCCTTCGCCATGCGCAGTTCGATCCCTTCTCCGGCGGACAGCGCCTGTTCGATAGATTTGAGCACGATCCTGCCGGCGGTCAACTCACGATAGCGCCGGTCGGCGGCGTCAATGAGGTGCCACGGCGCGTGAGGAGCATGGGTCTGACGGACAACGAGCTCGGATGCCTTGATGAACTCGTCGTAGAGCTTGAAGTGCTTCCAATCCGACGGCTGGACGCGGAAACGGGTCTCCGGGTTCTTCTCCAGCCGATCGAGATGCTCCCGCTGCGCTTTCTTCGAGAGATGAAACCAGAGCTTGATGATCACCGCGCCGTCCAGCGCCAGCATATTCTCGAGGAACGCAATACCGCGAAGCACGGCTTCAAAATCGCGCTTCTTCAGTTCGCCATAGACACGCTGGACTATCGGTTCGGTGTACCAGGATCCAAAGAAAATCCCGACGCGCCCTCGCGCGGGCAGGGCGCGCCAAAACCTCCAGCGTGGAGGGCGATCCCTTTCTTCGTCGGACCTCTCCCAAAACGCATAGGTGTCCACCCCTCGAGGGTCCAACCATTCGTTCAGCCGTTGAACGAACTGGCCTTTCCCGGCGGCATCCGCGCCCGAAACGATGATCACGACGGGGATGCGCGTGGTTTTCAAAGCGAAGTGAGCTTGGAGCAACCCCGACCGCAGCGCGGGAACCTCGCTCGTGTATTGTTCCTTCGAGAGCTTGCAGCCCGACTTGATGCTTTCGAACATAGGCATGTTAAAAGGGCCGGTTCGTGACGTTCAAATGGTTCGCCAGAATCGCATTTTGGATCACGATCGCGCCCCCAATTCAGGTTCGGTTTTCACTCTGTTTCGGTTTGGTTCTGCCGCAGGCGGGCAAGCGCCTGGCAGATGCGCCCATGTTGCCGTTTGGCCTCGGCCAGGAGCGCGGTCCCCTCGGCCACTCTCCCGTCCCGCGCCAGCCCCTCGATTTCCCGAAGGGAGGGAACCACGGCCGCCATGCCGCAACTGGAGCTGGACCCGAGGAGTTTGTGCGCCACTTGCTGAACTCTCTTCGCCTCGCCCGCCCTCAGGGCGTCTTCCAACGCCGCCATCAGATCCCTGCTCTGCGAAAGGTATAGGTCCACAATCTCGCGCATCCGTTCGGGATCGTCCAGTGAAACTCTGCGCAGCCGCTTCAGATTCACGGGCGGCTCTTCCTCCAAACCCGGCAGGGATCCAGACCCAGGTGCGATGGCGGGGGGAAGCGCCGTCATCCGCCTCGGGGATGGAGCCTCCGCCGAAGTCTGCTGAGTTCTCTTCCGCCAACGATCGAGCGCGGCCACCAAATCCGACTCCTCGACGGGTTTGCTCACGTAGTCGTCCATTCCCGCCTCCAAGCATTTCTCGCGGTCGCCCTCCATCGCGCTGGCCGTAATCGCGATGATGTAAACGCGAGGCCGGTTCGGCAACCCCGACGCCCGTTCCTGAAGGCGGAGCCGGCGAGTCGCCTCGTAGCCGTCCAACTCTGGCATCTGGCAGTCCATCAGGATGATGTCGTACGGCTCGCGATCGCAGGCTGCGAGAACCTCGTTCCCATTGCCAGCCACGCTCGCCGTGTAGCCGAGCGCCTCTAACTGCCCCAACGCGACCTTCTGGTTAATAGCGTTGTCCTCCGCCAAGAGGATGCGCGGGCCAGCCAAGGTGGGGCGCCCGGTCGCCGATACGGACCGGGATCTCCCAACACCCCCCTCCGTCCCCGGAAAACCGGAGGCTGGCGCCCCCTCCAGAACACTCGTGATCAAATCGAACAGACGGCTTTCGCGGACGGGCTTCACAAGGGAGCCCGCAATACCGGTGGTCTGAAGGGTCCCGGCGTCCAGAGGTTCCCCGTGCGAGGTCAACATAATGAGCGGGGTGCTGGCGATCCGCGGATCCGATCTGATCGCGCGGGCCAGGGCCAAGCCGTCCATGTCAGGCATTTGCAGGTCGAGGATGGCGAGAGAGAACGGATCTTGGGCGGCCTCCTTATGCAACGCGGCCAGCGCCTCGCCCGCATTGCGAGCGCACTGGCTGCGCATTTTCCAGGCACGGGTCTGATGCTCGAGGATCATCCGGTTGGTCGAGTTGTCATCGACGATCAAAACGCGGAGCCCGGTGGGATCGATGCGCCGGATGGGGGCTGGCGAAGCGGCCTCCTTGGGCCTCTGGAAGGGCACAACGAACCAGAAAGTTGAGCCTTGGCCGGGCACGCTTTCCAAACCGATCTCGCCCCGCATCAGCGTCACCAACTGCTTGGATATCGCCAGTCCAAGACCGGTGCCCCCATACTTCCGAGTGGTGGACCCATCTGCCTGGCTGAACGCTTGAAAGAGGCGCGATTGCGCCTCCGGCGGTATCCCGATCCCGGTATCCTTGACCTCGAACCGAATGGCGGTGCCCGCGTCAGTCTCGTCCACCCGCGAGACCAGCAGGGCGACCTCGCCGGTTTCGGTAAACTTGATGGCGTTGCCGATGAGGTTGCTGAGGATCTGCCGCAAGCGGTTCGGGTCACCCCGCAACCGCCGCGGCACCTCGGGCAGCACAAAGCCAGTCAACTCAAGCCCCTTGTCGGCAGCCTGGTTGGCGAGCATCTCAAGGGCCATCTCCACGGTCTCCTGGACATCAAAATCAATCGTCTCGAACGCGAGTTTGCCCGCCTCGATCTTCGAGAAATCGAGGATGTCGTTCACGATCGTGAGCAAGATGGCGGCGCTGGTACGGATGTTCTCCGCGAAATCCCGCTGTACGGGCGTCAGGTCGGTGTGGACCAATAGGTTGGTCAGGCCGATGATGCCGTTCATGGGAGTACGAATTTCGTGGCTCATGTTCGCCAGGAATTCCGCCTTGAGCCGCGCCGAGATTAGCGCCTCATCGCGAGCCGCCCCCAAGTCGGCCTCGAACTGCTTCCGTTCGGTGATGTCCCGAGCCACGGAGACCACCTTCGCCGGTTGTCCAGCGTCGCCAGGGACGGAATTACCTTGCGATTCGATGAATCGCACGCTCCCGTCCTTTAGGAGAAGCCGGAATTCCGTGCGCTTTCCGGTGCCTGTTCGCACAGTATCTCTGTAGAGGTCCCTGAACCGGTCACGGTCCTCCGGGTGAATCTGCGTAAATGCGTCCGCCCCGCCCGGCAGCGTAGGATCGCCCAGCAGGCTCTGGTAGGATGGGCTGCTGTAGAGACGGTGCCCGTCCGAATCCGTCACGGCGATCAGATCGCTAACATTCTCGGAGATCAGTCTGAACATCTCCTCGCTCTTCCTGAGCGCGGCCTCGGCCTTGCGGCGTTCGCTCCCCGCGGCCGCCAGGAGCATGTTGCTAACCGCCAGAATCCCGATGTAGCTGCCGATCAAGGTCAGGCTTTCCTTCTCGCTGCTGGTGACGAAGGGTCCCCTGCCCTGCAACAGGGAGTAGATCGCCAGGGAGGAGACCAGGAATGTGCCGGTAGTCGCGCCGCGCTGCCCGAAGCGAAGCGCCGCCCAGACCAGAAACGGATAGGGCAGAAAAGCGAGTGGATAGTTGAGCACGCCGTAGGCGTACCAGGAGTTGAAGGAAATCAGAGTGCCCGCCACCAAGCCGCCCCCGCAGGCGACCGCCTCGAATACCGCCGACACGTTCCTCCCGATCCGCCCTGGCGCCCCCCAACTCAACAGGAACGGCGTGATCACCAAACCGGCCAGCGCGTTCGGCACCCACCATTCTAGGATCGCAGGGAACAAGTCATCCCACGCAACAGACCCCATGTACGCGAGGCTTATCGCATTGAACATGGCATTGACCGTCGTGCCCAGGAGGCAGGCCAGGCCGACCAGGCCCGCGACGTCACGCACCCTTTCCATCGGGGTCTGGAAGCCGACAAACCGATCGAGGAGGTAGGCGCACAGAAGCGCGCCAATGGTGTTGCCGATAACGACCCCCAGAGTGAACACACCCAGAGGGAGCCCATTCAACAGGGAGAAGAAAACCGCGCCCAGCGCCACGCCTGGCCAATACCGGGGGCCAAACAGCAATATCGCCGCCAGCGCCACACCCGCCGGGGGCCAAACCAGCGCAAGTTTGCCCGAATCGAACGCCGCTTCCTTCCCCAATACGCCACTCACGAAGTAGAAGCCCGTGAGGATGATGACGCGAGTGAACGTGGAGAGGTTTGGCGTGTCCGGTCGGGCGGTGTTCATACCTCTGGCGAGGAATCAGCAACTCCGCGGCGCGGCAAGCCACTCCAGGACGCGGGAAACCGCTTCCTCCGATTTCACCCCGACGACCGCGCCACCCCGTGGCTTCAGTTCCACTTCCCCGCGAGCCAGCGATTTCTCTCCGATGCCGACCCGCAACGGAAAACCAATCAGGTCCGCATCCTTGAACTTCACTCCAGGGCGATCGTCCCGGTCATCCAGGATCACCTCCACTCCACGCTCCGCGAGCCCGTCGTAGATCTGCCCGGCCAGCACCATGGCAGCGCTGCCAGGAGCGACGTTCAGGGGGGTGATGCAGACGGCGTAGGGCGCCACGGGCAGGGGCCAGATGATGCCATCCTTGTCGTTGCATTGTTCGATGATGGCCTGAACCGTGCGGGTCACGCCGATCCCATAGCAGCCCATCACGCACGGATGTTGCTTTCCGGCTTCATCGAGGAAAAGAGCGTTCAACTTCTCGCTGTACTTGACTCCCAGTTTGAAGACGTGCCCGACCTCGATGGCGCGACGAATCTTCAGAGGCCGGCCGGTCACCGTGCATTGCTCTGCGGGCTGGACCGTCCGGAGATCGACCCACTGAGTGACCTTGATGTCCCGATCGATATTCACATGTCGGAGGTGGAAGCCGTCCAGATTCGCTCCTGTAGTCATACCCGCTGCCCCGCGCAGGGCTTGGTCCGCATAAACAGGAAGGACGGTTGCCTGCGCGTTCAACGACGCCCTCACCGCACCCAGGCTGCCCGGATGGGCGCCCAACACGCCAAATATCTCCTCGGGCATGGCGGGCCGGAATTGGTTCGTGCCGAGCGCTCCCGTCAGCTTGGCCTCATTCAGTTGGTCGTCGCCCCGCACAAGGATGAGCATCAGTTTGCCATCGACCAAGTAGATCAGCGTCTTGATCTGCGCCTCCGCCGGCACGCCGTACGGCGCCTGGGAAAGCGCGTCGATCGTCACCACTCCGGGGGTGGCAAACTTCTCAGGCGCGACGCCGGTATCCACCGCCGCGGTCGGAATCCGCGGCCCGCGGCTGACGGCCTTCTCGATGTTGGCGGCATACTGTCCAGATTCGCAATAGACGACCTCATTCTCGCCGGTCTCCGCCGGGACCATGAACTCGTGCGAGAACTTGCCGCCGATGACGCCCGTGTCCGCCTCGACCGGAAACGCCTTGAGGCCGCAACGCTGGAAGATCCGAGTGTAGGCTTCGTACATCTTCTGGTAGCTGCCCTGGGCCGCCTCATCGGTCGTGTCGAAACTATAGGCGTCCTTCATGACGAACTCCTTGGCGCGCATCAGACCAAAACGCGGACGAATCTCATCCCGGAACTTGGTTTGGATCTGGTAGAAGTTCTTGGGCAACTGCCGGTAAGAGTTGACCTCTCCAGCCACGAGGGTGGTGATCACTTCCTCGTGAGTTGGCCCCAGCAGCCACTCCTTGTTTGCCCGGTCGCGCACCTTGTAGAGCACGTCCTTGGCGGTCACATAACGCCCGCTCTGCTGCCAAATTTCCGGAGGTTGGAGCGCAGGCATGAGGACCTCGATCGCGCCGGCGCGATTCATCTCCTCGCGGATGATCTGTTCCACTTTTCGGAGCACGCGCACGCCCATCGGGAGAAACGTGTAGAGCCCCCCAGTCAGCTTCCGCACCAAGCCGGCACGAAGAAGGAGCTTGTGTGAAACGATTTCGGCGTCCGCGGGGGATTCCTTGAGGGTGGGAATGAATGTCTGTGACCAAAGCATAATGGAAATGAGAAATCTCGAACCTGGAAGTTACCTAAGGGAAAACATCAAGCGGGGTCCCCGCGCACCCCGACTTTCGAGCGTCTGCGGCGCCGTCCTCCTGCGGACGGCGCCATGCGCGCCGGATGGCTCACTTGACGGTGTTGACCAGGGGCGCCAACCCCTGGATGCGTACTTCCAACCGGTCGCCCGATTCAATATGACCCACGCCGCTGGGGGTGCCCGTGAGGATCAGATCGCCCGGCAGGAGGGTCATGTTGATCGAGATGAAGCTAACCAAGGCGAAGCAGTTGAAAATGAGCTGGCTGGTGTTCGAATTTTGGCGGAGCTGGCCGTTTTGGAACAGTTGGATGGTCAGATCATGGGGATCGATCTTGGTTTCGACGTAGGGCCCCACCGGAGTAAAGGTGTCAAAGGACTTGCACCGCGCCCACTGGCTCTCCGAATTCTGGATCGTCCGGTCGCTGATATCCTGCGCCGCCGTGTAGCCAAAGATGTAGCGCGCCGCGGCAGCCGGTGTCACATTCCTCACCCGCCTCCCGATGACGATGGCCAACTCCGCTTCGAAGTCCGTCCGATGCGTCGGGAACGGGACCTCGATCTTCGCCCCGTCCGGAATCAAGGAGGTCGTTGCCTTGAGCCAGAACAACGGTTCCTTGGGAAGAGGCTTGCCAGACTCCCGCGCGTGGTCGGCATAGTTGAGCCCCACCGCAATGATCTTCGAGGGGGTCACAGGAACGAGCGTCTTCACCCCCTTGAGCGAGACGGGCTTCTTGTCGTAGGAGGGCGACCCAAAGACATCGCCCTGCAAACGGTACAACTCGCCGTCGACAATCTTCGCATGGAAAATGTCGTCGCCTTTCTGGAATCGACCAATTGCTGCCATAAAATGTGCCTTTACCTTAACAAATCTTCGCCGGGACTCGCAAGCTGAAAGTCGAAAGAACACTTTACAGACCACCCTTTCTTCCGAATTCCCAAGGATCAACATGATCCACCTCGCTCGTTCGCCCAAGATGATCTTATGAAGCCGTCTTCCCCACTCTCCCTCAATCCGCGCTGGTTTCTCCGGCGTGCTTTGGCCGCCACCGCCTTTCCCCTGCCCCTGCCGGCCTCCGTGATCGGGCGCCCCGGGATCACCGCACCCAGCGGCCTTATCGCCTTCGCTTCCATCGGCATTGGCGGACGTGCCCGCGCCATACTTCCTAACCTCCTCGGATTCAAGAACATCCAGCCCGCTTTCGTCAATGCTTCCGCCTACGAGAGCGGACAAAGCGCAGCCCCCTTTCGCGCGATCGAGGACCTCATCCGCAAGTCGGCGGGCGACCCCGCGCTGAAGACGGAGATCGAGGCTGGATTGGTCAAGATGCTCGCTCCCTTCGCTACGTTCGAGGCCAAGCGATTCGCCTGCCAGCACTTGGCGTTTCTTGGGTCGCAAAGCTCCGTTCCGGCCCTCGCCAAACTCCTCGCCGACGAACAGACGACAGGCATCGCCTGTCTGGCCCTCAGCGTCCATCCCTCGCCCTCGACAAGCTGAAGAAGTAACGGCTGCCTAAGCCAGCGGATCAACCACTTGCACGCCTGCGGGTTCGAAATGGCGTTTATTGTGGGTGACGACAATGTGGCCGTGATATAGCGCGGTCGCTGCAATCAATGAGTCTTCACAGGTCATCGTCCGGTTCTTGACCTTCAAGTCCGCGAGCAGTTCTTTCCATCGGATCAGCACGGGTTCGGTCAGTTCTTCGGTGGCCGGCGCGAGTTTTCGCCGCATCTCGGCCAGCCACGCGGCTAGACTTGGCCTATGAGCCACAGGCGCCCGATTGAGCCCGAACTGCAGCTCTGCAAACGAGATAATGCTCAAGAAAATATCAGCGTCATTATTCTGAACCCATGTTGCCAGTTTTGGCGGCACGTGCTTCCGCTCAAGCAATGAGAGCAAGTCAGTGTCGATGAGGAAGCTCACTTGGAGGGCAAATCATGGCGCTGTGGCGGATAAAGCGGAGCCGGGCAGCTTGAAAACAGCTTCAGCAGTCCGACGGCTCCGCGTCGTTTGGCGGGTTTTGGGGTCAACACGATACTGTTCTTGCCGTCGCGCATCGGACGGACCTCAACCACCCCACCTCCGGACAAGCCGGAGGCATCGCGCCACCACTTGGGCAGCGTGCTCTGGCCCACCTTGGAGACTGTCAGGGTGTCGATGTCTTTCACAGTTTAAGGATTCCTTAAACAGGGGCGCGTGTCAACTCGGATGTCGAGTCTTCCGGGGAGAGCTCTCTCCGGGGGACGGGATCGCGTAGGCAGGTCCTTGGAAACCGGAGACGCTGTCAAATCGGGCTGTCGCCCTGTCGGGACAGAGGCTGAGGGACCTACCACGCCGGCAAGATGCCGGCGCTCCCAGTGAAAGGGCGGATGTTCGGGTCACACGATATTCCTACGAAGGGCAAGCGGCGGGGATCGAAAAGGGGGCACGGAATCCGAAACGATCGGTGACCCCTTTGCGGCTGCGCGGTTCCTCGCGTAGCGAAGTGCTGCCGGTAGCCGTGGATTTCAATCCACGGTAAGGTGGCTGGGGGCGATTCCGTCGCGTAGCGACGATTGATGCGCGGGCATGTTGTGGCGTTCGGGCGTCGCGACGCGACGCATACCGTCGGTGCGCAAAACCGTGGGTTGAAACCCACGGCTACCATCGGGGCGTCGCTCCGCGACGCGGATTTTGAGAATCACTTGGTGGTCGCGCGACGAAAGCGACGGCGTGATCGGGCGGTCTGATCCGGTACGGCTCGGTTGCCAGGAGCATTGGGGGTAGGAGGATTGAGGTGGCCTGCGGCGCGCCATCGCATCAAGGTACCTCGGGACCTCCTCAAAGAGGTGAATGAACCCCGTCCGGCGCTTTTCGCCCGAGCGCAGCGTGGCCCTGCGCCTTACACGGAGTTGTTGTCACCCTAAAAACCGCGGATGGAATGGCCGCAAAAGATCACAGAGACCTCAAAGAGAATGAAATGGCCTCG
>ORJL010204637.1_pt1 | contig 17478 bp, 14 predicted proteins | sample 1779941 | NCBI WGS metagenome assembly ORJL01 (sample SAMEA104232317, study PRJEB22302) | groundwater metagenome | biome: forest; feature: aquifer; material: groundwater | place: USA | collected 2011-08-07 | depth 5.8 m | reverse complement strand
CCAAGCCGCAGGCAAACCCCCGAAGGGAGCCATCGGTCGCCACCACCCGGTGGCATGGAATGAGTATCGGCAACGGATTAGTGGCCAGCGCTTGCCCCACGGCCCGGCCCGACTGTGGGCGGCCGATGGCCTGCGCAACCTGACCGTAGGACCGGGTCTGACCCAGGGGGATCCTCTGCGTTGCCCGCCAGACCAGGCTCTGAAACGGCGTGCCAACTCCCTGGTCCCAAGCGTCATCCAGGTCCACAGGCGTACCTTCCAAATAGCGTTCGATGCGCTCCAGGAAGAGGGACAACGCCGGGTCTTCTTCGCTGAATTCGGGGCCCAAGTCCAGAAGCACTTGCTCTCGCGACGGCAGAGGAAGAACTATCTTCCGCAGGCCTCCCGCAGAGGCCTGCGCTCCAACCCACCCCCAAGAAGTCATCCTCAGCGCGAATCCCATGTCAGTCGTCCCTCTTAGTCCTTCCCAATTGCCATAGGCGCTTCAATAGCTCGACGCGGACCCTGCGCCAAGACTGCGCCAACTCGCCCGACTCCTCCGGCGTAGACCTCTGGCCACCATAGCGTACTCTTTCATAATTGCCCAGTATACCCTTTATCGTCCCAGCCTGTCGAGGCAAAGCTGCTAGAAGCGTCTCGGCATACTCCCTCGGAGTCTGATTGGAACCGGGCCCCAGGCGCGTCCACGACCCCACTAACGCCATCCTCCCGTAGACGGCCACTGCGGGGTCCATCCCTCCCCAATGACGACGCCAGGCCAGCCAGACGATGGCCATGAGGACCGGGAGGGCAGCGCCGGCAGAGGCGAAGAGCCACCAGTCTTCAGTAGCCAGAGCAACCGAGAAAGAGCCCTCAGGCGAAACGGCCTCAGAACCCGCCAACTCATCGCTGCTTAGCTGTTCTGTCAGAATGTCATCCGCAGGGAATTCGGAGATTGAAGCGTCTCCTCTGGCCATCAACGGAAGACTGGGGGTTGGCTCGAACTCAATCCAGCCATAGTTCGGAAAGAAAGCCTCCACCCAACCATGGGCGTTCGACTCCTTGACCAGATAGGAACCTGTCTTGGGATCGAAGCTCCCCACTGCGTACCCGGTTACTTCCCGGGCCGGCACCCCAATCGAGCGCAACATGACTACCATGGTGGTCGAGAAATAGGCCGAATACCCCCTCTTGAGTGTAAACAGGAGATAGTCCACCCGATCAATATTGTCGGGCAACGAGGGCAGGCTGGTCGAATAGGTGAACGTCCGAAGATAGCTTTCTATAGCTAGAGCTTTGTCGTAAGGGGTCTGGGCTTCCGCCGTTAGACTCTGAGACAGGTCTCGCACCCTCTGAGGAAGGGTTGAAGGCAACTGAAGATAGCGATCGGTAACCCAGGATGGGTAACCGACACCGGCACCCCGGAGTACTTCCGGGGCAGCTTCCGACACTGAGGAAACCACTGTGTACTTCTGACCGATTTGTAGAGGAGAAGTAGCATACCAGGCCGTGATGTCGGCGGGCAGGCGATTGACCGCTTGAATGCCTAGAACCCTCCCATTGCCTCCCTTCACCAGGCCCGTTACTCGCACGCCGGCAGGTAGGCGATAGTTCATACTCGCCATGGTCGTGCCATCATCCGCCCGAGGATTGATGGCCCTCAGCGAATCCCGCAACGCCCCTGCATAGGGGCGCAACTCCAACGGCAACGATTCAGCCTGCGCCAGGTCGTTCGCGGTCAGGGTCACCGGCTTGGGCTGGGCGGTCTCCGGGGCTACATCGAGGTCCACCACCTTCCTGGGGGCGCCGGCTCCAAAGACCAGGCCGTTCTTGGGCGAGAGGATGGTGATGGTCTGGGTAATATCCTTGGTTGCCTGGTAATGGCCGACCACACCGAGCAACGGCTCTTCAGGACCTGCGACGTGTAATGGAGCCGTGTCCTGCACCACCCATCCCTGGCCCGTGTAGTAGTCATAAGACAAACCCCGCCAATACCTGGCGACAGATGACTCAACCTCCATTACCGGTTGGTCGCTGAGGTTAGAGGTCCCCCTGATGACCAGGGTCTTGTCGAAATCGCCTGGCCCAGGCCGTTCCTTGGAAACCAGGAAAGCGAAAAGGCGGTTCGCCTGGCCCAGGCCGTCCTGCCACGGAGTATTCACCCTATACCACACATTCAACAGGTCGGTAGACTCTCGCGGGGTGGGCACGAACCACGCTCCTAATGAAAGTGAGACTGCCAAGGCCGCAGAGATCGGGAAGAGACGCCCCCCCCCGGCCACCCTTCCGGCCAGCGGGTCCTGACTCTGGTTGAGGCGCACGATCAGCAAGAGCGAGGCAAGGATATATACAAGAAAGAAGATGCCTAGACGGGAGGGCCCATAGTTCAGATTCAGAAGAAGCGCCACACCGGAGAGAGCGATGGACCACCACGCCCGCCGCCCGCGAGACGTCGACCAACCCAAGCCGTACCCGCCCACCCAGGCGAATCCCAGGAGCACCAGATAGAAAGGCAGATAGTCTGTACTTATGCCTCCGGTGCGGGCAGCATATCCCCAGGCATTCATACGAACTGCCAGGTCAACAAGCTGTTCGACCCAGCCCTTGCCCGCAAGGATAGGAATGACCTGCCAGACCGCAGCGACGACCGCGAAGAGAAAGGCCGATAGATGGGCCAGGTACGACCGGACCCCAACCGCAGCCAGCAGGGTCGCGAGTAGCAATGCCCCGACACCGTTGAGCGTCAGTAAAGGAAGGCCTTCCACCCAAGCAGCCATTTCCACGGAAACCAGGGCGCTGGCAAGCACCATCGAAGCCAGGACTATGGCCAGAGGGTCCAGAGACGACCGGAAACGGCGAGAGATCAATGCCCTCGGCCACCCTGAGCCAGGACCTTGACAAGGGAATCACCTTTGTTGAAGAGAAAGGTTGGAATACGGGAGGCAACCAGCGAACTGTAAACGAGGAGGGAGTTGCCTCCAGGTCCGAAACTGGAGGGATCGATCAATACGACCATGAGCCGGACGCCCCTGTGAGCCAGAAGCTGCGCTGCGCCAACCCAATCCTCACGGGGGGATGGCGTTATGACCACAGCAAGTTCCCTGCGGCCCAGGCTGCGTTCATGCCGGTTCATCACCTCCAGTAGCGGCACCTGTCCCCCGCCACGTACTTCCGCCAGGGAGTCCATCACCCGCATTAGCTGGCGCGAGCCCCGATCGGGCATGAGGTTGACGCTCGGCTCCCCGTGGGCAACCAGACCCAGGGCAAATCCCTGTCCCAAGTAGTGTTGAGACAGGGAGGCTGCGAGTGTGATCCCGTACTCCTCTGTTGAGTCCTGACCAATACCCTTCTGAGCTGAACCCTCCAGGTCCAGAATTACAAAGACGTTGTGCGAGGGATCGATCTCGAATTCCTTCACCATTAGCTTCTGCCAGCGCGCGGTAAGAGGCCAATGAATGCGATTAAGTCCATCGCCCGGGTAATACTCCCTTACGTCCACTGCCTTGGGTGTGAGATATGGCAGCCTCTGGGGGGAGCGGCTCTCACCGCAAAGGTCGCTCCGGGGAGAAGGAGTTCCGGTCAGATGAAGAACTTTCGGATGCACGATCAGGTCGCTCACTGGACGGACCATCCGCTTCCGCCGGAAGACGCCAAAGGGGTCGCTCACATAGACCCAGGTTGGCCCAATGGAATAGCACCCCCGGTCCAGTGGGGGAGTGTCCAGCGGAATACTGGCCTCCGCTCCAGGCGCCAGGTTGACCGAATGGTCTCGAACCACGCCTGGCAAAGGGGATTCCTCAATGACCTGAACACCGACTTTAGGCAATGGACTCAGATTGCGAACGGTGATAGTCTCTCGGAAGGTTGTACCCGCTCTCAAGCGCTGAGGACGCCGGCCGGCGGCGACCTCCAGACCCCAAAGGCTCGCGGCCGCCCAAACCAGGCCCACTACGAGAACGCCGGCGACAAGGTAAGACAAACGGAAGAAATAGCCGTTCCCGGTCACCAGGCCCGCGATAAACAGGGCCATCGACAATACGAAACCAAGCCCGACTTTCACTGAGGACCGTTCCTGGAGTTTATCTTTGCCGGATACGAACGCCGGGAACCGGGACCTGGCCGAGCACTTCTGCCAGTACCTCATTGGAGGTGACCTCACGCAGGCAGGCCGCCGGACTGATAATGATCCGGTGTGCCAAGACAGGCACTATCAGTTCTTTCACATCGTCAGGCAGGACGAAATCCCGTCCCCTCAATAAGGCTAGACCCTGTGAAGCCCTGACCAACGCCAGAGAACCCCTGGGGGAGGACCCCAAGTAGACCTCTGGATGGCTGCGGGTAGCCTCTACCAACGAGACGATATAGCGGATGATAAGGGGATCGACTCGCACTTCCTTGATCGTCTCTTGGGCCGCTAGTATTTCAGAAGAATCCACCACCTGGTCCAGTGTGTCGACAGGGTGGCGGAGAAGTTGACGCTCCAGAATCTCTATCTCATCCTGGGCCGACGGATACCCCAGCGTTAGTCTCATGAAGAAACGATCGATCTGCGCCTCGGGAAGCGGGAAGGTGCCTTCGTATTCTATGGGATTCTGTGTTGCCATGACCAGGAAAGGCTTCGGCGAGGGGTAGGTTATGCCGTCGACGGTAACCTGACGCTCCTCCATGGATTCCAGAAGGGCTGACTGGGTCTTGGGAGTCGCCCGGTTGATCTCGTCCGCTAAGACCACCTGAGCCAATATCGGGCCGGGCCGGAATTCGAACTCGCCCGTACGCTGGTTATACACTGAGACGCCAGTGACGTCGCTGGGAAGAAGGTCCGGGGTGAATTGAATTCGGCGGAAGGTGCAGCCAATAGACTTGACGATGCTCTTGGCCAGCATGGTCTTGCCTACACCAGGCACATCCTCTATCAGGAGGTGCCCGTTGGAAATAAGGGCAAGGAGCGCTAACTCGACTTCTTTGTCTTTGCCGACGATGACCTTGCTAACGTTATCCAGTATCGCCCGGCATACACCCTTAGTATCCAACTCACCACCTCCTTCTCAACAACGGGGAAACGGGACTCCAAGGCTTTCGCTTCCTTTGATACTAAATCCATTCTATCCGTTTGCAGTCTGCGAATGCAAATAGACGTGTGCCGCGATGCCCATCGGCACGCCCTCCCGACCCCTGATGAAGGGTTAGGGTGAAGGCGTCCCTCCCGCACGTCTAGGCGCAATAAGCACACTTGTTCTAGTATATATGCGGGTGTATTGACACGTTTTTCACGTGTTTTTCAGGAATCTTGCCAAAACCTATTGCTTTTGGTCCTTCATTGTGCTAACGTGAGTGGGGTCAAGTGGTGGCTAGTGGGGGCAGGTGTACCTCAAGGTAGCGGGGTGGATCCCTTGTTCCTGGGCGAATTTGAACACAACATCGATCAGAAGGGCCGAGTAGCGATACCCTCGCGCCTTCGAGATTCCTTCGTCGACGGCCTGGTTCTGGCTCGAGGCTATGAGAAGTGCATCGTCGTATACCCATTGGCGGAGTGGAACAAAGTGGCGGAGAGACTGGCTGCCCTCCCCAGTACCCAAAGCCGAGTCCGGCGCATCAGTCGGAGTACGTTCTCCAGTGCATTCCAACAGGAAGTCGATGGGCAGGGCAGGGTACTCATCCCGCCCCAGTTGAGGGAGTACGCTGGCATCAACGGCGATGTCGTGATCGTCGGAGTCAATAACTATATCGAGATTTGGAGCAAGGCAAACTGGGTGGTGGAGAGCGCCACCATGGAACAGGAGACCTGGCAACTGGCTGAGGGCGTCCAGGCATGACCCCAGGGAGTCTTACCAAGGAAAGCACACACGTCCCAGTCATGGTTGACGAAGTCCTTGATGCCCTCAAGGTGCGAGAGGGTGGACTCTTCATAGACTGCACGGTGGGAGCCGGAGGCCACGCCAGCGCCATGCTGGGCGCCGCAGGCCCCGGTAGCCGGCTCTTGGGTCTGGACGTGGATCCGAACGCCATCGAACGAACTGGGTCCCGTCTGGAGGAGTTCCGCGGGAACTTCGTCTTGGCAAACGAGAATTTCACCCGGGTTGAAGAGGTGGCGGTGAACGCCGGCTTCAATGCGGTGGACGGCGGTCTCTTCGACCTGGGAGTCTCCTCCGACCTGCCGGCAGACCCCCAGCGCGGCCTTAGTTTTCAGTACGACGCCCCCCTCGACATGCGCTTCAGCGGCCACCAGCAAACCACGGCGGCCGATCTGGTAAACGACCTCCCTGAGAGCGAGCTGGCCGGCATTCTCTTCCAGTTCGGCCAAGAACGGCATAGCCGGCGCATCGCCCGCATGATCATTGCGAACCGGCCGGTCCTGACGACAGGACATCTGGCACGGCTGATCGAACGGGCGCTAACCTCCACCGGTCGAAACCCTCACAAGAGTCGCATTCACCCCGCGACTCGATCGTTCATGGCACTCCGCATCGCCGTGAACCGGGAAATGGATAGCCTGGCCTCTGCGCTACCTCAAGCTACAAGACTCCTCAAGCCGCAGGGCCGTCTGGTGGTCATCAGCTTCCATTCCCTCGAAGATGGCATGGTAAAGGCCTTCCTCCGCAAGGAATCCTCAGCGTGCCTTTGCCCGCCCCGGGTCCCCCAGTGTATCTGCGGGCATTCCCCTTCATTGAAAATCATCACAAAAGAACTGATATACCCGACAGAAGAAGAGATCATGCTAAACCCACGCAGCCGCAGCGCAAAAATGAGGGTCGCTCAGAAACTCTAGACGACCTACGCCAGGACAAGCTTATCACGTAAGGACTACCTAGAACATGGCAGTTACTGAGTAGCCGGAGTCTAATCTGTGAAGAGAAAGTCATTCCCTATCCCGCGATCACTGCTTGGGCGCATTCCCGCTCGACGTAATCTGTCGACGCTCATGAACGTTTCAGTGGCGGTGGTGGGCATGACCTCACTGTTGCTCATGGTGCAGATTAGTGGAGTGGCATCTATGGCCTACGAGGTACATCGGCTCGAAGACCAGCGCACCTACTGGCAAGAAACCAATTTTCGAGCGGAGGCGGAGATAGCAAGGCTCGGGTCGCTGAGTTACGTCCGGCAGGAAGCCACCAACCGGCTGAAAATGGCGCCCGCACAGAACGTCATTCCGGTCCCGATACCCAACGCAGGCCGAATCAGCGCGCCGCTGCAGGAAACAGCGAGACAGGGAGCGCCCACACCTGCCAAGAGCAATACCGGCGCCTGGTATGAGGATGTGCTTGAACTGGCCAGACAGGTCTGGGAGAACCGTTGAAAGAAGGACACATCCGTTACCGGCGCCTGATACTTCTCATCGTCATATTCGGCGTAAGCGCGCTCGGGCTGCTGGTACAAATCGCTTTGGTACAGATTGGCCAGCACGACTACTATACGGCGATGGCGATGAGAGAGCATTGGGGCAAGAAGGAGGTGCTCGCCCATCGCGGCGCTATCAGGGATACCAGCGGCAACCCGTTGGCGGAGACTACCACGGTCTACGACATCTATCTGATGCCGGGATCAGCCAAATCACAAGACACAATATCCAAGACGGCCAGGACAGTCTCTACGCTTCTACAAGTACCTGAAGAGAAGTTCATGGCGATTCATTCACAACCCGCCAAAGAACGTACGTTGCTGAAGGCGGACGTGCCATTCGACGTTGGGTCCAAGTTGATAGACATGGGACTGACAGGCATAGACGGCGAGCAAGCTGTGCGCCGGACCTACCCTGAAGGCAATCTGGCCTCCAATCTATTGGGGATAGTGGGGAAAGACCAAAGAGGATTGATGGGCACAGAATCGTACTACAACGGCGACCTGGCCGGCAAGAGCGGAGAGGTCACTTTCGAACGAGACTCCGTCGGCAATGAGATCCCCTTGGGCTTCAGGGAGAGAGTGGCTCCCCAGGGGGGATCGGATGTGTTCCTTACCATAGACCGGTACATCCAGAGCATCGCCGAAAAAGAGCTCGACCAGGCCATGCAGAAGCACCAGCCTAAGGGAGCGACGATCATTGTGATGGACCCGAAGACGGGGGCGATCCTGGCCATGGCCAATCGCCCATCCTTCGACATCACCCGGCCGGACCTTGCCAACCCTGCGCAGTTGGACCTCATGCGTAATCGCGCCGTCTCGGACCTTTACGAGCCGGGGTCTACTTTCAAGATTATCACCATGGCCAGCGCCTTGCAGGAGCACAAGGTGACTCCGGAAACAACCATGAACGATCCCGGATATGTGATCAAGTATGGATGGACGATCACCAACTGGGATGGCAAGGGTAACGGCAAGGTCGACATGACGGAAGTGCTCCAATATAGCATCAATGTAGGCGTGGTATGGATCAGCGACCTCTTGGGGGCGGATTCCTTCTACAAGTACGTTAAGGCGTTTGGCTTTGGCCAACCTACCAATGTAGACCTTCTAGGCGAAGCTCCCGGTCAGTATCGAATGCCGGGCGACTCGACCTGGTCCCCGTTAGATTTGGCCACCAACAGCTTTGGACAGGCCATCAACATTACTCCCTTGCAGATGATCACTGCCGTTTCCGCCGTGGCCAACGGCGGCAAGTTGATGCGGCCGTATGTCGTCGACAAGATCGTCGGGCCGAACGGCGTCAGGGCCTTTCGGCCGGTTGAGGTCAGGCAGGTGCTCACCCCAGAGACTGCGAAGACGCTTCAAGGCATGTTGAAGAAGGTAATAGAAAAAGGACTCACCAATCTGGCCATGATCCCTGGCTATGACTTCGCAGGCAAGACGGGGACAGCCCAGGCCCCTGGCATAGGTGGATACTCCGGCCAGACCATCGCCTCTTTCGTGGGATTCGGACCCATCGAGAATCCTCGTTTCGCAATCTTGATCAAGGTCGACGAACCGAAGAATGACCCCTGGGGCAGCACGGTCGCCTCCCCCATGTTCAAGAGCCTTGCCCAGCAGATGCTCGTTTACCTGAGAGTACCTCCCACGGACGCCAAGCTGGTGGCGACCGGAACAAAGAAGTGAGGCTGGCGGTGGCAACAATCAGCACTAGAGACGTGCTACAGGCGCTAGGAAGGGACCTATCCGGATTCGAGCCTTCAAGGCCCGGAGAAGACTCCTTCAGTAGCGTAGTGGTGGACTCCCGAAAGGCGACGCCCGGTTGTCTCTTCGTGGCATCGAAAGGCCAGAATGCCGACGGACACGACTTCGTTTCTCAGGCTTTGGAACAGGGAGCAAGAGGCCTGCTCTTGGAGCACCCTGTCGACATTGGAGCCGGGACAGCGAAGCCCACGACTTTCTTCGTGAAGGATTCTCTGGGGAGTCTGCGGCGGCTGGCTGCCTATTGGAGGCAGAAACACTCGGTAAACGTGGTTGGGGTCACCGGTAGCGTGGGCAAGTCCTCCACCAAGGAACTCATAGCGTCCGTGCTTTCGACGCGTTTCCGGGTGCTTAAGAACGAGGGCAATCTAAACACTGAGATCGGACTGCCTATGGTGATACTTGGCCTCGAAGACTCCATCCAGCAGTTGGTCCTTGAGATGGGCATGTATGCACCTGGAGAGATACGGCAACTGTGCGAGATAGCCATGCCGAACATCGGAGTCGTGACCAACGTGGGACATAGCCATCTGGAACGTCTTGGCTCCCTTGAGGATGTGGCCTTGGCGAAGAGAGAATTGGTCGAATGTCTACCCGAAGCAGGCGTAGCCATACTGAACGGAGATGACCCGCTGGTGCGAGCCATGGGATCCAACCTTCGATCCAGAGTCCTGACCTTCGGGCTGGACCCGGCGCTTGATATCTGGGCTGATGGACTGGAAAGCAAAGGACTGGAAGGCATCTCCTTCACCCTTAACTACAGGCAGGATAGCGTCCCCATGAGGGTGCGACTCCTGGGCAAGCACAGCGTCCATACTGCGCTGGCGGCGGCGGCCGTCGGTATCGTGGAAGGACTGACATGGGAAGAGGTCACCGCCGGGCTGGAAGGAGCGCAAGAATTCCGGTTGCTGCCGACGCCCGGCCTCCGGGGCAGTCTGCTCATCGATGACACCTATAATGCCAGTCCGGCCTCCACTCTGGCCGCTCTCGATCTTCTGTCGGAGATAGGAGGGCGCAAGATCGCGGTATTGGGAGACATGAGAGAGCTTGGTCCTTACGAAGTTGAGGGCCACCTGCGCGTGGGCAAACGGGCCGCCCAGGTCGTGGACATACTCGTGGTTCTGGGCGAAAAGGCGGCTCTGGCCGGCAACGAGGCAGCGGCCGCCGGAGCGAATGTCGTCTTCGCGACCTCTCGTGAGGAAGCTTCGGCCAGATTACTGAGTATTCTTCAAGAAGGAGACGTAGTGTTAGTGAAAGGCTCCCGGGCGATGGGGATGGAAGTCATTGTGGACAGGCTTCGGGAGCGATAATGCCACTCTCTCTCGCTTTGGGCGCGGTCTCGTTCGTGGTGGGCATGCTGGTCGCCCAGCCGGTGCTGGCGCTGCTGCGAGGGTTGGACATTGGAAAACGGGTCAGTGTCGATGCGCCCGCTTCTCACGCCTCCAAGGCCGGGACGTTGACCATGGGAGGACTGATCATATTTGTCGTGGTCTTCCTGGTCACGGTCCCGTTTAACCTGATGGGGAAGCTTTCCATTCTTCTCCCCCTGGCAGTGATGGTGAGCAGCGGCGTCTTAGGCGCTGTGGACGATCTTCTAAACCTGTTGGGCGGGAAATCTAAAGGGCTGGCGCCACGCTTCAAGTTCGCGTGGCTCCTGCTGATTTCCACGGTGGCTGCCTCAGTCCTCTTCTTGTTCTTCGATCTGCGCAGCATCTACATTCCTTTCGCAGGAAAATTCGAGATCGGGATATGGTACCTACCCATTGCCATAGTTGCCATTCTGGGCACCGCCAACGCCGTGAATCTCACCGATGGCCTGGACACGCTTGCCGGAGGCACCGCGGCCATAGCCTTTGCGGCCTACGGAGTAATTGCTTTCTTGCAAGGCCAGCAGTATCTGGTAACGTTTGCGTTCACGGTGGTGGGCGCCACTCTGGCCTTCCTCTGGTTCAACGCCCACCCGGCTCGAGTATTCATGGGAGATACCGGCTCTCTGGCCCTCGGAGCTACTCTGGGCACGCTGGCTCTGATGACGGGACACTGGCTCCTGCTGCCAGTGGTAGGGCTGGTGTTCGTCCTGGAGGCTGGATCGGATCTACTCCAGGTTGGCTATTTTAGAGTCTCAGGTGGGAAGCGCCTCTTCCGGATGGCGCCGCTCCACCACCATTTCGAGCTCTTGGGATGGTCGGAGCCCCAGGTGACCCTACGCTTCTGGCTGGTGGGCATGGTATCTGCCATAATCGGCATTGCCCTCGCACTTTCGTGAAAAGGTCTAGGATATGAGAACTCTACCGGCAGCCACCGAGAGGTTCGAAGGCAAGAGAGTGACGGTAATCGGACTGGCCCGAGAAGGGATAGCCCTAACCAGGTTCCTCTCAGCGCACGGAGCGAGGGTCACGGTCAGCGATTCCAAGCCCCCCGACGAAATGAAGGCCGTGCTCAGCCAACTGCAGGGACTAGAGGTCAACTTCTCACTGGGGGGAAACCGGATAGAAGATGCTCTGGCGGCCGACCTGGTCTTTGTGAGCCCCGGTGTTCCGCCAACGCTGCCGCCGATCCAGGCCGCCCGTAGGGCGGGAATTCCCATCAGCTCCTCCACCCGCCTGTTCTTCCAGCTTTCGCCAGGCAGGATAGCCGGGATTACAGGCAGTTGTGGCAAGTCCACCACCACCACCTTGCTGGGGAGAATGCTCGAGGCTGGGGAAAAGAAGACTCTGGTTGGGGGCAACTTGGGAATCCCTCTCCTGGAGAGACTGCCGGAAATGGACCAGGATACCTGGGCAGTATTGGAGCTTTCCAGCTTCCAACTTCAGGATATGGAGGAAAGCCCCCATATCGCCATTATCACGAATATTCGTCCGGACCATCTGGACCGGCACGCTTCTGCGGATGAATACGTAACCGCCAAGTCCCAGATCTTCCGCCATCAAAAGCCAGATGACTACTTGCTGTTGAACTACGACGACCCCGCCACCAGGTCTATGGCGGGTGAATCCCTTTCCCAGGCATTCTTCTTCAGCATAGAAGAGGAACTGCCCAAGGGAGCCTTCGTGCAGGGAGACAATCTGGTGGTCAGCGTCGACGGGCACAGCAATGTCATTTGTGGGGTTACGGAGATACGATTGCTGGGGCGCCACAACCTGTACAACGTCCTGGCCTCCAGCCTGGCGGCGACTTTGGGCGGAGTGGACCCCTGGGTGATCGGGGGCGTGGCCAGGTCTTTCCAGGGCCTCCCACATCGTCTTGAGCTCGTGCGAAAGGTCAACGGCGTTTCATACTATGACGACAGCATCGCCACTACACCCGATCGAGCCGTGGCAGCGATCAGGGCCTTCCACCGCCCGGTCATCCTCATCTCCGGTGGTCGTGACAAGCACCTCCCTCTCGAACCTTTGGCCCAGGCCATACGAGAAGGGTGCAAGGCGGTGGTCCTCTACGGCGAGGGCGGTAGCCTGCTATTGGGGTCTTTGGCCGGTCCGGAGGCCCACGGTTCCGGGGTGGCCGTCCTAATAGCCCACGCGTTCCAAGAAGCAGTTGGAAAAGCGGCTTCGCTGGCGAAGACCGGGGATGTCGTGCTCATGGCGCCAGGATTCACCAGTTTCGATCAGTTCTCCAGCTTTGAAGAGAGGGGTAATCGGTTCAGGGAACTGGTAGAGAGGCTGGACTGATGCAGAGAACCCTGGCGATGAAAGGCAAGCTTCAGATCGGGCAACCGGACCGCTACCTTTTGGCCGCAGTCCTAGTGCTGTTGATGGTGGGCCTCCAGATGGTCTACAGTTCCAGTTTTGGATATGCATTAGTAACCTATAACGACGCTGCCTATCTGGCTATGAGGCAGGGCCTCTGGGCCGTCGTGGGCTTCGCTCTCCTGCTGCTCTTCGCCCGCCTGGACTACCATCTCTGGAAGGAGCTCAGCCTGGCCGGCATGATCATCTCCGTCCTGGCTCTAATCGCAGTACACCTGCCGATGATAGGCGTATCGTCCTATGGGGCCACCCGATGGCTACGCCTGGGACCACTACCTCCGATACAGCCCAGTGAATTCATCAAGCTTCCCATGATAATCTACGTCTCCGCCTGGCTAACTGGACGCGATGAGAAGCTCCAGAGCTTCTCCGCCGGTCCGGCCCCATTCGTGGTGATAATGGGCCTGGTGGGAGGACTGATCATGCTCCAACCAGATCTCGGCACAACCGTCACAATCCTCCTCACGGCCATGGCACTGTTCTTTATTGCCGGATCAAGCCTTAGGCACGTCTTCATCCTCTTGGGCATTTCCCTTATTGCAGGGCTCCTTCTGGTGGCTGGGGCCCAGTACCGTACAGACCGTCTCATGTCGTTCCTCAACCCTTGGGACGACCCCTTGGGCAAAGGCTTCCACATCATTCAATCGCTTCTGGCCTTCGGAAGCGGTGGCTTCTGGGGACTGGGCCTCGGGGCCAGCCGTCAGAAGTTCTTCTACGTGCCCGGCTCGCATACAGATGCCATTCTGGCCATTATCGGCGAGGAGCTTGGATTCGTTGGGGTTGTGGGTGTAATGGCCCTCTTCGCCTTCCTGCTATACCGCGGATTTCGTCTGTCCTTCCGGGCTCCGGACCAATTCGGGGTTCTCCTGGCAACGGGCATCACCTTCTGGTTTGCTTTCCAGATTCTGATAAACATCGGAGGCATCACCAAGTCGATTCCTTTCACAGGCATACCGTTGCCATTCCTTAGCTACGGTGGGTCGGCCCTGGCCATCAATATGGCCGCAGTTGGGATCCTGCTGAACATCTCGAAGCAATGCACTGATGGGGGACCCGGCGTTCTACAGAGGCTTCAAGGACGCCTGCGGTGACACTATCCAGAGCGGGGAGGGACCAACCCAGGTTGGCCGCAACCGGAGGCGGCACCGGCGGGCATGTCTATCCCGCCATCGCCATCATCGATGCCTGGCGCAAGCTGGCAGGCCAAGGGTCACAGGTCTTCTACCTGGGCAGCAAGGGAGGTATAGAGGAGGCCCTGGTGATGAGGGAAGGGATCCCCTTCACAGGTATCGAGGCAGGTCCGCTTCGAGGCAAGAACCCCCTAGTCATGGCCCGTAGCGCCGCGCGAACTTCTCTAGGAATCGCCAGTGCGTGGAAGGAGCTAGGGAGGTTTCATCCAGACGCGCTTCTAGCCACTGGCGGCTACGTATCGATTCCGGTAGCCATAGCCGCCACCCTCAGGCGTATTCCAATAGTCATCTATCTACCGGACATCCAGCCGGGGTGGGCGGTGCGGGCCTTATCGCCGCTACCCCAGCGGATGGCTGTCACGTCCGCCGCTTCGACGGCATACCTGCCAGCCTCTAAGGTCTTGGTGACCGGTTATCCGGTCAGGGAAGAAGTATTCGGACAGGAAAAGTCCGATGCAAAGCGCAGTCTGGGTCTTCAAGAGGACCTGCCGACCCTGCTGGTTCTAGGCGGCAGTCGCGGAGCACGCAGCATTAACAGGGCCGTGGGGGAGCACCTCGACCGGCTTCTGACCTGTTGCCAGGTCATACACGTGTCAGGGACGGACGACGAGGGTTGGCTCCGGGAACGCGCCTCCCGTATCAGCGGTGAGATCGCCGGGCGCTACTGTCTGTACCCATACCTTCATTCCGAATTTCCAGCCGCCCTGGCCGCGGCCGACCTGGCGCTTTCCCGCGCCGGCGCCTCGGTGATGGGCGAATACCCTGCGGTCGGCCTTCCCAGTATCCTCGTTCCATACCCGTACGCGGGATCTCACCAGGACAAGAACGCCCGCTACCTATCCAGAACAGGGGCCGCGGTGGTCTTGCGGAACGGCCAGACAAACTCGCTGCCAGAAACCGTCATAGGTCTATTAAGGGATCCTGCCGGGCTTGAAAGCATGGCGAGAGAAGCCAGGGCTCTGAGCCGTCCCGATGCCGCCCTGCGGATAGCGGAGCTGCTTACGGAGGCCGGGAGGAAACATGGCTGAGATGTTGCAGGTCGACCAGAGCACCCTCGTGGTCCTAATGGTAATAGCCCTGGGGCTGGTCGGCTTCTGGCGTGGCGTACGGGCTGAAGGGATCACCCTGGCCGGGGTCATGGCCGCCACCGCCGTGTTCACCCAGGATCCTATGCGCCTTCAACTGGTTTCCATGATCAACCGCTTTCCGAGGGTTTTGGACATGCTCTTGGCTTCGGAGGACGGCACTTCTGCCTGGAGCATTGGGCAACTACAGCCCTTGAGCGCCGCGGACGATCGACTGATGTTCTATGCGGTGTTCTACCTCGCGGTGGTGGCGGTCTTCTACTGGGTGGGCTTCATCTACGGAGGGGTTCCGCTGGTAAGATCTCACCGCTTCCTCGGAGGTATTCTGGGGGCCATTAACGGATTCCTCGCCTCCTATGCCACTGTGAATTTCGGACAGGACTATCTGCGCAGGCATCCGAGCCCTGAGCCGATCACGATCACGATACCTGGCCCCGGCCTCTCTCCTGGAATCTCGGGAGGGTCGCTTGCCCAATATCTGCCCCTGGTCTTCCTGGCGGCGCTGTTCTTCATCATTATTCTTACGGTCACCTCCACAGGAAGGGCCAAGAACTGATGAAAAGAGCTCAGCGAGTCCATTTCATCGGCATTGGCGGGATTGGGATGAGCGCCATCGCCCAGAACATGCTGGAAGAGGGCCGAGTCGTAAGTGGCTCCGACGTCAAGCCCGGCCATGTGACCGATCGGTTGGCCTTCAGGGGCGCCACCATCTTTGAGGGGCACCAGGCAAGTAATATAGGCGAAGCCGATCTGGTCATAAGATCTTCAGCCGTGCCGGACGATAATCCTGAGGTCCGGGAAGCCCGAAGACGAGGGATCCCTGTCATCAAGCGCGCTGTCTATCTAGGGCAGCTAATGGACGAGAAGCGGGCTATTGCGGTTGCCGGCACCCACGGGAAATCCACCACCAGCTCGCTCATAGGAATGGCGCTCCTAAAGGGCGGGCTGGACCCAACCCTCCTGATCGGAGCCGACTTGGTGGAACTGGGAGCCAACGCTCGCCTCGGACGGGGACCGCACCTGGTCGCTGAAGCCGATGAGTTCGACGGGAGCCTCAGAGAATTCCGGCCGTGGATCGCGGTGGTGACCAACATAGAGCCCGAGCACCTGGACTACTATGGCACTTACGAAGCGCTTCTGGAGACCTTCAGGACCTTCACCAAGACGGTTCCCCAAGACGGCCATGTCCTCCTCTGCAGCGATGATCCGGGAGCCAGAAGCATCCAGGATGGCGCCTCCATTACCTATGGACTGGGTCATGAGGCCATGTGGCAGGCAATCAACATCCGTCCCAATGGCCTGGGCGGTACTGTGTTTGAAGTCACCCGCCACGGTGAGGATATCGGGACTTTCGCCACGCCATTACCGGGCAGGCACAATGTCGCCAATTCCCTGGCGTGTGTCGCGACCGGTGTTCTGGTCGGCCTATCGCCAGTCGCTCTGGGCAGGTCCATAGCATCCTTCCGTGGAGTGGCCCGGCGATTCCAGTTCAAGGCGGAAGTTGCAGGGATAACCGTCGTAGATGACTACGCCCACCACCCAACAGAGGTTCGAGCCACGCTGCGAGCGGCCCGAGAGCGCTTCGGCCCGAGGCGACTGGTGTGCCTCTTCCAACCACATACCTTCAGCCGCACCAAGCTGCTCATGGACGACTTCAAAGATGCCTTCGCGGATGCCGACGAAGTACTGATTGCTGACATATATGCTGCGCGAGAGGTGAACACCTACGGGATAACCTCGGCCGATCTGGCAAGCGCAATCAATCACCCTCGGCGCCAGTGGATAGGATCATTGCAGGATGCCCTGTCCTACTTGGCCAGGCGTCTCAAGCGAGGAGATGTCCTGTTAACTGTAGGGGCCGGAGATGTGGACCTGGTGGGAGACTGGGTCCTAAGGGACTTGGCTGGGCGGGCGGTGGGCGCTTCCCGGCCAGAAGGAGGAGCGGAATGATACTGCTGTCAAATGAGACCATGGCATGGCACACTTCCTTTCGGGTAGGCGGAGCCGCTGACTACTATGCCAGGGTGACGGACATGAACCACCTGGCACAGGCCATCTTCTTTGCCGCGGACCGCGGGCTGCCGGTGTTTGTCCTGGGCGGAGGCAGCAACATACTGGTGAGTGACAGCGGAATCCGTGGCCTGGTCATCGAAAATCGAATACAGAATGTGAACATCGACTGCCAGGGAAGAATGAGGGCGAGTTCCGGTACGCCACTGGCGGGCATGGCCAGGCTGGCTGGGCGCAGAGGGCTCTCAGGACTTGAGTGGGCTGCTGGCATTCCTGGGACTTTGGGCGGGGCCATAGTCTCAAACGCCGGCGCCTTTGGCAAGAGCATCGCTGACGCCCTAACCTGGATCGGAGTTCTCAGCCCCGAAT
>ORJL010377685.1_pt1 | contig 17480 bp, 15 predicted proteins | sample 1779941 | NCBI WGS metagenome assembly ORJL01 (sample SAMEA104232317, study PRJEB22302) | groundwater metagenome | biome: forest; feature: aquifer; material: groundwater | place: USA | collected 2011-08-07 | depth 5.8 m | reverse complement strand
CTCCATACTTTCACTTTAAGGTCTTGGACAATCTAATATCAAGAGGATTCCGATATTGCCCGGTACAAGACAATCCCTAAACTGACCATGACATTTAAGGAAATATTAACCCCGAACATTGGTAGCTCCACAATAGTATCTGCCATCTCAAGCACTTCTTTAGATACTCCCTCACTCTCATGCCCCACTACTAAACATATAGGAAATTTATACTCAAATTTGTCATAAGGGATTGCCGTAGAGCTCTGTTCTATTGCCACTATTTTTAAAGATTTAATCTTAAATCTTAAATCTTTTATTGTTTCTGCAGCACTTTCCGCATACTCCCAATCTACCCACTCCGTAGTGTTTATAGAGGCTTTTTTAATCCGGGGGTTAGGAGGTGTGGCTGTTCCACCACACAAATAGATCTTTTTAGCCGCTACCGCATCTGCCAGCCGGAACACCGAACCTATATTATATGTATCTAAAATATTATCCAGGATGATATAAATATCCTTTTTCTTCCGGGGCAGGATCCGCAACACTTTGGCCCTCTTACTTTTCCGCAGCTGTTTAGCATTAAGTTTAACCATAACCCAGTAATTATACCTCCTGGACTTGAAAAAGCGCCAAAGTCATGCTTAGATTAATCTATGGAACCTAATCTGCCTCCTCAACCGGACCAGGCACCTGTTAAAAGCAAGTCACCTTTTCCCATTATCATTATTGGCCTGGTAGTCATTCTGATGATCGCCTCCTCCGCTTATTTTTACTTAAAAAGGGAGGATATAACTCAAAAACCGGGGAAAGCTTTCGAGGATGTCCTTACTGTCGGCTGTCCTTTGCCACCCGAGCTTTGCCGTGGAAAAGATTTAAATAAAGAAAGTTCACTGTCGGCAGTATTACAAGAAAGTACCCAACTTTTTGCTGCTTTTGACGGTTCGCTGTTCAGTTCTCCTGTAGATGATTTTACTATTGCGACCTTAAGCCGGAAGGATCCGGAGCTTCAGGTTGTTTATCAATTTAAAGGAACAGCTATAAAAAACGGTCCGGTTAAAAAAGGTGAGGTTATAGCTACCTCTTCCGGCCAATTAATTAAATCCCTGCAGGATAATACGTCTTTTCTCTTCCTGGTTATCCGACCCGGAGAAAGGGATAACCCTGCTGCAAACCCTCCACTTCCCGCTCTTAAAAGATGAGAAGAATCCGCCACCACCTCCACCGCCACTTGCAAAAACTCCACCTCCGAACATATCATAATAATAGAATGGAACCTGACCCTCCTGCCCAAATAGTCCCTCCGATAAGCAACCGGCCAAAACTGCCTCTTATTATAGGGGGGATTTTAATTCTTCTTATCTTAAGTGGGGCTGCCTATTATTTCTTTGTACTGCAAAAAAAACCGGCTCAGCCCTCTCCTGTTGCCGAACAAGCAGATTCAATCCCTGCCCTTAAAGAAAAATCAATCGGCTGTCCTCTTTCAGAAGATTTATGTAAACTTAATGATTCGGTAAAAGAAAGTTCTTTTTCTGCAACCGTCCAAGAAGGATCCTCCTTATTTGCCGCCTTGGACGGAGAGATGCAGGCAACCCCTATCTCACGCTCCCTGCCTGGCGGCGGCGATGAAAACCTAACCCTCCTTACCATTTTAAACAGGGAAAAGAAGTTGGTGGCAATGTACTATTTTAAAGGTAAGCCCACGGATACAAAATCAGTTAAAGAAGGAGAGGCCGTTGCAACTTTAAACGGCCAACCGCTTATGTCTTTAGAAAACAAATCCTTAGTGTTTATCGTCCAGGGTTTGGATAAAACAGGGGTCAGCCAGCTTGAACCGCTGGCTGCCAGCCACTTTAAATAAAATGTATAAATTTTTATTTTCATTATTACTATCTTTTAGCTTCCTTCTGATACTTCCTATTTCTGTAACTTACGCAGCAGGTTTTGGAGCATATGCCATCAGGACCGGTACCGAGTACAACAATTGTATCTATCCCGGCCAATTCTATTTCGGCTCCTGGGCAGGAGTAAATGGGTGCAAAGGGGGTGACTGGACACTTAACCTTTGTGCTGGAAGTTGGTGCCCTGCCTTAAATAGAACAGTTTGGAACGACCAGCCTCAGTACAGCTATAATTTTGAGGTTGAGGACGACTTCACCGCCACCGTGGAACCACGGTTCAGCAATGGCACAAATACTCCTGACGGGGCTGTTTTTGACCATTGGGAAACCCGCAGTATTAATGACTACGGGGGGACAAGGGATTCGCAGCTTGGCACTACCCTACCGGCCAATATTACCATCCATCATCCGTTCCACAACGGCCTTTGGTTTTTTTATAAATCCCCACCTCCACCTGCCTCTCCACCTGCCTATACCACCCCCGCCGCCCCAACCTGTAATAACCCGGCTAACAACGCTACAAACGTTAATCCTAACAGCGTTATTGTTTCCTGGGGATCATCAACCGGAGCTTCATATTATTATTACCGCCTGGACAACTTAACCACTGGAGAATATGACCGGGTCGTTAAAGATGCTATGACTACCACAGCTGATGATGAAAGGGAATTAAACCTGGGGACAACTTACCAATACAGGGTCTGGGCCAGGAATAATTCCCCTACAGGTAGCACCAACGCCTACAGCCCTACCACAACCTGCAAGTTCACAACCATGGGCACTCCTGCCATAGGATCTTTGAGTATTAGTGCCAGCCCAGATGATGGGGCCTCGTCGGCAGGTGTTCGGATGAGTGGCCTTAAATCAGATCAGGGTGGCCAGAATATGAATAATGCTATATTGGTTTCCCGAAACAATATCAGTAATATGGGAACTGTGGCCTTAATAGGGGCCGCGTTAACAGGCTCTTCTCTTAGGGATAACTCCCTGTATGAGTTAACCAAAAGCGCACAGGAAAATAAGGGAGTTGTACTTGTCTACGCAGCTGACTCCACCTCAACCTACGGGTACAGCACACCATTTAAGACAGCCTCAAGCTGGGATTCAATGATTACCTTTAATAAGGGCGGCTATTATGCATATTCAGGAGCCACCGGAGAATGGATGGAATTAGCTACAACGCAAACAAGTTTTAATACGATTTATAATATGGTCTGGCAAGCAACAAACACCAGGCCAGACGCACCCGCCTTTAACGTGAGATTTAAATCCCCCTTATCTAATCGTACATGGAAAACATATGGGTATGTGCGAGACATTGCCGGAAATCACTCTGTCCAACCATTCTAGCTAAAAAATTACCAGCCGACACCAAAGTTCTTAGCCGTAACAGGTAAATAAACTCTTTTTGAGACCGGATCAGACCCCTCTCCTTTATTTGTAAAAACAGGCTTTACACCGGCAATTGGAGTACCATTATGATTAGTAGGAACCATTCCCCGGGCAAATTCCCAAATATTCATATCAATTGCCAAACCTTCCCCAAATTTTTTAAGCTGCATTTGAACCACCATAGATACCCTATCGGGGACTAATTCATAGTAAGCCGCGCTGTCGGGATTTTTTACCCAATCTACACCCAGTGTAAAATACGCTAAACCAGCAACCTGCGTGCTAAAAAGTGTTGAAGTACGACCTCCACCCAACCAAACGCCAATATTGCCCGCAGTGTCGAAAACAGGAATAGGAGGCAAATTACGCCCAGCCATAAAAGAACCTGGTAAATAATTTGTCAATCCTCTATTGTCTGTGATTTTAGAATAATTAGTGATACTCATCTCTTTTGTGCGCAAGTTAATGTTATATAAAGAATCAGTAAACCAGGAAATACCCATTAAATATTCTTCACCGCTTTTATCTTTATACAAGGTAACAGAATAAAATTCAGGCAACCCAACCGTTTTTTTGTCCACGACCCCTTCACTAATCTGCTCAGCACTGATAACTCCTGTATCATAATTGCCTCGATAAATTATGGGTCCTCCTCTACGAAGTTCAGTATTAAAAGACCCCGCTGCAACTATCCTAAAATCTTTAGTTGTGTGGTCAACCCAAGTCACACGCGGCTGATAAGTGCTGCCTACAATATTAGTTTTTCTGACGTTCACCTTTTTACTGGCATAATCAACATCCGCTATGTACATACTGATTCCCCCCTCGAAGTTACCTAAATTAACCACAAAACTGTCTGTTCCTGGGAGAGGCAGGATATCCACTATCCCACCGGCGGCAGGATAAGGCCAGTCAACTTCCACCGGGTTATTCCATCCGTCAAAAAAGGCAAAAAGTTTGGCACTATTGCTCCTAATCGGGTTTTCTCCCCCCATTAAGCCGTATTTGCCATCCGGCGAAACTGCAAAAGCCAAAGGGTTTTCCATCCCTTCTATGGCATTTAAAGTTGTGGCTTTATATGGTTCAAATGGTTCTGCAGTCCTATAAATAAAAGCCTTTTTAGCCCCGGTTTTTTTGGCTGTATCCCGCTTAACGACCAAACTCAACATCTCAGCCACCCTCCCCTCCTTTTCAATGTAAGAAGTTGTGACAATCTCCGGATGATTTACCCCCTGCTCCTGCCATTCTTTATACAAATCCTGTACTTCTTTATCGCTTAAAATAAGCGACTTTAATGTATCAGTGGCGGATTGTGAAGCGGAAATTTCCGGGGAGGAGATAACACCCCCAGAATTAGTTGAAGAATTTTGCAGCTCTTTAACTATGGCCATATTCTCTTCCAAGGATTTTTGGGAAGGTAAACCATCCTCATCTACTACGCTTATTCCTTGCTTCCCTTGGGAAAACTCCTCCGCTAACGCTTTCCCAGTGACAGCGCCTAAACTTTGGGGAACTAGTGAGGTGCCAATAGCAGCAGAGACGCCAAAAATGCGAAAGGCCCTACTCAACAAAGGGTGTTTTACAGCTTTTTGAAAGAGGCTTTCTCCGCCCCGGGAAACCTCAGCTGCCTGAGGCGCTTTAAAAATTTCTGATTGATCGTGGTCACCGTCTCCCCCCATTGCGGTTTCATGGAGTGACATCTTGTCACCCTATAGTACTACTATATCCATAAAAAATCAAATCTGTCAATCTCTCAACATATTCAAGATATACATTGAAAATTGGGTTTGGCTGTGGCAATAATGGAAGTAAGTATGCACTGCCAAAAGAAGTTCACTGTTCACGGTTCACGGTTCATAGTCAAAAAGTTGTTTCCTGTTTTATTTTTTGCATCTTGTTTCTTGTATTTTTCACCATCCCCCATCTTTGCCGACTGGACATTTGATGCCACTCCCCCGTCCTGCGGAAGTTGGGGGTTCAGCGGAACCCCTATTGTCGGCAACAGAATGACGGTAACAATAAACTGTCCGGATTCAGGTGGATCAGGTAATGACAACACAATATTAAAAATTAACGGCACAACAGTTTCTACTTCACTGGCTTCTTCTCCTGCTAATATCTCCTACAGCTTTATTCCACAAACTGCCGGAACTTATACTTTTACAGCCACAGCATTGGATATAGCCGGCAATAAAGGGGAATCCTCAACCCAATTCACCTTTCAAAATTCCTCCCCTCCAACCTGCTCCATAGGTACCAGCCCCTCCAGCCCCCAGTACCCTAATACAACTGTGACGGTTTACGTTTCCGGCTCCAGCACCTCTTCTTCGGTCAACTCTTTAAATCTCACTATTAACGGTCAAACCGTCAGGACCTCTAATTCCTCGAACCTAACTTATTCCTGGGTTCCCACTTCCACCGGGAGTTATAGCATTGCCGCTACCGTGGGAGACAGAAATGGGATGACCGGCTCGTGTAGTACAGGCACTTACTCCATCATTACTACTCCTCAAACTCCCCTGGAACCCGGTATCACTATTCTTCAATCCTGTACCAATACTACGCTTTATTCTCCCGAACCGTACTTAAAAGTTTCCTGGAGCCAAGTTAACCCCCCGGTGAGCTATGTAGTTTTTACCCTTTGGGACTATTACTACTTTTCCAAGTCTGTTTCTTCGTCAACTACCTCTACTCTCGCTCCACAATTCTTCACCGGTTACTATAACTACTACGGGAATATGTTTGTTTATCCCGGCCAAACTTATAACGTATACCTCTACAATGGCAATTGGGGACCACCTAAAGCGGTTTATATTGCTCCCTGCGGCGCGCCTCCCAAACCCCAAGTCACCTACAGCTCGTCATGTGTTACCGGGCCATACAGCCAAAAAGAGTTTACCCTTTCCTGGATAGATAACCCTGATCCGGCAAAGGGAGCCCAGATTGCTGACCGAAACACCCCTAATATCTGGAAGTATTACAGTAAGAATTTTACTGGAACTGCCAACCAGGCTAATAGCACCACCGGGCCAAATAACTTTTCAGGAAGCTATATCTACCCCAATGATAACAGTTTTTACGGGCAATCACTGGTTATGCAGCCTGGATTAAGCTATGGTGCAACAACCTCAAACAACTGGACAAGCAGCGAAGAGGCTGCTGTTTCACTTCCTCTTTGCCCAAACTGCAATGCAGGGATTAGCTGTACCGGAGGATGTGCTGCTCCCTCCAACACCTGTAACACTGATAATGCAGCACAATCAGGCTGCCAATATACCTCATCGACAAGTGGAGGAACCTGTATCCCCGCAGCCGCCCCCAACCTTCCCTGCGGGAGAATCGATAACTGCACTGCCCCCAATACCTGTTCAGGCCAGTCATGTTTACCCCCCTGTAATACAGGCCTGGAATGTACTGGAACATGCTCTGCCCCAGCCAATACCTGCAGGGATAACAACGGTACTAAAGGAAATTGTACCTATAAATCCCACACCACAGCCGGAAGCAGTTGTATCCCCACCGCTGCACCTCCCTCCACCACTTTACCTTGTACCGATCGTAATGCTTGTGTTTCCCCTAATATTTGTACCAACCCCGGTCCGACAGCCACCTGTGAGCTGCCTCCGCCTCCTTCCCCACCCTCCCAAAGCAGCCTTTCCGCCACCTGTTCCACACCTGACCAAAGCGGAACCTCTACCGCCAACCTTTATATCCAAAGCGCCGTCCCTGGAGCTACCTATTACCGCGGCCGGGTAGGAACCCAACCGCCGGTTGACTCAAGCTACCTTAATATCACTATCGGAGGCTTAACCCCTAATTCTACCTATTCCTGGGGAGTGAGAGCCTGCAATAATAACGGTGGCTGCAGCAGTGAAACACCCGGATCCGGAGGTTTGGTATGCGAGCCTAACCCTGCTTTCCTGCAGACTACCGGTGGTGATGTCCATTCCAACCGATGAAAAAAAAACTTACCCTAATAACTCTAATTTTCCTTCTTACTCTTATTTTTTATCCTGCGCCTTCTACCCAGGCCCAAACATGTCCTTCTGTAGATGAAGGGTCCTCCCGAATTGAGCTTGCAAACGGATTTTTGACCGTCCGCGATTCACAAAACCAGGCCAGCACAAAATTCAATGCCTCGGATAAATGCATTATCGGCAGCCCCGCCGCCATCCCCCAATTTTCCATCCCAACTTATGAAGAGATGAAATCCCTTTATGTAACGCAAAATAAATTGATAGACGAAACCCCCCATTCCGAGCCACACATCTTTACTAATTCCAGCCCGGCTCTTTCCCAAAATTCTTCTTATCTTTACACTGTTAACGACGGCGGCAACCTGACCGTCCGGCAAAACTTCCGTATTCCCAAAGGCACAACGGTCGTAGTGTTTGTAGACGGTGACCTGACTATTGAGAATGATATTTCTGACGAATCTGATTCCGGAATTCTATTTGTAGTACAAGGCCAGGTTAAAATTAATGCCGGAGTTACCTCTGTAAATGCCTTTATAATTACTTTCGGAGGGTTCTGCAGCTCATGGGCCGGGGAAAGCTGCATCTCCTCAGTTGGGAAACTGACTATCAATGGCAGTTTAATCTCCTTCTCCCCGGATCCGGCTAAGCAGCCAGAATTTGTTAGGACCAACGGTACTAATATTGAGCCGTCAGAAGAAATTGTCTACCAGCCTAAATATTTGGTTTTATTCAAAGGGACTTTTGCCAAGACCCTCCAGCTTTGGAGCGAAGTACAGTAGCTATTTACCAAAGTTTCTCTTTTGCGACTGATACCACTCGATAGCCTCTTTTAAATCCTCAGGCCCAAAATCCGGCCAGAATTTCTTGGAGAAGTAAAGTTCGGAATAAGCCGTCTGCCAAAGCAGGAAGTTGGAAAGCCTTATATGCCCCCCTGTCCGTATAACTAAATCAGGATCGTTTTGGCCGTTTGTATACAGGTGTTTATCGACTGTGTTTTCGCTTATCCGGTTTATATCAACCCCCTCTTTGACAATTTCCTTTATCGCCTCAATAAGTTCTCTTTTCCCCCCGTAGTTTAATGCAATGTTCAGTCTTATGGATTCGTTTTTAATGTAAGTCTTTTTTATCTCTTCAATTATCATCCTGATTGCTTTAGGAAGCCCATTTAGCTCCCCTAAAACATCTACCCTAACGCCGTTTTTCATCATTTTTTTCAGCTTGGTATTATAACCCCTCTTCATCAACCCAAAAAGCCCTAGAACCTCCCTTCTAGCCCGCTCCTTTATATTCTCTGTGGACAATGCATAAACAGTAACAGTCTTAACCCCCATTTTAGAAGCAGCCTCGACAATTTTCTCTAAAGCCTCAGCCCCGGCTTCATGACCTTTCCCCTCCGGTAAATTTCTGGTTCTTGCCCAGCGCCGGTTGCCGTCCATGATGATCGCAATGTGCGAGGGAATATGTTCCTGTGTTAATTTAGATTTTGGCATATTTCGGCAGAATAACAAAAAACAGGTTTGTATGCAATTCCCACCCTTCCTTCATTATTGGAACCGGATCATATTTAGGTTAAAATATCAGGGTATGAAAATTGCAATCCTCGGCGCCGGCTTTGCCGGGCTGACCGCTGCCTTAAGGCTGACCGAAGAGGGGCACGAAGTAACTGTGTTCGAATCTGAATCCTCAGTCGGAGGTTTGGCAGGCGGATTTAAACTCCCCGGGTGGGACTGGACTCTGGAAAAATCCTACCACCACCTGTTCACCAACGATACATTCTCTTTTAATATGGCCAAAAAGCTTGGCCAAAATCTGATTATTCAAAGACCGGAAACAAATATCATGGTTTCAGGCAATATCATGCCTTTGGACAGTGCAAAAGCGCTGCTTCGCTTCCCTTACCTCAATCCGATCGATAGAATCAGGACCGGCTTGGTTACTGCATACCTTAAAGCAACTTCAAGCTATAAAGTTTTTGAGGGAAAGGCCGCTTTGGCCTGGGTTAGAAAAACCATGGGCAAAGAAGCCACAAAACTGATATGGGAACCCCTTTTTAAGGGTAAATTCGGAGATCTTAGTGAGGAGGTTGCTTTAACATGGTTTTGGGCCAGAATTAAAAAAAGGACCCCAAGTTTAGCCTATCCCGAAGAAGGGTTTACCTCTTTTGCCCAAAAAATTGCTGAAAGAATAGAAAAACTGGGGGGTAAAATATTACTCAATAATGAGGTTACATCCATCAGTAGCGAGTCTTCAGACATCAGTCTTCAGACGAAAAAAGGAGCGTACAAATTTGATAAAGCTATAGTTACCCTCCCCACCCCGATTTTTGCAAAAATTGCCAGTCTCCCAAAATCTTATACTGAAAAGGCTTTTAAAATCCCGCGTTTAAGTGCTTTAAACTTAGTCCTGGTGTCTAAAAAGCCCTTTTTGAAAGACACATATTGGTTGAACATCACTGATACCAGATTTCCTTTCCTTGTTCTGGCGGAACATACAAATTTTATGTCACCCAAACACTATGGCGGGCAGCATATCCTTTATATCGGCAACTACCTCCCCCACGACCACCCTTATCTGAAAATGTCCCCTCATGAACTTCTGAAAATCTTTGATCCATTCTTAAAAAAAATTAATCCCCAGTATGAGCGATTCGCGGTCGCTCCCTACCTTTTTTCCCAACCTTTCGCCCAACCGGTAGTCACTACTGAATACCCTAAACTTATCCCGAACTTTCAGACTCCCTTAAAAAACGTGTACCTGGCAAATCTGGATATGGTTTACCCCTGGGATCGGGGTACCAATTATGCTATTGAACTGGGTGAGAAGATAGTTAAGAAGATTTATGAAACTTAACAGGTCGTTTATCTTGCTAGCACTAATCACCGCCATTGGCGCCACACTTCGGTTCTACAACCTCAACTGGGATCAGTTCCACTACTTTCACCCCGATGAGCGAAATATCGCCATGGCCGTTTCTAAAATCCGCTTTTTTAGCCATTTAAACCCTGAATTTTTTGCTTACGGAGGCTTAACCGTCTATCTTTACCGACTTGCCTCTGAAGTTATAGCACTAGTCAGCAAAAACCCGGTTTGGATTTCCGACTGGGGGTATATCAACATAACCGGCCGCTTTATCTCCGCCCTTTTTTCTACCCTGACTATCCCGGCTGTATTTTTTCTGGGAAAAAAATTAAAAAACACTGAGGTTGGCCTTCTTGCCGCCCTCTTTTTTGCTTTCACGGCTTATTCCATCCAGGCAGCCCATTTTTCTACCACCGAAAGCTTCCTGGCCTTTTCGGTTACACTGCTTACCCTTCTTTCCATCCGGATCTTTGAAAAACCAAGCCTTAAGAATTACCTTTATGCGGCAGTTTTATTAGGAGCGGCTGTGGCTTCCAAAACTACTGCCCTGGTTTTTGCTGCCGTACCTCTCACTTCACACTTTTTGGTGGCCATAAAAGACCGGAAAAACTTTCTTAAATTGGCTATTTTCACTTTACCGTTTCTCACCACCACGATCTTAACTTTCACCCTCTTTTCCCCCTATACCTTCCTTTCCTGGAATAAATTTATGGAATCCATGAATTATGAATCAGGGGTTGTTTCCGGAGCGCTGCAGGTTCCCTACACCCTACAATTTACCAATTCCATCCCTTATTTATTTCAAATCCAAAACCTCTTTTGGCAAATGGGGCTAGTTGTACTCCCGGCTATTTTAGGTATGGGACTTTCTTCTTACACCGCCATAAGAAGAAAGAATTTAAGGCTAATAATCTTTTTAATCCTGCCTGTTTTATATTTTGCCTATGTCGGGCGCTGGCATACCAAATTTATCCGCTACATGGTCCCCCTTATCCCCTTCCTGGCTATTTCTGCAGCTTATTTTCTCTACTTACTCAGACAAAAGTTTGTTTCCGTTGGGACATTTTTGATTATCTTTTTTGCCCTCAGCAGCGCCCTTTGGGCCTTTGCTTTTACGACTATTTATACCCGCGAACAAACAAGGGTGCTCGCCTCAGCCTGGGTTTATCAAAATATCCCTGCGGGGGCAAAGGTTTTAGGAGAGCACTGGGATGACGGAATACCGGTTCCCCTGGGTTCCCTCACCCCGGCAAGATATAAAGGCGAGGCCTTAACTATTTATGAGCCTGACAATACAGCCAAGAAACAATACTACTCCGAAAAGCTCTCCGGAGCCGACTATCTGATTATCTCCAGCCGCAGACTCTATGGAACGCTGGTCAATTTACCTGAAAAATATCCTATTACCAGCCGTTACTACAAGCTTCTCTTTGGAGAAAAGCTGGGTTACCGGAAAGTTGCTGAATTTTCTTCCTACCCAACCCTGGGGCCAATTGTTATAGATGACGACGGCAGTGAAGAAACCTTCCAGGTTTACGACCACCCCAAAGTCATGATATATAGAAATGACGCAAGGCTAACCCCTGAAGCTATAACTGCAACTTTAAGCAATGAAATATTCTAATGCCCCATTAATACTGGCAATATTAATTTTCCTTTTTTTATATCTGCCTTTTTTTGGCTTAATTCCTTACCGGGACGGCAATATCGATTTCATCCAAAGCTATAACTTTTACCAAGGGGGGTTTAATGAATATTTTGAAAACTGGAGCACAGTTCATCCTCCATTTAAAATTGCGCTGCAAAAGTTACTATTTTCAGTTTTTGGCTTAAATACATCCTCTTACAGCCTTTTAGGGTTAGGTTTTGGACTAACCGGCATTATCTCTTTATATCTTCTAAACAAGGCATTATTTAATAAAGAAGTTGCCGGTTTAAGCGCGGTTTTACTTTCCTCCTCACCGCTATTTTTAGCTACAGGTATCTTCGGTCTTTCTGATTATCTGGTAACTTCCCTTATTCTTCTTTCACTCTATCTTTATATCTCCAAAAAGACTTTACTTTTCGTGCTTTCTGCGTCAGCTGCAGTTTTAGCCAAGGAAACAGCCCTGCTTTTACCTATTGCTGCCCTTTTAGTTGAAATCATCCATTCACGAGGAAAACTGAAAAACTTAAAGGGCCTCCTATTTCCACTCCTCCCCCTGGTAATCTTTGGCTTTTGGTCTTTTTTCTTAAAACTAAACGGTAAAAGCTCCTGGGGAGATTACATCTTTGCGGAGACTAAAAGCCAGGGCACTTTTTTAACGATCATAAATAATATTTTAACTTTTGGTTTTTTAAACAAATACGCTTACCAGCATTGGCTGCAGCTTTTTTTACTTAACTTTAACTGGGTGTTCTGGCTGGTTATTCTTTTGGGAATCCTGCTCAATATAAAAAACCTGAAGAAAATTTTAAAGCAGCGGTCGTTTTTGGTAATCACAATCTTCTGTTTTTCCTATCTGGTTACAGTTTTAGGGCTTCAGACATACACAATCCCCCGCTACGGCCTCCCCTTAATTCCTTTTATGCTGACAGGGGTTGCACTTACCATGTCTTATTTAATTAAGAAAAGCTTATATTTGGGGTTGGTGGTCACCTTCTGCATCGTCTCTATCATACCGGTAAGTCTATTTTTCTCCCTGGACCCGGTTTCTGAAAGAGTTTGGGGCAAGAACAAAGTTCTAGGTGAAGAAATTTATGCTTTAAATAAAACCTTGGCCGGAAATGACGGGATTACCTATAACATGCAGTACCTTAAAATGGCCAGAAAAAGGAGCACGGCTATAACTAACGCAAGTGCGGGAAGTTTCAAACCAGACCGAAGCCTTCCCTGCCAGGAAGTTTTCGCCGATCCAAATAATGACAACAGGATGGTAAAAATCTTAAAATTAGAAGAAGGGAATATAACTTCATATTTTCCCTGCAGGTTTGAAGCAAGATAAATGACAACAGATTTTTTATATATTTTTCAGTGGTGGGTTATGACATTTTCCTTAGGGTTAATTTTTCTCCCCCTTACCACCCTCCTTTTTTCATCTTTTTTTGACAAAGGCTATATTTTTGCCCGGATTTTAGGAATTTTGCTTTTAAGCTACACTTCCTGGCTTTTGGCAAGCCTGAAGATTCTCCCCTTTTCGACTACCTCTTTAGTGGGCTTAGGTGTTTTATTTGCCCTGGTTAACTCTTTTTTCTTTCTGCACCGGCGTCTAAAATTCTCTCCTAATTTCTTAAAGATAGCCCTTCTTGAGGAAACCCTGTTTACTGCCGGACTAATTTTCTGGGCATATATCAGGTCCTTTGAGCCCTCCATCCATGGCCTGGAAAAATATATGGACTTTGGTTTTATCAACTCAATCCTCCGGGCTGAATATTTCCCTCCCAAAGATATGTGGATGACGCCACTACCCATTAATTACTATTATTTTGGTCACCTGGTAGGAGCTGTCTTAACAAAGCTTTCAGGTTTAACCCCCGGGATTTCTTATAACCTGATTTTAGCTACCCTCTTTGGTCTGACTCTTTCCGCCTCTTTCTCTATCGGCGCAAATTTATATCATTTCTTCTCCTCCCAAACAGGAACCGTTAGCCGTAAGCTGTTAGCTGTTAGCGGCCTTCTCACTGCCTTCCTAGTGGCCTTAGGCGGCAACCTGCATACCATTTATGCTTTTTTCCAAACCTACAGCGTTGAAAACCCGGTGCCTTTCTGGACCCTACCTATAATGCTTAACTTCGACAGTTATTGGTATCCTAACGCCACCCGCTTTATCCCCTTTACTATCCATGAATTTCCCCTCTATTCCTTTGTAGTGGCCGACCTCCACGGCCACGTCCTCAACATCCCTTTTGTCCTTCTAACCCTCGCCCTTCTTATCAGAATTTTCTTTTCACCCATAATTCGTGGTACGGGCGTATTGCAATACGCCCACTACATACTACTTACCTTACTCATCGCCACCTCTCTTATGACCAATGTCCTCGACGGCCCGATTTATTTGCTGGTTATTTTCGTCGTGCTTCTTACCAGGCAATATCAGATTGAAAATTGTAAATTGAAAATAAGCAAAGCTTGCGACCTAACGGTCTTTGTAAATTTGGCCCGTGCGACGATAAGTTTAATATTGATAGCCGCAGGAGCCGTTATCTTTTCCCTCCCTTTCTGGCTCTCCTTTAAACCATTCGGCTCAGGCATCGGAGTCCTTTGCTCCCCTGATTTCTTAACCAAAATAGGTAAACTCGGTCCCTTACTTTTCGAAGCCGACCACTGTGCCCGATCCCCTTTCTGGATGCTGTTTATCCTCTGGGGCTTCTTTTATCTGGTAGTTCTAGGTTTCTTTGTTTTTCTTTTAAAAAAGAAAAATTTCAAATTAAAAATTGACAGCTCTACCGATCTCCTCGCCTTTACTCTCACACTTGCCGCTACCCTCCTCATCCTCATCCCCGAGTTTTTCTATGTTAAGGATATTTATCCTGCCCATTATCGGGCCAACACTGTTTTTAAATTTGGCTACCAGGCCTTTATTATCTTAGCCCTCATCTCCGGTTACCTGCTCACCCGGTTACTGGCTGATATTAAAAAAACCTATTTGCTTCTTATTCCTTGTTTCTTATTTCTTTCCCTTGTTGCCATCTATCCATATTTTGCCGTCAACTCCTACTACGGTAACTTAAAAAACTCTAAGGGACTAAACGGCCTAAGTTACCTCGGGCAGTCGTATCCGGCCGATTATCAGGCAATACTTTGGATTAATAATAATATCTCCGGTCAGCCGGTGATCTTAGAGGCTCAGGGAGATTCATACACCGATTATGCCAGGGTTTCTTCAAACACCGGGCTTCCGACCGTCATTGGCTGGCCGGTCCATGAATGGCTCTGGAGAGGGAGCTTTGATGAGGCCGGAAAACGAAGCACTGATGTGGCTGCTATTTATGAAAGCGCCGACCTTGGGGACACTAAAAGATTATTGGAAAAATATAATGTCTCCTATATCTTCATTGGCACCCTTGAGCGCCAGAAATATAAAAAACTAAACGAGGCAAAGTTTGACTCCCTGGGGAAATTAATCTTCCAATCCGGCTCTACCAAGATTTTTCAGCTTCAGTAATCTCCCAGGCAATATTCATACATTTCCCTTTCGTTTTTATTTAAATCCTATTATTTGATTCTTACAGAAACAGCGCAACCATATAGTATGACGGAAAAAGGTTCAATTTGGGTATCAGACCAGGATCCTGATTTAGTGTGTAAATGCGCCTGGTGTTTCCCTGCCAGCAAGCAGGAAAACTTCCCGCCAATACCTGAAGGGATGAGGGGATATTCGGACGGGATTTGTAAAACACACCTCGCTGAGGTTAAAGGATCCCTAAGACTTAAGTTTCAATAATTCGAGCGGAGCGAGAATTTCAAGCTATACTTATAATCTCTTCTGCCGGGAAGATCCAGACTTGAACAGTCCGCTGTCTGATGGGGTTTTTACCTTTACCGTCTCTTCCGTCAAACTCCATGGCCGCAATTTCCTGATACTTACCGAGCTCAAGTTCCCCTTTTCGAATCGCTAAGACAACGCTAGGGTGAGAAAATAAAAGTGCCCTGATATGGCTGGCCGCGTTATAATCCTCGTCAATTTCATTACAAAATGGGTTGTCCTGGCAGCGGTGTAAAAAATCCGTCGTCGGGTATTTATAATCCTTAGTTACCTTGGTCGAGCGTTTATCCTCCGGGATTTGGGTCAAAGCAAAGTTTAAAACATCCTGAAGCAAATTAGGCTCAGAAATCTCCTGGATCACGACCCCTAAAGTTGTATGCTTGGTGGAAATAACTACTATCCCTGATTCTTCCCCAACTTTTTTTACCGCCGCTTTAACATCATCAGTAATGTTGTAAAACGCCGTATGTTTGGTTGACGGGAATTTTAATTCTTTAAGGTAGACTTTCATTTTAACCTACTTATAATATACTCAGACATCTCGGAAAGCAACCGTCTTTTTGCCGGGTCTGCAGCCAGATTAGCTATAATTTCTCCCGCCTCCACTACTAAAGATTCAGCTTTTTTCTGCGAATATTCCAAAGCCCCTGTTTTTTTAAAAACCGCCTGGATTTTTTCTAATTCTTCGCTTCTGATTTTTCCCCGGCCGTAATATTTTTTTAATACCTGACGCTGATCAGCAGAAGAATGCTCTAAAGCATAGTTTATGAGTAAAGTTTGTTTTCCCTCTTCAATATCGGAAGTGACCGATTTCCCTAAAGTTTTCTCGTCTCCAAAGACCCCTAAGATATCATCCTGTATCTGGAACGCAACCCCCAACTTCTCCCCTAACTGCCCTAACTCCCCTAAAAGCATCTCACCGCCTCCCCCTAGAATTGCCCCCAGCTGAAGTGGCCCGGCTATCGTATAACGGGCAGTTTTCAGATAAAAGACGGTTAAGATATCCCTTTCTGAAATATTTTCGGAACGAGGCAGCTCAATATCCAGCATTTGCCCTAAACCGGTATCCAAAACAGTTTGAGTAAAAGAAGTAAAAGCTTTCAGTTTTATACCCTCCGGAAAATCGCTTTCCAGAATCAATTTTTGGGCAAGAAAAAATCCAACATCCCCCAGGCAAATTGTCTGGGAAATACCAAAATGGTCTCCCCCTAACGCCCGGTATATAGTGGGTTTACCTCTTCTTGTAAAAGATTGGTCAATTACATCATCATGTGCCAATATCGATGTCTGAAAGACCTCAAAAGCCGCCGCAGCCTTTAATATATCTTGTGACTGATGAACGGGTGGCTGAACTAATTCATAACCCAACCTGACCAGTACCCCCCGTAGCCTTTTCCCCCCCTCGCAGTGCTCTGCAAAAAGTCTAGTCAGTTTTAATAGTTTGGGGTTAATCTTTTCAACTTCTTTTTCCCAATTTTGGAAAAACCTGTCAATTTCTTTATCTATATCTTCCGCGGAAGTTTTTAGGTAACCTGCAAAGTCCATGTAGATCACTCTAGCACACCAGCAAACTTTAGTTCAACTGAAGGCTCACCCGGATAATAAATGCGCCAACCCGATTTTTTAGCATATTCTTCTAAAATAACCGTTGGCCGCACACACATCGGACATTCAACTAAGCTAAGCATATCTAAATCAGCTTCTGAATCCCCAAAACCCAATGAACGTGCTAAGTTGTAATTTTTTGCAATCTTTAAAGCTTGTCTTAATTTATCCTGTCCCGAAGCTATAAATTTTTCCACCTCACCGGTCAGAATCCCATTTTTTACCCCAAAAATAGAAGCTGCGTAACCGGACATTTGAAAATAACTTTTGACTGATTCCCCGACAAATTGAGGCTCACCGGT
>ORJL010968503.1_pt1 | contig 17482 bp, 19 predicted proteins | sample 1779941 | NCBI WGS metagenome assembly ORJL01 (sample SAMEA104232317, study PRJEB22302) | groundwater metagenome | biome: forest; feature: aquifer; material: groundwater | place: USA | collected 2011-08-07 | depth 5.8 m | reverse complement strand
TTTGAAGAAGAGTTTGAAGGAATGTTTGAAAAAAAAATTACAAAGTTTGGAACTGGTGCAAAGATTGATGCACCTAAAGAACATATAGACAAAAAAGTCCTTGTGTTCATTAAGGGTAAGAATTAATTATGCAACAGAGCATAGCGACAACAACCTTTATATATCTCTCCAATTTATTCCCGTCTAAATGTCCAAGAAAAAAGAAGAGCTTGAGAAACAGCAGGAATTGCAGGATGAGATTAGAAGGATTAAGCTTCCGAGAGGCAGGGAAACTATGGGAATTCTTGAGCAGCGCCTTGGCGGAAGCAGGATGCGAGTGAGATGTCTTGATGGAAAGTTGAGGATTTGCAGGATTCCAGGGAGACTTAAAAGAAAGTTGTGGGTTCGCGAAGGAGATATTGTTATTGTTGAGCCGTGGGAATACTGTGGTGATGAAAAGGGAGATATTCTCTACAAGTATAGTAAAAATCAATCCTTCTTTTTGAAGAATAAAGGTTATTTAAATCAGCTTGAGCAGACTGAAGAGTTTTGATTTTTAGTTTTATTTGAGTGGTAACAAATCATCCTTTACCACTTTAAAATAGAAATGTTTAAATAAGAAATTTTATTTTAACTCTTTATGGCAGAGCGAGATTCAGGATATTTTTTGATGATTAATATTGTATTGCTTATTGCGTTTATTAGTCTTATTTTTTCAACTTTTGACTTGACAGGAAAAAAGCTGCTCTTGAATCTGCTTTTGTTTGTGATGCTTGTTGTTCTCAGCCTTATTTCTTTAGTCGGTATTTATTACGGCATGAAATGGGGATGGATAATTGTGGTGATTGTATTATCTGTTGTAATTCTCGACGAGATTCTGATTTATCTTGTGAACAGGTCAGTTGATATAATTCATCTTGTTTCGGTGCTTGCGTCTTTAACTGGATTGATTATTGCTTTCGGCGGAATAAAGGCAAGAAGACCGAGAGTTGGCATTTCTGGTGAGAAGATTGAGCAGATTGAGAAAGTCGAGAAGTCAAAGCCCAAGGTTGAGATTGTTGATATTAATGAGATTTCTAAGGGGATAGTTAAACCTCGAAAATCAAGAAAAAGAAAATCGTCTAGAAAGAAGAAAAGTTCTTTACTTTGAACGGCTTTTTTTCTGCTTTTTCAGAGATGATAGCTGAGTTTCCTGTTGGATCCTCAATGATTATTTTTAATTTTTCTTCCCCACATATTACTCTGAATAATTTTTTAAGCATATTTTTTGCTTTTTGTTTCTGCCCATTATCCTCTTCGCTGTCTCTTGCTATTTCAATTGCGTGCTTTACCCTGTTGATAATCCCCTCGATGTTCGAAACATATCCTTGCGCAGCAGGTCCTGGTGTGATTGTTGTTATGTGCGGGATTTTTACAGTTGCATTGCTGGATTTCACAACCCTGACTTTGAGGTCTTCTGTAGATGAGATTTCAAATGTATAAACGGATGGCTCTTTTTGTTCTATTGCCTCGACATCTGCGACATGGTATTTGCATGATGCGCATGTCATTGAGAATAAGAAAACTTTTCCAAAGTAGGGAACTTCTGTTTCATGCTCGTTCAATGCCAGAGATTTTTGCCGGCACATCGGGCATATTTCGTGCTCAATATGTTCGTCCTGAGATGAATCAGCCATAAATATTTTGAGATGGAATAAATATTTAATACTTTCTTATTTCATGTTACTCAAACTATTCCCTCATCGAGAATTCCGCATCCACAACATTTTCATCTGATTTTTTTCGGTATTTTTTACCGAGAAGGAGAGCAATGAGCATGAAGATTATGAAGGCAGCTATTACAAGGAGGATAATTCCCAAGACCAGAGCAAACGGGATTATTGTTATTATAAGTATTATTTTTGAGATTATCTCGACGAATTTCCACCCGCTGTCTCTTGCGTTGATATAAATTATGTAGATTATGAGCCAGAATATCAGAATTTTTAGGATATGGCTTTTTCCAAATAGTTTTGCTTTTTTTGAGTGCATTTGATTTGCGAGGGAACAGGGTTTAATAAAATTATCTGTTGAATTTTGTGAAAAGAGAAACCTTTAAATACATGGGTGAATTTAATTTCACATAAGGAAACTGTGATGGAGAAACTGTATCATCTTTGCTTTGAAACTTTATCTAACGAGCTTAGGATTAAGATTATTGAACTGCTCGGAAAAACACCGATGAGTGTGAATGAGCTTGCTGATAAGCTGAATGCTGAGAGAAGCAGGGTATCGCATTCATTGAGTATTATGCGCGGATGCAATATTGTTGATGTAAAGAAAACAGGAAAAAACATGGTTTATTCGCTGAAGGACAAGACATTTATCAGCGCTGCAAAAGCCAACTCGATTTTTGAGATTGTGGATAATCATGTTGATAATTATTGCACAACTTGCCATAAGCAAAGCAAGCCAGCGCATACTTAATTTGTTGATTTGGTGAATTATTTTCGACGATAAAATGGCAGAGCAAATATTGGAAATAAACAGGGAAAGATATGACCATAAAAATGATGAGAGGAATCTCTATAAGGCAAATCCTGGAGTGAATGAGGATATTATCCGAGAAATTTCTAAGAGCAAGAATGAGCCCGAGTGGATGCTTGAGAAAAGATTGAAATGCTTTGAGATTTTTAAGAAACTGCCTATGCCTGCATGGGGTCCGAGTTTGAGTGAATTGGATTTGGATAAGATTTCTTATTTTGTCAGAGCAGATGCAAAGAAGAATTCCAAGTCATGGGATGAGCTTCCTGATGATATTAAGAAGACTTTTGAGAGATTAGGCATTCCTGAGGCAGAGAGAAAAGTCCTTGGCGGTGTTGGCGCGCAGTATGAATGCCTTACTGGAGATACTAAAGTATTTACAAATCCTGCTGGACCAAAAGAAATCAAATCAATAAAGCCAGGAGATAAAGTCTTTGCGTATGACGAATCTTCCGGTGAAATAAAGCCCTCTATTGTAAAAGGAATCATGTCCAAAGGCGAGCGCCAGATTTATGAAGTAAAAATCGGCACTAAAAAAATTAAAACCACAATTAACCATCCCTTTTTAGCATTAGTTTACAACAAAAAACAAGACAGGGAAAGAGGGAGGTATTCAAAAGAATGGAGATATTTGTCTGATTTGAAGAAAGGTGATCTTGTTGCCGTAGTGAAACAGCTTCCTCATATAGGGCAAAATTATCACTTGCCTCGTCCAGAAAAAGCAACTTATAAGCATAATGAGATAAAAATTCCTCAATTTACGGACGAGGATTTTATGTGGTTCCTCGGAGTATATCTAGGAGATGGGTTTTTACACAAAGAAAAATCAAAAGCAAGAGTTGAAATAGCTATACCGAAACAAGATGAACAGCTGAGAAAAGAATTGGTAAATTGCATCCAAAAATTATTTAATATTGAAGCATCTGAAAAAGATGAATTCAGAATAACAATCTATTCAACAATATTGGCAAGATTTCTTGAGCAAATTAGTTTTGGAGGCAGTGCTTTAACAAAAAAAATTCCTGAATGGGTGTTCTCTCTGCCAAAGATACAAATTCTGGCATTTTTAGGAGGTTATCTTGATTCAGATGGATATGTAAGAGATAATCCAAAAAATCATGATGTTTCATATACAAGCGGAAATAAAAGATTACTTGAAGATGTAAAAATGCTGACATTGCTTTGCGGGCTTTCTCCGTCGGAAATTCAGGAGTTTAAGTCAAGGCATGTAATTGACAAGGATAGGTTTATTACTGGATACAGACTTCAAGTCAGCGGCAATACTGATATTATTTTAAGCAGGTCCGAGAAGAGGACAGAAAGATTCGGCAAGAAAAAATATTTCCATAATTTTAGCAGTGCAAAGAATACTACCTTTAAAAATCATGTTAACGAGCATATAGGATTCGCAAAAATAGAATCAATAAAGGCTCTTGGAATAGAACCTGTTTATGATATTGAAGTTGAGAAATTTCATAATTTTGTTGCTGAGGGAATAATTGTGCATAATTCTGAAGTTATATATCATAATCTCAGGAAGGATTTGGAGGAGCAGGGAATTATTTTTTTGGATTGTGATGTTGCTCTTCAGCAGTTTCCAGAGCTTGTTAAGAAATATTTTATGACATCATGTGTTTCTCCGGGATTGCATAAGTTTGCTGCTTTGCATGGAGCTGTCTGGTCCGGCGGAACTTTTATTTATGTTCCTAAGGGCGTGAAAGTTACATCTCCATTGCAGGCATATTTTAGGATGAACGCCGAGAAAATGGGGCAGTTTGAACATACTCTGATTATTGTAGATGAATCTGCGGAAGTGCATTACATAGAAGGATGCTCAGCACCTCAATACGCTTCCAGTTCCTTACATGCTGGCTGTGTTGAGATTCACGTGCATAAGAACGCGCGCGCCCGATACAGCAGCATTGAGAACTGGAGCAGAAATACATTTAATCTGAATACAAAGCGCGCTGTTGTTGACGAGAATGGAGTTATTGAATGGATTAATGGGAATATGGGCAGCCGTATCACTATGCTTTATCCGACTTCTGTTTTGAGAGGAAAAAATGCTAAGTCTGATTATATCGGCATTGCGTTTGCAGGAAAAGGGCAGAACCAGGATACAGGAACAAAAGTCTATCATCTCGCACCGAATACAACCTCTACGGTAAAAGCAAAAAGCATTTCTAAAGACGGTGGAATTACGACTTATAGAGGATTGCTGAAGATTTCTAAAGGCGCGATTAATTCAAAATCAAACGTAAATTGCGATGCCTTGATGATGGATAATATTTCCAAATCAAATACTGTGCCTTATATGGAGATTAAGGAAGAAAAGGTTGATATCGGTCATGAGGCATCTGTCGGGAAAATCTCTGAGGAGCAGGTTTTCTATTTAATGTCGAGAGGACTTAGTAAAGAGCAAGCAACCCAGATGATTATTTCTGGTTTTATCGAGCCAGTTGTTAAGCAATTGCCTCTTGAGTATGCTGTTGAATTGAACAGATTGATTGAGCTTGAGATGGAAGGCTCTCTTGGTTAGGTGTCGGATGTCTGTGTGTGTGGTTTTAAAATGATGGCAGAGACAAAGCTTCAATTTTCTAAGGAAATGGTTGAGAAATTATCGTCGAGATATTCTGAGGATTCTTTGATTAAGGACAGAAGATTGAAGGCGCTTGAGATTTTTCATCAATTGCCTGAGCCTATGTTTAAGTATGGAATCAGCATTATGCTTGATATTAGCGAGCTAAATTTGAATAAGATTAATCCGCTTGAGGTTTCTGAGAATGATTTTGTCGAGATAAAAGCTGATACAAAAAGCGGCGTGATTATCGAGGATATTAGGAAAGCTATTGCAACAATTCCAGAAGTTAGAAATCATTTTATGAAGTATGTTTCTGTTGATAATAAGATAGACGCATTGACTGCTGCTTTCTGGCAGAAAGGGACAGTGATTTATGTTCCGAAAGGCACTGTATTGAAAAGCCCGATTGAGATTGCTTCTAAACTATCGTCTGGAAATGCGCTTGAATATGTTATGGTGATTGTTGAGTCTTCTTCAGAGGTTACAATAATAGAAGATATTTCGTCGGAAAAAAATAACGCGGATGCAGTTTATTTCAGCGGAAAGATTGTTGAGATTGTTGTAAAGGATAATTCAATTGTGCATTACGCATCTGTCCAAAATCTTAGCAGGGATTATTTTAATTTTGTGAAGAAGCGCGCTATTGTCGGCGCAAACAGCACTATGAACTGGCTGGATTGCTGTCTTGGAAGTAAATATACTAGAGCAGATATTATCACTTTGCTTGCAGGCAGAGGCGCTGTTACAAATAATTATGGGTTGTTTTTTGGCACTGGCAAACAGCAGTTTGATTTGAACATTGGAACTGTTCATGCCGAGAGAAATACTGTCTGCGACATGATGACAAAGGGCGCGCTTAATGATCGCGCAAAGGCAGTTTATACAGGGCTTGTGAGAATTGAGGCAAATGCTGCTGAATCTAATGGTTATCAGAAGGAAGATACTTTGCTGTTAAGCCCTGATGCTGAGGCAGATTCAATTCCACAGCTTGAGATTGATAATAACGAAGTCAGATGCACTCATGGAGCGACTGTCGGGCAGGTTGATAAGGAGAAATTGTTTTATCTTATGTCAAGAGGGATTTCAGAGAAACAAGCAAAAAAGATTGTTGTCGCGGGCTTTTTTGAGCCGATGATCCTGAAAATTTCAGTCGGGAACGTGCAGAAAAAGCTGAGAGAGATTGTGGATGAGAAGATTGTGATAAATTGAATTAAATGGATAAAATCAAAATGCAAATAACAAAACATGTTTTGGATGTGAAAAAAATTCGGGATGATTTTCCTATTTTGAAGAGAAAGGTAAACGGCAAGCCATTAGTTTATTTGGATAATGCTGCAACATCGCAAAAGCCCAAGCAGGTGATTGATGTTATGGATGAGTATTATTCTGAGCATAACGCTAATATTCATCGAGGAGTTCACCGTCTGAGCGAGGAATCAACGCAGCTCTTTGAGGATGCTCACAAAAAGGTTTCTGATTTTATTAATGCTGATTTTGAGGAGGTTGCTTTTACTAAGAACTGCACAGAGGCGATAAATTTAGTGTCTTATAGTTATGGTCTTGCGAATCTGAAGAAAGGCGATGAGATTATTATTTCCAAAATGGAGCATCACAGCAATTTTGTTCCATGGCAGCAGATTGCAAAATATACAGGAGCAACTTTGAGGTTTGCAGATATCAACGAGAATGGAGAGATTATGTTGAATTCTCTCGAAAATATGCTTTCTAAAAGAACAAAGATTGTTTCAATAGCGCATATGTCGAATGTTCTCGGCACAATTAATCCTGTTAAGAAAATTGCGGATATGGTCCATGAGTATGAGGCATTGCTGTTTGTAGATGCTGCTCAATCAGTACCACACCAACCTGTAGATGTAAGGAATGTCAATTGCGACTTCCTTGCATTCTCAGGCCATAAAATGTTAGGTCCGACCGGAATCGGCGCTTTGTATGGGAAAAAGGAGATTCTCGAGAGCATGAGGCCCTTTTTGTTTGGCGGCGATATGATTCGCGAAGTGAAATTTGAAGATACTCTGTTTAATGAACTGCCTTGGAAGTTTGAAGCAGGGACGCCGAATATTGCAGGAGCAATTGGTTTTGGTGCTGCTGTTGATTATCTGAGTAAAATTGGAATGGAGAATGTTGAAGCGCATGGAAAGGAGCTTGTGAGATATGCATATAAAAAATTGAGCGGGATTGATGGGCTGGAAATTTACGGTCCTGATGCAGATTCTCGAGGGGCTTTGATTGCATTTAATCTTCAGGGCATTCATCCGCATGATATTGCTGCAATGCTAGATGAGGATGGGATTGCGATAAGAGGCGGGTTTCATTGCGCAATGCCTTTAATGGAAACATTGGGGATTAAGGCAAGCGCGCGAGCATCGTTTTATTTGTATAATACTAAGGATGAAATTGACAAACTTTATGAATCTCTTATCCGGACTAAGAAATTTTTCGAGGATTAAAATGGATGAAGCATTGATACAAGCATCTGAACTTTATCGAGAGCATATTTTGGATCATTATAAGCATCCAAGGAATTTCGGCGCTTTGAAGGATGCTGAAATCAGGCAGAGAGAGTTGAATCCTCTTTGCGGAGATGAACTGGAGTTTTTTTTGAAGCTCGGCGTGAACGGTCATAAAAGCATGATTCAGGATGTTAAATTCAGAGGGCATGGATGCGCTATTTCACAGGCATCTGCGTCAATTTTTAGTGAGATGATTAAAGGAAAATCTTTAGAGGATGTTGAGAGGATGAAAACTGATGATATTATCCAAGAGCTTGCGATTCCTATCGGACCTGTTCGGCATAAGTGCGCTGTGTTGTCTGTGATGACTGTGAAAGCAGGGATTGAAAATTATAAAAATACCACAAGAGGAAAAAATGAATAACAAAGGTCTATTGATTGAAAATCTGCATGTCAGTATTGAGGGAAAGCAGATTTTGAAGGGAGTTTCTCTTGCTGTCAAACCTGGCGAAGTTGCTGCTTTGATGGGTCCGAATGGTTCTGGAAAATCAACATTGGCTTATGCGTTAATGGGGCATCCGAATTATACGATTGATTCCGGGAAGATTTTTTATAACGGCGAGGATATTACAGGTATGGCTCCTGATGTGAGGGCGAAGAAAGGTTTGTTTTTGTCGTTCCAGTATCCTGCTGAGATTTCCGGTGTAACTGTTGCGAATTTTTTGAGGACAGCGTTGAATGCTAAGACAGGAAAGAGTGTTTCGATTATTGAGTTTCTTAAGCTTTTGAAGGATAAGATGAAACTTTTGAAGATGAAGGATGAGTTTGCAAGGCGTTATCTGAATGAGGGTTTTTCAGGCGGAGAAAAGAAAAGGGCAGAGATTTTGCAGATGGCAGTCTTGCAGCCAGAGATGGCAATTCTCGACGAGACTGATTCTGGCTTGGATATTGATGCCTTGAAGGCAGTTGCTGAAGGTGTGAATTATCTGATGAATCCTAATCTCGGTGTTTTGATTATTACACATTACCAGAGGATTTTGGATTATATCAAGCCGAATACTGTTCATGTGATGATAGACGGGAAGATTGTTAAGTCAGGACATTCTGAATTGGTGCATGAATTAGAGCAGAAAGGGTATGACTGGATTGTTGAGGAGATTCTCGAGTCCTCTCCCCCAACACATCTTTAATCTTTTCAACTGTTCTCTTGCTTATTCCATCCATCACCAAGAATCCTTTTTTTATGGTCACAACAAAACCTTTATTAAAATCCCCGTTCTATTCAAATCCATGCCCAAAAAGATTATCCTTTACATTGCATCAACTCTCGACGGATTTATCGCAAAGAAAAACTTTTCTGTTGATTTCCTCTCGGAGTTTGAAAATTCAGGAGAAGATTACGGATACAACAAATTCTATGATTCTATAGGAACTATTGTAATTATGAAGCATGATTTGATTGATGAATTTATCATTTCTATTGTTCCTGTAATTTTAGGAGGAGGAATTTCTTTGTTTAAAGACAGAAATACAGAGAGAAAACTGAGATTGGTGGATGTGAAAAAGTTTAAATCAGGTATTGTGCAGGTTAGTTATGTGAGATGTTAAAAATGCCAAAAATAAAACTAATCACCATCGGCAAAATCAAAGAAAAATATATTCAGGAAGGTATCTCAGAATATCTCAAACGCCTCAGCCTGTTCTGCAAACTCGAAATCATCGAATTAAAAGATGAAGGCATCGAGAAAGAATCTGCAAAATTAGAAAAATATCTTGGTGAAAACTCTTACATTCTCGATGAAAAAGGCAAACAGTTATCCTCTGAAGAATTTTCTGGATTTCTCAAAAATAAAGATGATATTATCTTCATCATTGGTGGTCATAACGGAATTTCCGAGAAAATAAAATCAAACCCAAAGGCAAAATTAATCTCCCTCTCGAAAATGACATTCTCGCACGAGATGGCAAGGATTTTTTTGATGGAGCAGATTTATCGTGGCTTTATGATTCTGAATAACAGAAAATATCATCGGTGAGAACAGACCTCTTTTTCCAATATTATTTTATATCCAAGTTTCTTGCTTATTTTTATGCCCCAATACAAAGGTTCTGTTGAAGTTGATAACAAGACATTCAACTGGCATACCTCTTTTGATGATTCTGTAAAGTTCCAATGTATAAGATGCGGGCTGAGCTGCATAGGCACAGAGGTTCAGGTTAGTGATAAAGAGATTGGGAGAATAAAAGCCGAGACAGGCAAGAGTTTTTTTGAGGAATATACAACTCCTTTTGGAAATAAAAAAAAACGGCTGAAAAAAATCAACAACAGGTGTATTTTTCTCGGCGATAAAATGGAATGCACAATACATTCTGTTAAACCGCTTTTGTGCAGGGAGTTTCCTTTCAAGGTTCTTTTCACAGCGACAAATCAGGCAGTTATAGATGTAACTTATGGATGCGGATGTATGATTAGAAAGGATTTTTCTCAAGATAATGATATTGATTTTAGTCAGCTTGTTAAAGAGCATTATCTTGATTCTCCTGAGGACGCAAGTGATTTGGAGACTTTCAGCAGAATTGTTAAAAATGTGAAGGATAATCTTGACAGCAGTGAAGCAGTAAAGAAATGCTGGGAATTTATCGTCGGTAAATTGGTTTCTCCAATTGAGCTTTGCGTTCTTATTGAGAATTTCCAGAAAGCCCGAGAAGAAATAAAAAAACTTAATTTTTCAAATGCTGATAAGTATATTCAAACTGCAAATGAAATGCCATTTAAGGAAATTGACTGGGATGGATTTATGAGGAGATTTTTGTCGAGAGTAATTTCAGAGAAAAATAATTTTGTTGCTCTTGAGCCAGTGTCGTTGAGAAAGTATTCTCTTGTTTTAACAAATGAGAGAATTTCTTTTGATTATTATTTTTCAGATGATAAAAAGTCTTTTTCTATAGGCGATGTAAAGCGTAGAATTATTTTGCCTGAGGGGATTGATATACTGAAAAATTTTCTGGGGAAATTTTGGGATAGGGCTGTTACAAGCAATGATTTCTGTCTTGCTATGGCATCTTTCAGAGAGCAGAAGGGATATTTTCCTCATAGCATAATTGTCCAGTTGGATGCCGCAAGGTTTGCTCTGCACGGGCTTGAATTTTTTCTTCATCTAATAGCAGAGAAAAATTGCCATGAAGATATAACTGCCGATGATGTTAAGGAGGCAATTGTTCTTCTTGATGGAGCTTTTCTGGCTGTTACGAGCAGTATTATTGGATAGGATTAAATTATTGTCCTCTATTATATATTCTTTTTAGGTATTCGATTAATGTCAGAATTCTGAATTTATCAAGCGACTTGTTTTTGAGGAAATGCCTGTTCTCGCTTATTAGGTAATCTGCTTCAACATATTCGCAAAGAGATGCTATTACAATATCTCCTTTTTTAAGTCCTAATGACTTATATTTGATAAATAAAGCCAAAGACAATTTTTCTTTGTGTAGGATTACATTGCTCCTTAGAAGAATCTTGAAAAAGTGTGCTTTATGGACTTCATTAATATTCCTTAGAACTTCCTTAACGATTAATTCATTTGCATAAATCTCTATTTTATCATTCCCGAGAAGATTAGTTATGTCAATAGATTTGCTGTTAAGAAAATTAATGTATTCATTGCTGTCTAATACTATTCTCAATTTTCTATTCCCTCAAACCACTCCTGATATTTTTTATCCCACAACTCATCCCGTGTCTTGCGGATTTTTTTTATCATCTCTTCTTGTGTTAATGATGATGTGTCATATCCTTCTTCTTCCTTAAACCATTTTTCCAGGCTGGATTTCTTTTCTATCAAACCAATGTTCATCATAATTTCATTTTTGAGGCTTTCTCTAACCATCTCTGAAAAGTTGGAGTAGAGTCCCTCATCTACCAAAATCTTTGTTTTATTGAGGAGCTTTTTTGGCAGTGTAATATTTATTCTCTGTATTTCTGGCATAATACACACTTAATACACACAGGTATTTAAAGTTTTTCATCCATTTACACAAACATTTTTTAAACCGAATGAATTTCACATCTTCTATGGCAAAGGCGTTTGCTCCAGGGAATTTGTCGTGCATTTTCAGGATTTGCGATAATCCAAGTCCTGAGAAAATGCATTCTTTGGGGGTAGGATTTACAGTGAATAAAGGAGTTTATGTTACTACAAGAAAAAACTCTTCTCTTGAAATTTTTGTTGATGGCAAGAAATTTAATTTTCCGACGGTAAAAACAGTTGTTGTGTCTCTTACCAAAATTCCTCTCAGGATTGATATTGAAACAGAACTGCCTTTAGGTTGCGGATTTGGCTTGAGCGGAGCATCTGCTTTGGCAAGTTCTTTTGCTGTGAATGATTTTCTCGGCTTGAAAAAGTCAGAGGAAGAGCTTGCTATGTTTGCACATATTGCAGAGGTAAAAAACTCCACTGGCTTGGGAGATGTTGCCGGGCAGTTTAACGGAGGTTTTTTGATGAAAACTAAGATAGGAAATCCTATCGAGGCAGAGATTCTCGACGTAAAAGAGAAGTTAGTATATTACAAGGTTTTTGGACCGCTTGAAACAAAAGGGGTTTTGAAGAATAAATATCTTGCAGAGAAGATTAATTTTGCAGGAGATAAAGCTCTTGAAAAAATTAAGCAGTTGAAGAATCCTACTTTTGCTGATGTAATAAAAATCTCGAAGGATTTTGCTGTAGAGAGCGGGCTTTTAAAAGATAAAGAGTTGATTGATAAAATTGAAGAGATAGAATCTCAAGGAGGAAATGCCTCAATGATTATGCTTGGGAAAGCTGTTTATAGCAACATCCCTTTTGATGGCTCTCAGAGACTGGAGATTTGCAAGTGCAGAGTGAGGATGATTTGAATGCCTGTTCCAAAATCCCATCCAAGATATTTGTCGTTGGTAACAAGAGATAAGATAGTCGAAGGAGTAAAAAAAGGAATAACCTCAGAGCATGGCTTGATTGCGCATGGCAGAGGAGAGGCATTTGATTATCTTCTCGGAGAAAAAACAAATAATTTTGCTCTTGATGCAATTAATGCCGGCTGTGCTTTGTTATGTTCAGCAAAACATCCTGTGATTTCTGTTAATGGAAATACTGCTGCACTTATTCCAGATGAGATTGTAAAACTTGCAAAAATAATTCCTGCGAAAATTGAAGTGAATATTTTTCATGAATCTTCTAAGAGGGAAAAGAAAATCAGGGAGCATTTAATTAAGCATGGCGCTGATGAAGTTCTTCTTCCTGTCAAAGACGAGAAATTTGCCTTGAAATATATTGAGCATAATAGGCGGTTTGTTAATCCTGAAGGAATTTTCAAGGCAGATGCTGTATTTGTTCCTCTAGAGGATGGAGATAGGACAGAGGCATTGATAAAATCAGGAAAAAAGGTTGTTGCTGTTGATTTGAATCCTATGTCAAGGACAGCTAAAGCTGCAACTATAACAATTGTAGATAATGTTATCCGTGCAGTGCCTAAGATGATTGAAGAACTCCATAAGATAAAATTACTCAAAAAAACTGAATTAATCTGCATAATTAACAGATATGCTAATCAGAAAGCATTAGATTCTTCATTGGGAACTCTCTCAAAAATAAGCGTCTCATCTAATTCTAAGGGAAAATTATAAAAGAATATACACATTCCCTCGATAAAAGAACAACAAAAGCCTCTGGCGAGAATTGCACTCGCGACCTCAGCCTGTTTGTGTTTATACCAAGGCTGCGCAATAGCTACTATGCTACAGAGGCATTATATTGATTCATCCACGATTATTATTATTATTATTATTGGTGCTAAGCGAAGCGCATGCACCTGAAAGCGTCAACTGATTCCTCCGAGTGAAACGAGCGAGGTGCAAAAAATCGCATTTTTTAGCATTGTGGTTGTATTGATTCATCCTCGATTATTATTATTTGAATGGATAAATAAATTATATATAAAGATTTGGGAATGGTTGTTTTTCTCCCAAAAAAATTATAAACACTTAAGACAACACATTCTACATGTCAATAATTAAGGACTATCTCGGCTCGTCAGAATCATTGATAAAAAATGAGACTGCTCTCGACTATAACTTCATCCCTAAGCTTATTCCTTACCGAGAGGCACAGCAGAGATTCATAGCATCCTGCATCAAGCCGCTTTTTCAGAGGAGAAATGGCAAGAACCTATTGATATACGGCTCTCCAGGAGTTGGAAAAACAGTAGCAGTGAGGCATCTATTCAATGAGATAGAAGAAGAAACAGAAGAAGTCGCTCCAGTCTATATCAACTGCTGGCAGAAAAACACAACTTACAAGGTTGCACTTGAGATTTGCGATATTATCGGATACAAATTTACACAGAACAAAAAAACAGAAGAGCTTTTTTCTGTGATAGAATCCATCCTCAACAAAAAGTCAGTCGTGTTTGCATTCGACGAGATTGACAAGGTCGAGGATTTTGATTTCCTTTACACACTGCTTGAAAATATATTCAGGAGGACAATCCTGCTGATTACTAACTTCAAGACATGGCATAATGACCTTGATGAGAGAGTAAAATCTAGATTGCTTGCAGAGATGCTCGAGTTCAAGCCATATAATTTAGAGGAAACAAAAGGAATTTTGAAGCAGAGAATGGAGTATGCCTTCAACTCAGGCGTTTTTTCAGATGATGCCTTTGATGCAATCGTCAAGAAAACCACTGAGCTAAAAGATATACGTTCAGGACTGCATTTGATGAGAGAAGCTGCACTTGAGGCAGAAAACGCGAGCTCAAGAAAAATTACTATTGAACATACACAGAAAGCAATTAAAAAGTTTGATGAATTCACAATAAAAAATTCTGCTGAGCTTACAGAAGATGAGAAGTTTATTCTTGACATAATCAAAAGCAGTTCCGGCATGAGAATAGGGGAGCTTTACAGGATATATCAGGAAAAAGGCGGACAAGCCGCATATAAAACATTCCAGAGAAAAATCAAGCGGCTTTACGAGAGCAATTTCATAAATATCGAAAAGAAAGGCGGCGGAAAAGAAGGCAACACCACATTAGTAAATTACGGCACAATAAAAAAACTGACAGAATTCTAATCACTTCTTTTTCTTCTTTATCCTGTTGATATCTTCATAAAGCGTTTCTAATCTCCTGTGGATATTTGTTTTCTCTTCCTCAGAAAGTTTTAGATAGGAATTTACCGCCCTGACATAGAGCAATTGCGCCTGGCTGATGTCGCCTTTCTTATAAGCAGCTTCGCATTTGTTTATATTAAGCACACATTGCTTGATGTTAGAGGAACCTTTTACCCCTTCTTCAGCTGGCTGTGGCTCCTGTTCAATCTTTTCATCTGCCCTTGCCTTCTTTATTATCTTAGATTTTTCTTTGACATCTGCTGTTTTGCTTCCCATTGATAGCAGATTCTCAATGTGCTGCCTAAATGGAACATGATACATTATTTTCATTCCTTTACTATCAGGCTTAATAATCTCCTTGCCTGAATCCAACTCTTTCTCTTTAATTGATTTAGAAGAAACTTCATCCTTCTGCTTTATACCCAGCATTTCATAGATTTTTGACTTGAAAAAATTCCAGTAATATTCCTTTCTCTTGAATGCAAGATATTCATGCTGTGTCTGGTATATAAACAGTTCTTTCTCTGTTGATTCTTGTCTGGACAGCAGATCTTTTATTGCTTTATTAGTATTTCTCCACTGCTCAGCTTCTTTTTTTGCAAGATGCTCTTTCCTTTTTAATGCTTCCATATCATACTTTGCAAGAGCTTTTTTCTCAAGATTCTCGAACTTTTTTCTTAGCTCTGCGCGTTTCTTCTCTAAAACCTCAAGCTTGAACTGCTTGCTTATATTAAGCTCTTTTAGGTCGCTGTTTTTCTCAGCAATAATCTCGTCATATTTTGACTTCTTCAAATCCTCTATTTCACTTTGATGGTATTCTCCAGACAGCTTGTCAAGGTCATCCATTGCTTGCTCTATTCTGTCGCTGTATATATCCTCGAGATCAGCTTTCATTCTTACTGTCTCTTCTGCAACTCTGTCTCTTTTCTTGTCTATGGAAGCCATATGCCATCCAAGTTTCTGCATAAACTTTTTTCTTATTCTTCTGACCTTGATTATTTCACTTAGAGGCGCTTTGCTTTCAAGAACCTTGATTGATTTTCTCTCCTTTTTCTCGCTTAATTTTATCCCAGTTAGCTTTTGCTTCAGATTGTTTATAGCGCCGAGAATTGCATGGTCAAGATTATAATTCAGCAACAGGCGGAGTTTTGCCCTTTTTGAGAGGGGATTTGCCCCAATAATATTATTCTTAGTTTCTATCTCAAGTGTCCTGTTCTCAATTGCCAACACAGCATGGTCAAATCTCTCTTCAATTTCTATTCTCTCTTCAGGCGTTTTGATAATTCCAAGCTCATGGAGATACCGGATAAAAGGCAGATTGTAGAAATATGCAATATAGAATTTTTCCTTTGCTGCCAGCTCTTCTTCTCTGCCTTTTCTTTCTATTTCACGCCTGAGGACTTCTTTCTTCTCCAAAGCATATTCGCGCCATCTGAGGTATTTCACATACAAATATTTGGATACAAGAAATATTACTCCTATTGAGCCGAGTACAAATACAATTACACCGAGAACACCGAACATATCAAAGATTGTTGTCAATACAACCATTATCCAGTCAGCATTTGCAATTATTACTATAATTCCTATCATGAGCAGAATCACCCAGACAATATAGTATGGCTTTTTTGAGCCGATATCCATCTCTGTTCCAGGAAGAATATATTTATAGAGCAAATAACCATAAAGTATTACAGCAAACAAAATGCCAATAATAAATAAAAGAGACATAACACATACCGGGCTTTTCTGGCACGCGCCGATTCCTGTAAAAAATTCTTTTTTAGTTACAACCTCGAATAAATAACTTACAGTTCCAACAGCACTGCCGTATTTTGCCTGCGCAGCAAAGACATAATTTCCGTTTTTGAGGTTCTTTGGGACGTTGATTGTTTTTAGGAATGATAGTTTTGTGCTGACTGAAACATTTTCTGATTGGGAAATAATCTTGTTGTTGTCCAAGTCAATTATGTCATAGTTTATGTCTAAGAAAACATTTTTCGCGTTCACGAGATTAAAGATTGTAAGTTCTACTGCTGTTGAGGAATCTTTTACAACTCTTTTATCTTTTGCTGTCGGAGCAATTGCAATATCAAAGTCAACTTTTTTTGTTTCTATCTCAACTATTACCGGAATAATTTTTATAAATCCCTTGTCAGAACTCAGCGTAAGTTTTCCGACGTAAACACCAGGCTGTGTATTCTTTAGGATGTCTGTTGCCTTTGCAGTGAAGAACATCGCGACTTTATTTTCTTTTCCTGGCGCCAAAACAAAGTTTTTCTGCGAGAGTGTTATAAGCTCATTAATTTTGTCGCCTGCAAGATTTATCCTGACATTCACGGGCTTGTTGTCGAAACTGATTATCTTCAAATCTTTGCTGAAAAATTCGTTCTCCTTCAGAACAACTTTGAGGAGTATTTGGTCTGTTTCAAAAGGTATTCCTGCTGTGTTTCCCTTCGGCAGAATGTATACATCCGCCTTTATTAGGGATAGTCCTGCGGCTATTATCAGAATTATTATAAGGGCAAGAATGCAAAAAGGAAGAACCAGCTTGAAAAAACCCTCTTTCTTTTGTCTCATTCTATCATCTCTTTTTTTAATTGTCTTGAGAGTTATTGGTATATAAAGGTTTTTAATTTTTGAGTTGTGTGTAAGAACTCTACCATTCATTAGGTTCAATACCTAACTCATAATAAGCTCTGCTTAATACAGAGAAATTATAAGCACACCATGTCAATTCACTTTCTTGCTCTTTTGCCGTATCATTTTTACACAACACATAG
>ORJL010282109.1_pt1 | contig 17488 bp, 16 predicted proteins | sample 1779941 | NCBI WGS metagenome assembly ORJL01 (sample SAMEA104232317, study PRJEB22302) | groundwater metagenome | biome: forest; feature: aquifer; material: groundwater | place: USA | collected 2011-08-07 | depth 5.8 m | reverse complement strand
CTCATCCCGGGCCAGCAGATCAGGATGATGTGGACCGGCTATCCGCCGTTCTCGCTGCACGACAACGCCGGCCCCACGGCGCTGTACGTGCTGATCGTGATCCTCATCGCGGGCTCCACGCTCGGCACCGGCGTCAATTTCATTACCACCGTCCTGCGGCTGCGCGCCAAGGGCGTCACGTTCGGCGGCATGAACCTCCTGGTGCACGGCCTCATCGCCTCGATCGCGGTCCAGCTCGTCGGCGTGCCGGCCTTCGTCGGCGCGGTCGTCATGTTGTTCCTCGACAAGTACCTCGGCACCGGCTTCTTCAATCCGGCCACCGGCGGCGACCCGGTGCTTTACCAGCACCTGTTCTGGTTCTACTCGCACCCGGCGGTGTACGTCATGATACTGCCGGCCTTTGGCGTTTTCTCCGACGTTCTCTCCACCCTGTCGCGCAAGCCCATCTTCGGCCAGAAATCCATGATCGTCGCGCTATGGGCCATCGCCATCCTCGGTTTCCTGGTGTGGGCGCACCACATGTTCACCTCCGGCATGCCCCACTGGCTGCGCGTGTTCATGTCGTACACGACGGTGTTGATCGCCGTGCCCACCGGCATCAAAATCTTCAACTGGGTGGCGACACTCCATAAAGGCGCGATCCGCTTCCACACGCCCATGCTCTTTACGCTGGGCGGGATCTTCATGTTCCTGATCGGCGGGCTCACGGGAATTCCGCTGGCGCTGCCGGCGTTCAACGTCCACGTGCATGACTCGCAGTTCGTCGTTGGCCACTTTCATACGGTCCTTGGGATGGCCATGACCATGGCGGCCTTCAGCGGCGTTTATTTCTGGTACCCGAAGGTCACCGGGCGCATGTACCCGGAGGCGCTCGGCAAGACGAGCTTCTGGCTGATGCTGATCGGCTCCAACCTGTTTTACATCACCCAGATGATGGTCGGTATCGCCGGTATGCCGCGGCGCTATGCCGACTACCCGCCGATTCCCGAGTGGATCTCGCTCAACGAGATCCAGACCGTCGGCGCCTTCATCCTGGCCGCCGGGATCCTGATCTCGTTCATCGCCTGGTTCCGCGGGCTCAAGGGCCCGCAGGCCGGGCGCGATCCGTGGGGCTCGCCGTCGCTCGAGTGGACGACGGCCTCGCCGCCGCCGCCGCAGAACTTCGACCAGTTCCCGGTCGAGGTGCCGGCTGACTGGAGCCCGTACCGTTACGGGCCACGCTAGATGCGCGGGCAGAGGCGAGCGCAATGACCCGATCCGACAAGTCGACTCGGCAAATCGCTTGGCTGCTGGCAGGGCTGATCCTGTTCTCCTTCGTCTTTGGCGTGGTCATGTTTCTGCCCGCCGAACACCGTGCGCAGAAGCTGGAGCAGATGCAGCAAAAGTATCAGGCGAAGCAGCAACAAAGGATGCCATCGTCTTCGGCCGATCCACCCGCGCGCGCAACGCGGCCATGAGCGGACCCGCTGCCGTGGTCCTGAGCGCTGGAGTTTTTTCTACGCGGGTGTCAGCGCCGCATCCGCCGCGACGGCGTTGAAAGCGGGCATCCTGCCGGTCAGGAAATAGTCAATGAGTTCGGCGACCGGCCGGATCGCGGCGCCGAACGGGACGCTTTCGCTGCCTCGGAAAAATAAACCTTTCTTGATGTCGCCGTTGAGCGCGAATGCGAGCCGCGTGTCGATGCAGAACTGGCCGATCGCCGCGATGCCATCGCGCAATCCGCAAACGCTCAGGCAGTTGAGCGCCGGTACGCAGCGGCGCGGATCGGCCTTGGCGTGCGACTGCAATGCTTTTTCGCGCTGCAGATAGTGCTTGAGCCACGGCGTCAGCACCGCGCGCGCGGGCAGTCCCGCCACGCTCATGAAAGTGACGATGTCTTCCGGTTTCGCCGCGGCGAGCACTTTCTTGAAGTCGGGATGCGCGTCGCCTTCCTCGGTCACGGCAAAGGGGGTGCCGATTTGCACCGCGGAGGCGCCGAGCTCGAGCAGATCGCGAACCTTGTCGTGAGTGTTGATGCCTCCGGCGGGAATCAGCGGTATGCGCTCGCGCTCGATCCCGAGTTCGCGCAGCAGCTTGAAGATACCCGTGAGTACCGGTTCGAAGTCGAAGCGCGGATCGTTGATTTCCTCCGGGCGCGTCGCGCCCAGGTGTCCGCCGGCGTAGCGCGGGTGCTCGATCACGATCGCATCGGGCAGCCGGTTCTTGCGCAGCCATTTCTTGAGCACGATGGCCACACCTCGCACGTCGGACAGGATCGGCAGCAGCGCGACGCCGGGAAAATTGCGCGTCAGGTCCGGCAGATCGAACGGCAGGCCGGCACCCATCACGATCGCGTGCGCGCCGGACTCGCAGCTCTGGCGCACGTAGGCGGCATACTCGGAGACCGCTTTCATCACGTTCACCGCCAGCGCGCCCAGCCCTCCGGCAATCTCGTGCGCCTTGCGAATTTCGCGATCGAGCGCAATCAGATTCAGCTTGTCGAGTTCAGCGCGGTCGGTGCAGTCCTTGGCGCGCTCGAGCAGATCGGGATGATGGTGGCGCAGGTCGACGCTCGAGATGGTGCCGAGCGCGCCCACGCGCGCGACGCTGCCGGCGAGCCGGTGCGCCGAGATGCCCACACCCATGCCGCCCTGCACGATCGGCAGCAACGTGCGGGTCTTGAGTTTCCACAGCGGCAGGCTTGAAGCGATCATCAGCGGGTCTGTATAGCGATCGCGCCGCGGCGCGGTCAGACGCTAATATTATATGCATTTGTGGCGCCCATGGCGATTTGGGTCGGGATCAAACACTCATCTTGACCCCGGCTTGTTCCGGGGTGACGAACCTTTTTGCGTCAAGTTGCCAGATTCCACCACTGGCGCCCGTCAGCCGGCGTGGCCGCGCAGCCGGGTGACGTCGGGTATCGTCACCCGCGGACCGTCGACCTCGATCAGCCGGGCCCCGATCAGTTCGTGCAGGATGCGCGAAAAATGCTCGTGGGTCAGATTCAGATGCGATGCGATCACGCCTTTCTTGGCGGGCAATGTCACGCTCAGCGAGTTGGCGGTGTTAGCCGCCGATTCGTCACGCAGCAGGTAGCCGATTATGCGTTGCGTGCCGGAATGCAGCGACACCGCTTCCAGATCGCCGATCAGGTGGTGCAGGCGGCGGCTCAGTCCGGCGATGATGCGGCGCGCGAATCCAGGGTCGCGTTCGATCTCGGCGTAGACGACGTCGCGCGCGACGTGCAGCAGCAGCGAGTCGGCCAGCGTCGTTGCGCTCACCATGTATGGCTTGTCGAGAAACATCACGGGTTCGCCGAAACTCATGCCGGGTCCGATCAACTCGACGACTTTCTCGCCGCCTCCCGGCGCCTCCAGCGCGAGCTTGACCTGGCCGAAGATCACGATGTGAAATCCCCGGCACGCATCCCCGCGGTTAACCAGCACGGTGCCGCGCGGCGCGTCGATTTCCACGCTGCCGGCCGCGATGCGGGCGATTTCGTCGGCACTGAGCTCCCGAAACAGCGGCAGGTTGGACAGAAAATCCCGGACGTTGATCGGTTTACGCGGCATAGATCGTCAGTCAGCGCGCTCTTCGGCCGTTAAGGCTGCGCGGTCAGTTCGTCACGCGCCGTGGCCGCTGGCAGTTGCGCTTGCCCGCTTAAGGCGGCAGTCGTTCGCAACTCGTGATTGATCACCAGCGCGGTGGTCAGCAGCAGCAGTGCGCCGGCCTGATGCGCCGCACCGAGCGCAACCGGTACCGCGAGCAGCAGTGTTGCGATCCCCAGCGTCAGTTGCAATAGCAGCACTACGGGCAACGCAGCGCACCACAGCCGCGCCCCCGGTGTCAGGGTCACGCGCCGCGAGCGCCACCAGAACCAAGGCACCAGCACGGCCAGCAGCCACGCGAGCAGCCGGTGGTCGAATTGCACCGTGGCTGCGTTGTTAAAGAAGTTCAAGTACCACGGCTCGAGCTGCAGCAGTTGTGGTGGGATCCAGTCACCGTTCATCAGCGGGAACGTGTTGTAGACAAGGCCGGCGCGGAGGCCGGCAACGAGCCCACCGGACAGCGCCATCACAATGGTGAGCGCGGTCAGCACAAGTGAGAAATGCCACAGGCCGCGCGGGGCAGTGCGCTGCGGCAGCAGGCGGCGCGGCGCGAGCAGTCCCAGCGCCACCCACAGCATCGCGGCATAGATCGCGATTGCGAGCCCGAGATGCGCGGTGAGCCGGAAATGACTCACGCGTGGATTGTCGACGAGGCCGCTTTTCACCATGTACCAACCAAGCGCGCCTTGCAGAGCGCCGAGCACGAAAATTGCTCCGAGCTGCCAGGCGCGCTCGCGGTCGAGTCTTTTCCTCAGCAGGAAATACAGCAACGGCACCAGGTAGATGAGTCCGATGGTGCGCCCCAGCAGACGGTGCCCGTATTCCCACCAGAATATGCCTTTGAACGCGTCGAGGCTCATGCCGAGGTTGACCTTCAGGTATTCGGGAGTCTGCTGGTATTTCTGAAACGTTTCCTGCCAAGCCTGCTCCGAGAGCGGCGGCAGCGTGCCGACGAGTGGCTGCCATTCGACGATCGACAGGCCGGAGTGGGTGAGGCGTGTGATGCCTCCCACCACGACCAACGTGAAAAGCATGGTGCAGCACAACAAAAGCCATGCGGCGACTGGTCGTTTCGAGCTCGGATCCATTCCGGTCAGGTTTCCACAATTGCTGGCGCGCGCATCAGGGTTTGATTTCAACCTGAATGGTCGGCGCCACGGTACGCCTAATGATGCCTTTGCGAGTTTTTGAAACCTTGATTTGCATCAAACTTTTGTGGCGTCGCGTGCAGTAGATTTGGCGGCTGGCGCGGTACCCAATGTCCAGCGCCGCCGCGATCTAACCAAGGAGAAGGAATTCCAATGGCCGATACCAACCGCAATCCTGACCTGACTGCCGACGAAATGGACGAAGGCGTTCCGATCATGCAGCAATTGCTGGATAACCCGTTTCTGCTGTTGTTTCTCGGCATCGCGATGCCCACCGTGCTCTACATCGTATGGGGCGTGATGGAAATCATTACCATCCCGGTCGCGAAATAACCGAGGGAGTACACCCGTCATGAGCGCAATTCAACCCCCTTCAGAACGCGTGTGGTGGAAGCAGCCGCTGGATCGGCTCGAAGGCTCCTGGATCGTGTTGTCCCTGATCTGGTGCCTGATCATGTTTTTCATGATGCCGTACTGGCACATCTACGGAAAACAGAATCTCGCCAATGAGGCTTACCGCACCACGCCCGACGCTTTTACCAAAAAAGCGCAGGCGGTGGTCGATCAGTACACCGTACGCAAGGAAACCGCGCAGGGCATCCCGGTAGTGCATCCGCCGGCGGGCAGCGACGTCTATCTGATTTCGCGGCTGTGGCAATGGTGGCCGCTGATGGAACTCGAGGCCGGCAAGAGCTACCGCCTGCACCTGATGTCGATGGACTGGCTGCATGGCTTCTCGCTGCAGCCCGAGAACATCAATATCCAGGTCCATCCCGGCTACGACCACGTGCTTACCATTACGCCGACCAGGGCCGGCACCTACTCGATCATCTGCAACGAGTACTGCGGGATCAACCACCACACCATGACCAGCAAGCTCTACGTGGTGAATAAATAAGGGGGACGACGATGGCAATCAACAGAATGTATCGGACCTGTCCGGCGACCGGGCTGCTGTTTCACGAGCCCGCCGAAAAACTGATGCGCTGGAACGCGGTCGCGGCGGTGGTTTCACTGCTCGTCGGCGGTGTTCTCGCGTTGCTCGTGCTGCTCACGCGCTGGCCGGCGGTGCACCTGCTGCCGGCCGACTGGTTTTACCTGGTGCTGACCGCGCACGGGCTCGACATGCTCGTGTTCTGGATCATTTTCTTCGAGATCGCGGTGATGTATTTCTGCTCCTCGACGCTGTTGCGCTGCCGGCTGGCGACGCCGAAGATGGCGTGGGCCGGGTTCTGGCTGATGGTGATCGGCGCGCTGCTCAACAATTACTCGGTGTTCCGCGGCGATTCGAGCGTGATGTTCACCTCCTACGCGCCGATGGGTGCGCATCCGACCTTCTACCTGGGGCTGATCCTGTTCGCGGTCGGCGCGCTGATCGGCTGCTTCGTGTTCCTCGGCACGCTGGTGATCGCCAAGTCCGAGCGCACCTACCAGGGCTCGATACCGCTGGTGACGTTCGGCGCGCTGACGGCGTGCATCATCGCGGTGTTCACTATTGCCGCCGGCGCGATCATCCTGATCCCGACCTTCCTGTGGTCGCTCGGGCTGATCAGCCAGATCGATTCGCTGATGTACCGCACCGTGTGGTGGGCGTTCGGCCACTCGTCGCAACAGGTCAACGTTTCGGCGCACGTCGCGGTGTGGTACGCGGTCGCCGCCATCATCTTCGGCGCCAAGCCTTTGTCCGAGAAGGTGAGCCGCACGGCGTTTTTCCTTTACATTCTGTTTCTGCAGCTCGCCTCCGCGCACCACCTGCTCGCCGATCCCGGCGTGAGTTCGAACTGGAAGATCTTCAACACCAGCTACGCGATGTACCTCGCGGTGCTGGCATCGATGGTGCACGGGCTGACCGTGCCTGGCTCGATCGAAGTCGCGCAACGTGTAAAGGGCTACAACAAGGGCCTGTTCGAGTGGCTGAGGAAGGCGCCCTGGGGCAATCCGGTGTTCTCGGGAATGTTCATGTCGCTGGTCGGTTTCGGTTTCCTCGGCGGAATTTCAGGCGTGGTGCTCGGCACCGAGCAGTTGAACCTGATCATGCACAACACGCTCTACGTGCCGGGGCATTTCCACGCGACGGTGGTGATCGGCACCACGCTCGCGTTCATGGCGCTGACTTATTTCCTGATTCCGGTATTGTTCCGGCGCGAACTCATGTTTCCGAAACTCGCGCAATGGCAGCCTTACCTTTTCGGCATCGGCATGTGCGGGTTTGCGCTGTTCATGATGGGCGCGGGAACCCTGGGCGTGCCGCGCCGGCACTGGGACATCACCATGGTCGGCAACCTGTTTCCGCACGAGTGGCCCGGGATCGCCTACCTGATGATCGGGCTGTTCGCGATCTGCGGCCTCGTCGCCGTGGTCGGCGGCGCCGCATACCTGCTGATCACGGTGTGCTCGGTGTTCATCGGCAAGAAGATCGAGACGCCCGGTTACAACCGCATCCGCGCAGTCGATGGCATGGCGGCGCCGGCGCCGGTGCAACCGGTTGCAGCCGCGATCACCGGCCATGGCGGCAACATCGGCGCGGGCGGACTGGTGGCGCCCGGCACGTTTGTGCTGGCGATGGTGCTGCTGGTGTCGTTCGTGCTCTACTACTTCATCAACTGGAAATACCTGTCGCAGGTATGGCCGCTGAGCTGAAAGCGGCCGTGTCCAGTCACGAGGTGACCGCAGCGCGGAGCGTGGCCGTGGACAGCACGGTAAGACGGGTGTTCAACGTCTTCAAGCTCAGGATCGGAATCGTCATCGCGTTCACCGCGCTCGCGGGAATCGCGGTGACGCCCGGTCCGGCGCTCGCGGCATGGCAGGTGCTGGTGCTCGGGCTTGCGGTGCTGGTGTCATCGGCGAGCGCCGGTGCGTTCAACCAGTATTACGAACGCGATCTCGATCGCCGCATGGCGCGCACGCAGCGCCGGCCGTTTGCCACCGGCGTGTTCAAGGCTGGCCGCGGCTGGCTCGCGCTGATCGCCACGATGGTTGCCGGCTCGACGCTGGCGGCGGCGCTGGCGTTGAACCCGTGGGCTGCGCTTTATACCTTCCTCGGCGCGTTTTTTTACGCGATCGTCTACACCGTGTGGCTGAAGCGCCGCACCTGGCTCAACATCGTGATCGGGGGCCTGGCCGGCAGCTTCGCGGTGCTTGCCGGGGCGGCGGCAGTAACCCCGGCGCTCGGCGCGGTGCCGCTCGCGCTTGCGCTGGTGCTGTTCCTGTGGACGCCGTCGCATTTCTGGTGCCTCGCAATCGCCTATCGCAAAGACTATGCCGCGGCTGGCGTGCCGATGCTGCCGGTGGTGGTCGGCGATGCGCGCGCGGCGCGCATCATACTCGGCAACACCGTGCTGCTGGTCACTGCGTCGCTCGTACCCGCATGGTATGGGATGGGTGGCGTTTATCTTGGCGGCGCGGTGCTCGGCGGCGCGTATTTTCTGAAGAAGAACATCGAGCTCGTGCGCCAGCCCGACGCAGCCACCGCCATGCGCTGCTTCCATGCCTCGCTGGCGCAACTCACGCTGCTATTGGCGGCGGCGATGATCGACGCCGCAATCGCCGCCTGATCGTACAGTGCCACATATTTCCAAAGGAACTCCTTCCCCCTTGATGGGGGAAGGTTGGGATGGGGGTGCGCTCATGCTGCGGCGCTTGGTATGGGGCGTGACCGCATTGCTGCTCGCGGCCCCCATGGCGCGCTCCGCAGCGGATGACGGCGCGGCACTCGATCCGGCGGCCGCGGTCAAACTGAGTCAGAACGTGATCGGCACGAGCGTTGGCGACTACGCATTCCAGGACCGCGCCGGCCGGCGCGTCACGCTATCGTCCTACCGCGGCAAGCCGCTGCTGGCAAGTTTTGTCTACTCGGGTTGTTTCCAGGTGTGTCCGGTGACCACCAAGATGCTCGCCAATGCGGTGGCGAGCGCGCAGCGTGCGCTCGGCGCCGGCAGTTTCAACGTGATCACCATCGGCTTCAATGTGCCGTTCGACACACCGCAGGCGATGGCGGATTTCGCGAGGCGCCAGGGCGTGGCATTGCCGAACTGGGAATTCCTGAGCCCGGAGGCGGCAGGCGTCGCATCCCTGACGCGCGATTTCGGTTTCACTTATCGCGCGACGCAGGGAGGTTTCGATCACGTCACGCAGGTGACGATCGTCGATGCCGACGGAAAGATACTGCGCCAGGTGTACGGCGACAGTTTCGAATTGCCGCTGCTCATCGAACCGCTCAAGCAGCTGGTGACCGGAGAGCCTGCGCAGTTCGACGGGCTCGCGCAGATGATCGAGAAGGTGCGGCTGGTGTGCACCGTCTACGATCCGGTGTCCGGCCAGTATCGTTTCAACTACACGGTGCTCATCGAAATCTTGACCGGGCTCAGTATCTTCGCCGCGATGCTGCTGTTTCTGTTCAGGGAGTGGCGTCGCAACCGCAAGCAAAAAAAACTCCCCTCTCCCCCGTTCACGGGGGAGAGGGCAGGGTGAGGGGGCGAGTTAAAATCTTGTTTTCTGCTATGACTACGAGCGAAATCATTTCCCCTCTCCCCAGCCCTCTCCCCAGCCCTCTCCCCACTAACGCGGGGCGAGGGAGCGTTTTTGAGACCGCCTATAGACGGTCTCAGTGTTAAGACTCATACAACAGGCGGGGCAGTGGCTGTTCCTGCGCGTGGAGGCGCTGTTCAATCTCGCCTTTGGCGAGCGCGTGAACCCGCTTTATTACCTCGGGCCGATCTCGTACTTCATGCTGTGGATCGTGGTGGGAACCGGCCTCTACCTCTACGTTTTCTTCGAGACCGGCGTCGACGAGGCCTATGCCTCGGTCGAATACCTCACGCACGAGCAGTGGTATCTGGGCGGCGTGATGCGCAGCGTGCACCGCTATGCGTCGGATGCAATGGTGCTGACGATGGCGCTGCACATGGCGCGCCACTTCACGTTCGACCGTTATCGCAGCTTCCGCTGGTTCTCGTGGGTGACCGGCGTGATCGTGTTGTTGCTGGTGTACGCATCCGGCATCAACGGCTACATGCTGCCGTGGGACGAACTGGCGCAGTTTACCGTGATCGCCACTGCCGAGTGGTTCGACTGGCTGCCGATGTTCAACGGCACGCTGGTGCGCAATTTCATCTTCGAAGGCAGCGTCAACGACCGCCTGTTCTCGCTGCTGTCGTTCATCCACATCGGCCTGCCGCTCGCGGTGCTCGCGCTGCTGTGGATCCATACCCAGCGGGTGCCGCATGCGAAAACCAATCCGCCGCGGCCAATCGCCGTCATGCTGGTGGCGGCACTGGCCTTGCTGTCGCTCCTCAAGCCTGCGCTTTCCGGCGCGCATGCGGATATCGACCACGCGTTGACGGCCATCAATTTCGACTGGTTCTATCTGCCCGTGTACGCGTTGATCTACCGCTGGAGCCCGGGTGAGGTGTGGCTGCTAATGGGCGGCGCGACGCTGCTGTTCCTGCTGCTGCCGTGGCTGCCGCCCAAGCTCACGCGCAAAGGCGCTGCGTTCCACGTGTTGGTGCACCCCGACAACCGTATCGTCCCCGCGCGCGACGGCGAGACGATCCTCGATGCCGGACTGCGGGAGGGCATTGCGTTGCCGTTCGAGTGCCGTAATGGCGGCTGCGGCGTGTGCAAAGGCCAGATTCTGTACGGGACCGTTGATTACGGCGCCTGCCAGCCGGACATGCTCACCGACGCCGAGAAGCGCGACGGCAAGGCGTTGTTCTGCTGCGCTACGCCGCTGTCGGATGTCGAAGTCGAGTATGTGCCGGTGAGTGCGCCCGGCGCCATCCCCGTCAAGACCTATACAGCGCGGGTGCAGCGGATGGTGCGGCTCACGGAAGACGTGATGCAGGTGTTTCTCAGGCCCGAGCGTGGCGGAGAGCTGCACTACTATGCCGGGCAATACATCAACGTCATACTTGACGACGGCGAGCGGCGCAGTTTTTCCTTTGCGACCGCGCCCGCGCCTGGGAGCACAGAACTCATCGAACTGCAGATACGCTGGATCCAGGGCGGGCGGTTCACTACCCACGTGTTCACCGCCATGAAGGAGGGCGATGTGGTGAGCTTCGAAGGACCGCTGGGTTCGTTCTTCCTGCGCGAGGACAGCACCAAGCCCATCATTTTCGTTGCGGGCGCGACCGGTTTTGCACCGGTGAAAAGCATGGTCGAGTACGCGTTTCGCACCGGCATGCAGCGCCAGATGCTTCTTTACTGGGGGGTGCGCTCGCTCAAGGACCTTTATCTTGCGGCGCTGCCCACGCGCTGGCAGCACGAACACGCCAACTTCAAATTCGTGCCGGTGCTGTCGGAGCCGCAGCCCGAGGACCATTGGACCGGCCGCACCGGGCTCGTTCATGAAGCGATCCTGCAGGATTTCCCGGACCTGAAGGATTATCAGATCTACGCCTGCGGCTCGGCCGCGATGGTCGCGGCGGCGCATCCGGCGTTCATGGCGCACGGCCTGACACAGGATGACTGTTTCTCGGATGCGTTCAAGCTAGTGCCGCATCTCAAGACCGCGGCGCAGCAGGCCGACATGGTGAGACTCGGCGGGGGCGTATGAAAATTTTCTTGCGTTATCTCGCGCAGGCACTGCTCTACGTGCCGTTCCTGGCGATCATCGGTTATTTTTCGACTTCGCCGGCGTATCACCATCTCGCGCCCGGCGAGGCGCTGATCCGGCTTTCGATCAGCCACGCGGCGCAGCGCAAAGTGGAATGCCGCGAGCGCACGCCTGAGGAACTGGCAAAGCTCGCGCCCAACATGCGCGCGCCGCTGGATTGTCCGCGCGAGCGATCGCCGGTCACGGTGGAGCTCGAGCTCGACGGACAACTGGTGGTTCAGGCCGTAGCACCTCCTTCGGGGCTGACCCGGGACGGCGCTTCGACGATCTATTGCCGCCTGCCGATTGCCGCCGGCACGCATCGCATCGTGGCGCGGCTGCGCGATCGTGCGAGCGGTGACTTCAACTACGCGCGCGAAGCCGAACTCGAGCTCAGGCCCGGGCGCGTGCTGGTCATCGATTTCCACGCCGCCAAGGGCGGGTTCGAATTCAAACTGTGAGCGGCATGGCCGGCGCGCCCCGCGTTGCAGCGCTGCACCAGTTGCAGAAAATCGAGCGCTGGTTCGACCGCGCATTCGATGCGGTGGGCAATCCGTGGCGGCATCTCGGCGCGCTCGGCTTTTTGCTGTTCTGGGTGGTCGCCGCGAGCGGCATCTACCTTTATATCTTCTTCGACACCAGCGTTGATGGCGCGTACCGCTCGGTTGCAGCGCTGACACGCGAGCAATGGTACGCGGGCGGCGTGATGCGCAGCCTGCATCGTTACGCATCCGACGCGTTCGCGGTCGTCGTAGCACTCCATCTCGTCAAGGAATTCCTGCATCGCCGCTATGCGGGCTTCCGTTGGTTCTCGTGGCTTACGGGCGTGCCGCTCGTGTGGTTCCTGTTTGCCTCCGGCATCGGAGGCTACTGGCTGGTGTGGGACGAGCTCGCGCAGTTCATCGCGATCGCCACCACCGAGTGGCTCGATTGGCTGGATGTCTTCGGCGAGCCGCTCGCGCGTAACTTTCTGACCGCGGAGAGCGTCAGCAGCCGTTTTTTCACGCTGCTGGTGTTTCTGCACATCGGCATTCCGTTGCTGCTGCTTCTCGGCATGTTCATCCACGTGCAGCGCGTGAGCCAGCCCGACACCAATCCGGCGCGCGCGCTGGGCTGGGGCACTTTTACCGCGCTGCTGGCGTTGTCGCTCGCAATGCCCGCGGTAAGCATGGAGCCCGCTGATCTCGCGGTGATGCCGCGGCGGCTCGAATTTGACTGGTTTTATCTGTTCGCCTATCCGCTGGTCTATGCATGGTCGCCCGCGGCGGTGTGGGCGGTGGCGGGGGGAGCGACCGCCGCGCTTGCGATGCTGCCGCTTTTCGCGCGCCGCCGCGCCGTCGCGGTGGCACAGGTCGATATCGGCAACTGCAACGGCTGCGCGCGCTGCTTCGCCGATTGCCCGTATGAGGCCGTGGTGATGCAGCCGCGGGCAGGCGGCAGGCCCGGCCAGCAGCACGCAGTGGTGATTGCCGGCCTGTGCGCAAGCTGCGGCATTTGCGCCGGCGCGTGCCCATCCTCGACGCCGTTTCGCAGCAACGAGCGCCTCACGACTGGAATCGACATGCCGCAATTCACGGTGCACCGGCTGCGTGCGCAACTCGAGGCCGCGCTGGCGCGGCTCGTTGGCGAGCGCTGCATCGTGGTGTTCGGCTGCGACTGCGCCGCCGATGTCAGGGTGCTCGCGGCACCGCAGGTCGCGGCGTTCAGCCTGTTGTGCGCGGGGCAGTTGCCGCCGTCGTTTGTCGAGTACGCGCTGCGCAGCGGCGCCGATGGTATATTGATCACCGGCTGCCGCACCGGCGACTGCCAGTACCGGTTCGGCAATACCTGGACGGGCGAGCGCCTCGAGCGCAAGCGCGAGCCGCATCTGCGCGCCAACGTGGCGTCCCCGCGCGTGCGCCTGGCGTGGTATAGCGCGGGCGAGGAGGCGGCGCTCGAAACAGAACTCGAGCGCTTCCGCGCCGCATTGAGCGTACTGCCACGCAGCGCGGTGATGCGTACTTCGCGCAGCAAACGCGTGAGCGCGGAGTCGGGAATTGGAGAATCGGGTGCAACAAGAGCTTGCTAAGAGCGTGCGCGCGTTGCCCGATACCCGCTACGATCTGGTGGTTCCCGGCGGTGCGCGGCGTGCTCTGGCAGTGGGCTGGCTGGTGCTCGCACTGGTGTCGCTGCTCGGCTCCGGCATTTTCTCGGTGCTGCTGGTCGCCTCGCGCACGCCGTATTTCAAGGATGTGTTTCCGCTCGCCGATTTTTTCCGCGTTGCGCTCGTGGTGCACGTCGACCTGTCGGTACTGGTGTGGTTCCTGGCGCTCGCCGGCGTGCTGTGGAGCATCAACAGCGCCGAGCGCCTGATCAACACCGGCTGGAGCGCGCTCGCGTTCGCCGCGGTGGGCACGGCTCTGATGTGCGCCGCGCCGTTTGTCGGCGGCGGCAACCCGATCATGAGCAACTACGTGCCGGTGCTCGACGGTCCGCTGTTTCTCGCGGGGCTTACGACATTCTGCGCCGGCTTGCTGCTGTTGGTGGTGCGCAGTCTCGCCGCGGCGCCGCTGATCGGAGTGCGTTTCGACGGCGCCGGCGCGCTGCGCTTCGGTCTTAACGCCGCGGCAGTGGCTTCAGCGGTGACGCTGATCGCGCTGGCGTGGTCGTATTTGGAAATGCCGTCCGGACTGCCCGCGCGCGGCTATTACGACATCCTGTTCTGGGGGGCGGGCCATGTCGTGCAGTTCACCTACACGCTGCTGATGCTGGTGGCGTGGCTGTGGCTCGCATCGAGCTGCGGCGCGCGCGTGCCGCTCACCCCACGCCTGACGGTGTTGCTGCTCGCGACGGGCCTCCTGAGCGTGTTCCTGATCCCGATCATCTATCTGGCTTACGGCGTAACTTCGGTCGAGCACCGCCATTGGCTGACGTGGCTGATGCAATTCGGCGGGGGACTTGCGATAGTGCCGCTCGGCGCCGCGGTGGCGTGGGGAATGTGGCGCGGCGGCGCGCTGCCGGACTCTGCGCGGCCGCTGCGCGCAGCGTTGATCGCGTCGATGGTGCTATTCGCGGTCGGCGGCGCGATCGGTTTCGTGATCCAGGGCAGCAACGTCAAGATTCCGGCGCACTATCATGGCTGCATCGTCGGCGCGACGCTGGCGCTGATGGGAATGGTGTATCTGCTGCTGCCGCGCCTGGGCTTTGCCGAGCCGGCGCCGCGGCTTGCGACGTGGCAGGCGTGGCTGTATGGCGCGGGCCAGTTGCTGCATATCATCGGGCTGGTATGGTCGGGTGGCTACGGCGTGCAGCGCAAGGTCGCGGGCAGCGAGCAGATGTTGAGGACCAGCGGCGAGATCGCGGGCATGGGTGTGATGGGACTGGGCGGATTGATTGCGGTGATCGGCGGGCTGCTCTTCGTGATCGTAGTGATACGCGCCATGTTGCAGGGCGCCCCGTCACGATGACTCCGGCGGACGCCAAAACCGAACGGCTGGCGCGCCTGGTGAGCGCGCTGGCGGCGTTTGCCGCGGCGTTCACGCTGGTCGTAATCACGCTCAGTGCATTGCTGCGGCTGGCGCAGGCTGGACTCGGCTGCGAGCCATGGCCACAGTGCTACGGCATTTCACTTACCAGCGAGTGGCTGGCTGCGGTACGCGCGACGCACCGCGTCTCGGCATTGGTGGTCGCGGTGGACGTATTGATGATATTTGTGCTGGCGGTGAGTGGTGGCCGCGCCGCGGCCCGGCTGGCCGTTATCGCTGGCGCGGCACTGGTCGTGATTGTTTTACTCACGTGGGTCGGGATCATCACGCCCGGCACACGCCTGCCGGCCGTGGCGCTCGCCAACCTGGTCGGCGGGATGATGCTGCTCGCTCTGTTGTGGTGGCTATTTCTCGAAGCGCGTGGCGCAGGCCGCAGATCGAACGGGCGCGTTGGAGCTCTGGCGCTGATTGCGGTGCCACTGCTGCTCGCGCAGATCGGCCTCGGTGCGCTCGCGCACGCGACCTTCGGCAGCGCAAGTTGCCCAACGCTTGCGGGATGCGCTGCGTCGGACTGGTTGCCGCGGCTGTCGGCAGCGGCATTCGATCCGTTCCGGCCGGTCGCGGGGGTAGCGGGGCACAGTCTGCCGCACGCGGACGCGGCTGTCGTGCAAATGACTCATCGCGTACTGGCGCTGGTCGTCACGGTGTGGCTCGCGATGGTGGCGTGGCGTGCGTGGCGCGCGCCAGTGACGCGCGCGAGCGGCATCGCGCTCGCCGCGGCGCTGGTGCTGCAGGTCGCGACGGCAGTGCTGCTCGTAGTATTGCAGTTGCCGATCAGCGCGGCGGTCGCGCACAACGTCGCGGCGTCGCTGCTGCTCGCCGCGTTGGTGCAGGTCGTATACCGCAGTTCATAACTGCAAAGGATGCGAACCCTCTCTCCTAACCTCTCTCCCTTGAAGGGAGAGAGGAACTATTTGCTCCCCTCTCCGCTTGGCGGAGAGGGGTCGGGGGAGAGGTGGATCTAAGCGGCTGCGGTGAGTTCGCGTTTGAGCCTGACGTAACGCCATGCCGCGCGTGACAGATTCACCGCGAGCATCAGTTGCGACACCGTCCACGCCAGCCCCGCGCCATAGACGGCGGTCGGCCAGGCGAGCGCCGCGATCAACAACGCCACTGCAACCCCGTGCGCGGCGGCCTGCCAGCGCATTGCGCGTTGCGGGATGATTTGCCCCATGTGCGGCAGCGGATGCCGCTCGGAGTTGGCCTGCTGCAAATGCAGCCAGACCAGAAACGGCACGATCTTGTACATCATCCCGTTGATGACCGACATGCCGAAGCCAGCCAGCATCAGGATGCCGATCAGCAGATCGAACCAAGGCAGTTGCGCCAACCCGGGCACAGGTATCGCGCCGAAGACTAGCAGCGCAACTGCCACCAGGCTGGCCATGCCGCCGCGCCACAGCCAGACGCTCACATCGGCGCGCCGGCGGCTCGCGCGGTGCAGCCTCAGCGTGACAACTCCGAATGCGGCGAGCCCGCTAGCAAGCAGTGCATAGAGCGATTCGCGCAGGCCGGCGAGCATACCCAGCCCTGTCGTGACGCTGACGCTCAGCACGACCAGCGTGCCGACGATGAGCGGCGGAAGCCAGCGCTCCACTGCGGGCGGATAGCGCGGCGTGATCTGGAACATCGGTACCAGGGCCAACGCAACGCCGATTACCGTGACGGTGACCCATCCCGCGAGTCCCCATGCGGCATGCAGGTCAGTCAGCTCGACGATGCCCCATGCGGCGGCCCAGTTCGGCAGGGTGGCGAGCAGGCAGCCGAGCGCGATAGTGGCCGCCAACCCGGCGAGTCCGAGGATGATGGTGCGCGTGGTAACGTCCCTGGCCGTGCATCGCACGAGCGCCATGCCCGCCAGTATTACTACTGCCGCAAGAACCAATGTCACGATCGCCGCGGCCGCTTCCAGCAGCGGCGCGGATTCAAGCAGAAAACTCGCCGCCAGCAGCAGCGTGCCTGCAGTGAGTAGCGCCTGCAGCCATGGGGCCGCGCGGTGCAGGTGCCGGATGTCGGCTCCGGCCGCAACCGGCAGAAATTGCAGCAGGGCGCCGACCACGCTGTGTGCGATAAAGCCGAGGGTGATGAGGTGGGTGGCAGCTAGCGCGGCGGCTGACCAGCGTGTCGCCAGAAGCGCCGGACCGTAGTAGAGCAGGAGGGCTGCGGCTGGTAGCGCGAGCAGTGGCGCCGCAAGCAGAAAACGCAAAGGCACGGCAATCGCAGGCGCCTGGTCATAGGCCAGCATGCGGCTCATCGTGTTACTGGCTCTTGTGCCAGATCGTGACTTCGAAATGCCCTTCGGGCTTCAGCTCGCAGCGGTAGGCGAACTGGTTGCGCTCGAGCACGCGAAACAGCGGGCGCGGTTCTATATGGATCAGCATCAGCAGCCGCGCGCCGCGCGAAAGTTCGTCGAGCGCGTTCAATACTCTTACCATCGGCTCGGGCGGTTCAAGTCCGCGCGCATCGACGACCATGGCCGCCGCGCGCCCGCCGTTCGGGTCAGTGATGCTCATTCCCACGCCGTTAACTGCTGCGTCAAATCGATGCCGCTGGCGGCGAGCGCCTGGTCCGACATCGGGTACAGCACGTTTTCTTCCTTGAGGTTGTGCTGCTGCATGTAGAGCAGCAGCG
>ORJL010649797.1_pt1 | contig 17494 bp, 18 predicted proteins | sample 1779941 | NCBI WGS metagenome assembly ORJL01 (sample SAMEA104232317, study PRJEB22302) | groundwater metagenome | biome: forest; feature: aquifer; material: groundwater | place: USA | collected 2011-08-07 | depth 5.8 m | reverse complement strand
CGAGATGTCGTCCACGGTGCCGGTGATATTCCTGTCTGCCAAGGCGTCGGAAGACGACAAAGTGCGAGGCCTGAGGCTGGGGTCCGACGATTTCATCGCCAAGCCGGTGGGCATGAAGGAACTATTGGCCCGGGTGCAGGCCGCTCTACGCCGCGCCCGTCTACCGGCGGCGGAGGAGCGCGACACGGGTTATCGCGACGGTACCATAACCATAGATGCTGCGGCTCACAGAGTCTATGTGCGAGGCGTGGAAGTAGAGTTCACGCCGCTGGAGTACAACCTGCTGCTCTATCTTGCTCAGAACTGCAACAAGGCGCTAACGACGGACCAGATCCTGAACCGGGTGTGGGGGGAGAACTACGAGTCGGTCGACGTTGTGAAGTGGTACGTGTCCCAACTGAGGCGTAAGGTCGAAGAGGACCCCTCCTCGCCGCGGCTCATCGTCACCGTACGCGGGCTAGGCTATCGCTACGAGGCGCGGTAGTCTCAGTCTCTGCCGCGGGAGCTACGGGAAACAGCAAGCTAAATGTCGCACCGCCCCCATTGGGGGCTTCCAGCCGTATCTCCCCATGGTGGTCGGACATGATGCGCCGCGACAGATACAGGCCCAGCCCCGTTCCCTTGCCCGGCTCCTTGGTGGTGAAGAAGGGGTCGAAGACGCTTTGACGGATATCGTTAGGGATCCCTGTGCCCGTATCGTGGAAGGAGGCTCGAACCCACTGGCCATCAAGTGCTGTGGTGATGGTAAGTGTGCCTCCGTGCGGCATGGCGTCCCTGGCGTTGGTTACCAGGTTCATCATTACCTGCTCTATCTCGCCCATCCTGCCCGACACCGGCGGCAGGTTGCCGGAGTAGTTTTGCTGCACGGTGATGCTGCGCTGGTTCAGCGAGTACTTGACTAGATTGAGGACGTGGTCAGCGCATTCATTGATAGACAGCCTCTCCTGGGCCTGTTTGGTGCGTGAGAAGGTCAGCAGGCTGCCCACGATCTGGGCCACCCGTTCAGCCATGAGCTGCATGGTCCTCACAGCTTCCTGCGCTTTCTCCGTGCGGAAATGACGCCCGGGGTCCATGAGGAGAAGCTCGGCGTTGCCGCCTATGATGAAGATGGGGTTGTTGATCTCGTGGGCAACGCCAGCCGCCAGGGTCCCCACGGAGCTGAGCCGCGCCGACTGGACGAGCTGGGCCTGGGTCTGCTTTAGCTCCTCCATCTGCTGAGCCAGCTTTTCCGCCAGTATCATCTTCTCCATGCGGTCCTTGAGGGCGACATAGACCGTGACGCCGGGCACAATGAGCATAGGCACTGCCCAAGGTGTATCTCGCGCCAAGAGAGCGGCCACCAAGCCCAGGGAGAACAGGGCCGACTCGGCTCCCAGGTGCTCCACCGCGTTGATGCGCCATACCTGGAACATGTGCATCTTGCGCCGGATGGCTACAACGCCGGAGACGAGAGTGATGTTGCTGGCGTACATGACGAGGGCGCTGGCGGCCACAGCCTGGGTCAGGAGCATGAGTTGGGTGTCCACTCGCAGGAGGGTGCCGATATGGAACAGGGTGAATACGATGCTGCCCAGCGCCACGGTGACCGCAGTCTCCGCGACGTTGAACACGGTGTTGTACCAGCGGTTCTTGTTGTGCACCCCTGCGGCGGCCGCCCCGACGGCGCCGACGATGGCGGCCAGGGGCGCAGGCAGGAGCAGGGCGGCAGCGAAGTGGCTGCATGTGGAGATTTCCAGCTTCGTCTTGGGGCCTATGTGGAGACCGAACTTGGCTCCCAGGTAAGTGGTGAAGGCCAGCACGGCGGCCCAGACGAACTCAGTGGCGCCCGCCTGGGCCATGCGGCCCCAGGTAACGGCAATCAGAGCGGCAGCAGCTAACGCCACCGCTCCGATATACGTTCCCAGGTAAGGCCGCCGGGTCATCTTCTCCGATCTCCTAATCGCTGTCCAAGTTGCTCAATGTCACTGAGTTCCGATGCTACTTGTGGGTGTTTGTTCCGCCCTTGGCGTCGGACACGGCCTGCACAGGCACGCTGACTATATGGCCGTCTGGCGTGGTCGGGTCACCGTCGCCGACCTGGATGGCGTACGCTGGCGTGCCGGCGATGCGCGTTTCCGCTGTAGTAGCCATTGGACCGAGGTCCTCGTCGCACCAGGAGATCTTGGCGAAGGCCGACTGCGCCATGACCACCAAGAGCACCAGGGCCAGCGCAGTGGCCAGCCCGATCCTTACCACAGATGAGCGCTTTACCATTGTTCTGCCTCCCCTCTTGTTGCCGTCAGCCCGAGGCCGCACGTTACCTCACACGAATGCCATTGTAGCAGAGCCGTCCGCATATTCAATGGGAAAACGGTGAGGAAATTGCCTGTTGCCAGCAGGGACCGTGTCTCCGCGAGGATGGATAAGGCGGCGCCGCTGACCGTGGGCCCGAGCCGTGACACTAACACGAGCAGCCCCTCCCGGGTGTCACTGCCGCAAGGACTTGAGGTCCGCCAAGCGTGCAAGGGCAGACCCGCAGGTCTGCCCCCACTTCTTCCCGCAAATCTCTCAAAGTCCAGCAACCTCGTGCCTTCGTCGGCTACTTGTTTCCGGGGTTGATCCCGCCGAGGTCGGTCTTAGAAGACGATATCGCTATCAACGGCACTGACGCTTCCATGCCCTTTATCTTTGTTTCATTCGGGGTGCCCACGAGGGCCGACTCGGCTTTCATCGCCATAGGTGCGAGGTCCCCGTCGTCGCACCAGGAAATCCCGGCGAAGGCTGCTTGAGCCATCACCACCAGTAGCACCAGGGCCAGCATTGTAGCCAGTCCGATCCTCGCTAAAGACGAGCGCTTTGCCATGGTTCCACCTCCCCATTGTTTTGTCTAGGCGCGGCAAGGCATGTTCCCTCGCACGAAAGTCATTGTAGCAGAAGGGTACGGCTGGTCAATGAGGAAACGGTAAGGAATAGGTGTGTTATCGTCAAGGCGTGATCTCCGGGAGGCTGAAGTAAGGTTGTCTGGCGTGTCCCCTGAGGCGTCAGGTCCGGGTCAGCACCACGACGATGAACAGGACCAGGACGATGACCCCCAGGACGGAGGCAACCAGGGTCCTGTTGCGGGAGATGAAAAGGTAAGCGGTCACGGCGGCCGTCAGCGCGAGTACCAGGGAGGCCATGGCTAACGTGGCCATGACGGTTGCCAGGAGGACGGAGGCCGTCCTGATGTATATCACTCTTGAATGCGTCTCATGCGCCAACAGCAAACAAGTTGTGTTTAGCTCTCTTGGGTGAAAGTCGGGGCGATCCGATTTGAACGGACGGCCTCTTGGTCCCGAACCAAGCGCGCTACCACTGCGCTACGCCCCGGTTGCCTGTGATACCATGTTGGAAATGTCAGCGTCCCGAACGCTACGCGCTACGCCCCATCGGCCTCATTATAGGGCAACGGCCCCTTTGGGACAAGGCGCGCAAGCTCTCGAAGCTGGTGACAGCGCTGGGTGCGGCTGGATGGCGGCTATGGCGCCGGGCACGGGCCAGTCGCCCACATCCCCCTCCGGGCGGCCCGGGCTTCGGACTCAAGCCGGGCTAGCGTAGACTGGTGCCTGGTGTCGGGCGGGTAGGCTATGGCCTTGGCATAGCCTCGGCGCACCAGTTCGGCGTTGACGAAAGTGTCGCCCACCCACACGTAGCGGAGCAGGCGGTCGAAGCGGTCGGCCTCGGACACGTCCTTCTCCAGACGAACGCGCTTCCCGCCGACCAGGTCGCTGTTGAGCCGTGTGGCCTCTTCAGCGCAGCGCTCTCCGACCTCTGGCGTGTCCATGCCAATGTAGCGCACCCTGGCGTCCCCCGTTATCACGATGGTATCGCCGTCAATGACGCGAAGGACAGAGACTGGGCCTGTGGAAGGCGGGGCGCAGGCCAACAGTACTAGGAATAGGCTGAGCAGGAGGGCTATGAGCGTGGTTAAGATAGAGGCGTGGCTTGGGGGTGCCACGTGGGGGCGAAGCACCCGCCCATGGACGAGGCCCTGCAGTTGAACAGGATGGGGTGCTTCGCCCCTACCCCACGGAACACAGGTCGTCCGTCCTTCTATGAACACTTACGCCGATACGCCGACGATTCGTCAGGATGGGCTGGGCGCCATGTCCAGGATGTTGAGGCGGAGCTGGGGAGCGCCTCGCCACCGGTCCACCTCCAGGCGGTAGACGATATCTACCAGCGAAGGCGCCGGCAGGGCCAGTCCGCCCTGGTCGAAGGCAACGGCCATCCAGGCAGCAGACCTGCCTTCCTGGAACCGCAGCCTGAGGTGCTGGCCGTTGTTGCCCATTACGGAGCATTCAGCCAGGGTGGTCCGGCGGGTGAGAAACGTAGGAGCGGGGTTTCCCTGCCCATAAGGCGCCAACTCTTGCACTACGTTGATGAGCTGAGGCCCCAGGGATCTCAGCCTGACCTCGGCGTCTATGGAGAGCACGGGGCGGAGGTCTACGCCGGAGAGTTCGCTTGCGGCCAGGGCCACGAGTCTCTCGCGAAGCGCGGGAAGGGAGGCGGTGGGCAGGGCGAAGCCAGCAGCCTGGGCGTGTCCGCCGTAGCGCCGGAAGAGGTCGCGGCACTGGGCCAACGCCTGGACGATGTTGAACTCGGGGATGCTGCGGCAACTGCCGCGGCTTTCCTCCGGGCCGACCTCGACCACCACGGCCGGGCGGTGCAGCTCGTCTGTCAGCTTTCCGGCCACGATGCCGGCTACGGCGGCGTGGAAGCCTGGCGCGGCGGCGAAGATGAGGGGCTGGCTGGCGTCTGCGCACTCCAAAGCTTGGGCCAGGACCTCCGCAGTGAGGCGCTGCCGCTCCTGGTTGAGGGTTTCCAGTTCCCCTGCCAGGGCGCGGGCCTCCTCTGGAGATGTCGCTGTCAGCAGACGGTAGCCCTTCATGGCGTGATCGAGTCGCCCGGCGGCGTTGAGGCGGGGCGCCAGGGCGAAGGAGATGGCTTCGGTGTCTATGGACCCAGGCGCCAGCCCGGCGACGGCGGCCAGCTCTCGCACCCCCAGGCACTGGCCCAGCTCTTTCAGACCCTGTTTCACCAGGTACCGGTTCTCTCCCACCAGGGGCATCATGTCGGCGACGGTCCCCAGAGCGGTCAGCCCAATGCCTGGCCCGTCCACATGGTCCGGACTACCAACTTGCGCCGCCTGCCGCAGGGCCTGGCACAGCTTGAAGGCTACTCCTACCCCGGCCAGGTCGGGGAAAGGATAGCGCGAATCGGGGCGCCGAGGGTCAACCACGGCCAGGGCCAGGGGCAGAGTATCGGGGACGGCGTGGTGATCGGTGATGATGACATCCATGCCCAGGGACCGGGCCGCCTGCACTTCCCGGTGAGACGAGATGCCGCAGTCCACGGTTACCACCACGTTCACCCCCTGGCGGGCCAGTCCCTCCAGGGAGGCGGCGTTAAGGCCGTAGCCCTCCTCGCGACGGTGAGGGATGTACGGGATGGCCCGCGCGCCCACGCGCTGAAGCGCTTGTACCAGGACGGCGGTGGCGGTGACGCCATCGGTATCGAAGTCGCCGTAGACAGCAACGAGCTCTCCTGAGGAGACGGCTCTCTTCAGGCGCTCCACGGCGACGGCCATGTCGGGCAGGAGCATGGGATCGTGTCCCAAGTCATCGGCGCGCAGGAACGCCTCCCAGGGGCCGTCCAGGGAGAGGCCGCGGTTGTGGAGAAGCTGGATGAGGAGGGGTGGGATGTCGGGGCGGCGCCGTCGTAGGGAATCAGGGATGGGGGGGTGCAGGTACCAGCGGCGGCGTTTCAACGCGTCTCAGAATCTGCCACGTCCCACTTGTAGGGGACAGCGCGAAGTATGACCCTGCTCTTATCGGGGAGAGGCAGACGACAGCGTCTGAAGACCCACGGGCCTGGATTCCCGCGTTCGCGGGAATGACAAAGCATAGGCATTGTCGTAAGAGCGTGGTCAGGCCCGGTGCAGGTCTCGGAGATAGGCCTCGGGGTTGGTGACATCACGCAGGATGCCCCGCACACGGCCCAGCGCCGACACCGGGATCTTGCCTTCTCTGATGCGCTGCTTCAACTCTTTCAAGCCGAGGGAAGTGGAAGCGTACAGGCGGGCCATGTTCTGGTAGAACTCGGTCTCGGGCAGGCGGGTGGGCAGGACGGTGTGCAGGAAGTCGAACACCTCGTAGTTGGACGTCGTCAGCTCGGAGGCCCTCTCCTTGTATAGTTGGGTGCCGGGAATGGGAGTCAGGATAGTGTAGGTAGGATAGGCGATCTTCCTGCGCCGGACGTAATCTATGAGAGAATCGAAGTCGTCCCGTGTCCAGCTCTGGTCAACGATGAACATGCCCCAGATGTCTATCCCGAGGCGGTTCAAGATCTCCACCGCCTGCTCGTTGGTCTTGACGGAGCTCTTCTTGTTCACCGCCTGGAGGTCCGTCTCGTTTATCTTCTCGAAGCCGATGAGGACAGAGGACAGTCCTATCTCGGCCCACTTCTCCAGGAGCTCAGGGTGGCGGACCACGGTATCGGAGCGCGCCTGGCACCAGTACTGCTTCTTCTCGATGCCCTCTGCTTTGATGAGGTCATAGAGCTTCTCCGAGCGACGGATGTTCTGGAAGAAGTTGTCGTCCACGAAGCAGACGATGCGCGATGGGATGCGCTTGAGGTCCTGTACCACGAGCTCGGGACACCGGGTGCGGCAGCGGCCGCGGTGGAAGATCCAGACGGCGCAGAAAGTGCACCGGTAAGGGCAGCCGCGGGCGGTCTCCACCAGGTAGGGGTCGTCCCAGAAATGAAAGTAGTAGCCATGGCGGTAGGGGTCAGCCAGATGGCGGGCGGGCAGAGGCAAGGTGTCCAGCTTGGTGGCCGGCGCCCGGAAGGCGGTAGTTACCTGGTTGCCGTCCTGACGATAGATGATGCCTTTGACCTCGCTGGGGGCGCTGCCGGTCTCCAGGGCGTGCACCAGCTCAGGGAAGGTCTCCTCTCCCTCACCCACCACGATATAGTCCAGGGCCTCGATATCGAAGTCCTGGGGGCACAGGCTGGCATGGTAGCCGCCGGCCACGGTGACCACTTGAGGCAAAAGGCGTTTGACCTCGGCGCAGACTTCCTTCATGCGCGGAACGTCTGTGGTGTACCCGGTTATGCCTACCAGATCGGGCTGGAAAGACAAGAGAGCGGATTCCAGGTTGGGTTCCACTCTGAGGTCTATCAGCCGGACGTCTTGGTCCGGTACGGAGGCGGCGATGATCTCCAAGGCCAGCGGCTCCGTCTGCACCATGGAAGTGAAGCCGACCTTGCGGTCGCTGATATTGGGTTGCACCAAAAGTATCTTCATCTTCGCCTCACCGTGGACCGACTGGCTGCGCGTGGGTAGCGTATAGGGGCAGACACAAACGCTGTAACCAAGCGACTTCAGCACAAGTATAAACGCTTATGAAGGAAAAGGGAAGCCTGCGTTCCTTGACACTGAAAGATGAGCAGGCTTATTATGGGAATCAGTTTGCTGCCTATTAGGAGTAGTTTGCACTATCAGGCCATTCAGGTCCAGAAGACAGGCCCGACCTACACCGTCACTCTAGACCGCCCTCAGCACAGGAACGCGTTGAATATGGCCATGGCTGAGGACCTGGCTGAGGCCTGCCGAATGATAACCGAGGACGATGACGTCCGGATGGTCCTGCTAACCGGCGCAGGTGGCATCTTCTGCTCCGGCGAGGACGTAGAGGAGTACCGGCAGGCCGGAGGGACCCTGAATGCCTGGCGAGGCTGGCCAGCGACGCGGCGGGCCGCCACGGCTCTGGCTGCCCTCAAACAACCCGTTATTGCCGCCATTGAAGGCGAAGCTGTGGGCGCCGGGCTGGAGCTAGCTCTTTGCTGTGATCTCAGGGTGGCTTCCGAAGGCGCAAGGTTCTCCATGCCGCAAACGACCCTGGGCCTCATTCCCTGTGGCGGCGGTACGCAGCGTTTGCCGCGCCTGGTGGGTCGGGGTAGGGCGCTGGAGATGCTCCTGACGGGGGCCGCGGTGGATGCTGCCGAAGCCTTGCGCTGTGGACTGGTGAACCGCGTTGCGCCTTCGGGCAGGGCCCTCGCTGTCGCTGAGGACGCGGCTGGCCGCATTCTGGAGAGAGGCCCCATCGCCGTCGCGTATGCCAAGGAGGCGGTGTCAAAGGGGATGGATGGTCCGCTGGACCAGGGACTCCGGCTGGAAGCCGACCTCTCCATTATACTTCAGACAACGGCCGACCGGGAGGAAGGCGTTCGCGCCTTCCTGGAGAAGCGGTCGCCTCGGTTTAGAGGGGAGTGATAAGCAGAGTGGACCACTTTTTTGCGCCGGAGAACCTGGACAGGAAGCTCAAGTTGGACTTACACTGTCACTGTTCCGAGTGCCTCGGGATCACCCAGGCGACTCCCGATGCGGCGCGCCAGATCATCGACCGTGTCAAGGAAGCCGGACTGAATGGCATCGCCATAACCGAACATTGGGACCGCAGGTTCGGCCTGGGCATTGTAGAGATAGCCAAAGCGGAATTCCCGGACGAAGATGTCCTGCTTCTGCCGGGTCGCGAATACGCTAACGGCCTCAGGGAGGAGATCGTCGAGTTCTTCTTGCCGGGGAACAAGGTGTTTCGCATCTGGGTCCACCCCCGGCACCTTGACCATCGGTCCGTCGAGGAGGTGGGCGACGTGCAGGCTATCGAAGTGGACAGCGACCTCCACGGCTACGAGTTGGACCATGAGGCGATCCGGCGGTATGCGCAGGAGAGGGACCTGATCATGGTCACCGATAGCGATGCCCACAAGCTGTACAAGATAGGCGCCCAGTACAATGTGCTCTCTTTGAGGGAGATCCTGGAGCGGGCCAGGGAGGTCCGTGCGCCTTGACCCCGTTCCAGACCATCCTCTATGAGAAGGATGGTGCTGTTGTCTACATCACTTTGAACCGGCCCACCGTCTTGAACGCCCTCAGTATCCAGATGAGGGACGACCTGTACGTGGCGCTGCAGGCTGTTTCGGACGACCCCGATGTCCGGTTAGCTGTTTTCCAGGGCGCTGGGGAGCGGGCCTTCTGCGCCGGCGCCGACATATCCGAGTTCGGCACTGCCCCTTCCTTCGTTATCGCGCGCCAGGCACGCTGGCAGCGCGACCTGTGGGGACTCTTCATGGCCCAGGAGAAGCCCCTGGTGGCCGCGATTCACGGCTACGCCCTGGGGGCCGGCCTGGAGCTTTCTCTGTGCTGCGACCTTCGGATTGCCTCCGAGGATGCCCAGTTCGGCCTCCCCGAAGTGAATTTGGGGATGGTCCCCAGCGCGGGAGGGACGCAGACCCTCCCCCGCCACACCTCACTTGGGAAGGCGTTGGAGATGGTCATGAGCGGGGACCGCATCACCGCCACCCAGGCCCTGGACGCGGGGCTGGTCCACCGCGTTGTGCCCAGGACCCAACTCATGGCGGCGGCCCGGGAAATGGTGCAAAAGCTGCTGGCCGCGAGCCCGCTGGCGCTCCGGCTGGCCAAGACCGCAGTGGTCAGGGGCCTGGACATGGGTATGGAGTCCGGCCTGTCGTTGGAAGCCAGGCTTTGGTTGCAGGCCGTAGGCTCGATGGATGCACGGGAGGGTGTCCAGGCAGCGTTGGAGGGGCGGAGTCCTCTTTTCCAAGGCCGCTGACCGACCGGCAGGTCGCCTCAACGACTCCTGCAGAGCAAGCCACCCTCATTCTTCGTTGTGCGGGCCGCAAGCCCGAATGGCAAATCGGCATGCCTTGGGCACCCTTGTACCTTTCCTTGTGGTTCATACTTTTCCCCAGCCTTCATCGTTAGTACTATTGGCATGGGTCAACCCGGCGGGAAGGCCTTCTTCAAACTTTCTTAGAGGTCTCACGGTATAAAGAGTAGTGGAACCAGGGAACAAGAAGGAGGAAATAATATGAGAAAGCGCTGGTTCTTCGTTCCACTGCTGGTGGGAGCATTGGTGCTCGGCACGGTGGGAGGCATAGTCCTGGCACAGGAGGCCGGCTCGGGCACGGGCAAGACCTTCGCTGGGCGCGTCGCCGCCATCCTCGGGCTGGATGAGGCCAAAGTCCAGGGCGCCATGGACCAGGCGGCCAGGGAGATGCAAGACGAGGGCCTCAAGGCCAAGCTCGACGCCATGGTGGCAGCAGGCAGGATCACTCAGGCACAGGCGGACGAGTACCTCAAGTGGTATCAGTCCCGCCCCAACTCTCTCTCTCCGGGCAGGCCGTTCGGCGGTTTCCGCGGCGGCCACATGAAGGGCGGGCGAGGCTGGCACATGTGGGGAGGCGGTATGGGGATCCCACAGGCTCCACCATCCGTCAATCCCACCCCGGGGGTCAGCTCCAACTGATACCATAGGGTTAGGCCGTTGGGAGGGATGGGGAATGCCTCGTCCCTCCCGCGGCGATGGGAAGCCGGGGAACGAGGAACAAGGAACGAGGGAGTATGGCAAGTACGGTGCTCATAGTCGAGGACGATCCTGCCACTGTCGAACTGGCGCGCCTGTATTTGGGGCGCGACGGGCACAAGGTGCTGGCCGCCGGCGATGGCACCGAAGGCTTGCGCATGGCGCGGGAAGCGCATCCCGACCTGGTGGTCTTGGACGTGATGCTGCCCGGGCTGGACGGAATGGAGGTCTGCCGCATATTGCGGGAGGAGTCGGAGGTGCCCATCGTGATGCTGACCGCCCGGGTCGAAGAGGAAGACCGGCTGATGGGACTGAACTTAGGCGCCGATGACTACATTGTCAAGCCCTTCAGCCCCAGGGAGCTGGCAGCCAGAGTCAGGGCGGTGCTCCGTCGTACCCCTGTGGACAGCCCGGAAAGGGGTCCGGCAGAGCTGACCTATGGCGACGTCAGGGTAGATACCAGGCGTCGTAGCGTGACGGTTGGAGGCAACCCCGTTCGCCTGACACCTACCGAGTTCCGGTTGCTGGTGATGCTCATGCGCCAGCCGGGGAGGACCTTTGGCAGGGAAGTAATCATGGACACGGTATTTGGCTACGATTTTGACGGCTTCGATAGGACTGTAGACGCCCACGTTTCCGGCCTGCGCCGCAAGTTGGAGACAGCAGCGGGCAAACGTCGCTATATCCACACCGTCTACGGGGCTGGCTACAGGTTTGGCAATGAGTAGACTTCTCTCGAGCCTTCAGTTTCGATTGATCGCCGGCTTTGTGCTGGTGCTGGTCCTGGTGTTGGGCGCTACCAGTTGGTATGTGGGCTATGCCGCGCAGCGAGAGGTGGAACGTTTTCAGAAGGAAATGGAGGAGGCCCGCTCCGCCCGCATGGAACAGATGGTGTCCAGGTACTACTCGGCAGGACGGGGCTGGCCGGGGCTGCAGCCTGCCATCGAACAGGCCAGCGGTCTGTACGGCTGGCGCATTGTTGTCACTGACCAGGAAGGCAATGTCGTCGGCGACTCTCATCTGCGCTTCGGGACGATGGCAAAGGACCCCAGAGCTATGGGGAGCCGGCGTTTTCCCATCCGAAGCAGCGGAAGCGAAGTGGGCTCCGTGGACGTGGCGGCCAGCGATGTCCCAGGGGTGGCCCCGGAGCCGGCCTGGTCGGGGCTAGTGGCAGACCTCAACCGGTATCTCCTGTGGGCGGGGTTGGCCGCCGGCCTCGCTGGAGTCCTGGCAGTCTCCCTGGTGTCCCGCCGCTCCCTGGCTCCAGTGAGGGTGCTCACCGCCAAGGCGCGACGTCTGGGGGAAGGCGACCTGTCCCAAAGGGTGGCGGAGAACGGACGTGACGAGGTCGGGCAGTTGGGCCACGCTTTCAACGCGATGGCCGAGAATTTGCAGAAGGCTGAGGAGCAGCGTCGCAATCTGGTGGCGGATGTGGCGCACGAGCTCAGAACCCCGCTTTCCAATATCCAGGGCTACCTGGAGGCAGTGAAAGATGGCCTGCTGCAACCCGACAGCGCAACCATTGACACTATCTATCAGCAGGTGCTGCACCTGGCCCATCTGGTGGAGGACTTGCGGCTGCTGGCCCTGGCTGAGGCGGGTGCGCTGTATTTGCACCTCGAAGTTGATTCCATGGAGGATGTCCTCAAGCGCGCTGTGGAAGGGGTCCGTCCCCGTGCTGAGGCCAAGGGTCTGTCTCTTTCCCTGGAGGTCCCGGCCGGGCTGCCGGCTGTGAACATGGATAGAATACGCGTGGCCCAGGTAGTGAGCAATCTGCTGGAGAACGGCATCCAACACACCGACAAGGGCGGGTCTGTGACCGTGACTGCGGAGCACACTGGGACCGCGATGCGCGTGGCTGTCGCCGATACCGGCGAGGGCATAGCGCCCGAGGCCCTTCCCCATGTGTTCGACCGCTTCTATCGCGCCGACCCGTCGCGGGCCAGGGCTACCGGGGGGGCTGGATTGGGTCTGACCATCGCCAGGCAACTGGTGGAGGCCCACGGGGGCCGCATTTGGGTGGAAAGCGTGTTCGGCAAGGGCAGCCGGTTCATCGTCGATATTCCACTCGGTCGTACTGATGCGGGCAACGGAGGTTAGAGCGTATGGGGATGGTGAGCGAGTCGGCTCAAGGTTTGAAGCTCTGGCAGATCGCGGTGCTCATCGCTGTCCTGGTTGCGGCCGCCGTCGGGGTCTACGGCGTCCTGACCTGGACGGGTGACTCGGGCGGCGAAGCCAGGATTGGCGACAACCAGCAGCTCATTCCGGTGGAATACGGCGATGTGGTGAACCAGGTCTCCACCAGCGGAAGCCTGGCCTACGCCAACCGGACAGAGCTGACCTTCGGCAGCCAGGGCGCCGTCGGAGAGGTGGTGGCGACGGCCGGGCAAGAGGTTAAAGCGGGGGACATAGTCGCCAGACTGGATACGGCTACCGTGGTATCCTTGGAGAAGACGGTGGCCCAGGCCGAGTTGAACCTCAAGAAGGCCCAGGAGGCATTGGACACGCTGAAAAGCCTGCCGGATGCCGACGATGTGGCCAAGGCCCAATCGCAGGTGGACTCCGCGAAGATAGCCCTGGGCGATGCGCAGGAAGACGCGAAGTCAGCGAAAAAAGACTGGGACGCCAAGGTGGAGGCTGCCCAGGATGCGGCCGATACCGCCGCAGAAGCCTACAACAAACCCTTCAGTAAGTGGATGGACATCACCCTCAGCGCTGAAGAGCGAAGCAAGGACCCGGATAGTCTGCTCGCTTCTTGGAAGGCAGACCTGGCCGCCATGTTCAGCCGCGCCAAGCGGCTGATGGAAGCCGGCGAAGATTTCCCTGCCGACGATCCGGCGACGCGCTGGAACGAGGCGGTCACGTTCTCCTGGCTCAAGTTCTACCCCGGTCAGATACTGGCCACCTGCGATGACGGGAAGGTGCCCTTCATGGGGGCGTGCATCAAGAAGGAGATGACCGATCCCTGGGATGCCTACGAGAAGGCCAGCGATAACCTGGCGACGGTCCAACTCCAGGCGGCCAGGGCAATAAGGAATGCCGAGATTGCCGTCACTCGCGCGCAGGACAGCCTCAAGACGGCGGAAGACAACCTGGCTACCGCGAAGACGGGGCCAGACCCGCTTGAGGTGGCCGTGAAGGAGGCGGAGGTCAAGTCGGCCCAGGTGGCTCTGGATACGGCCCGACAGCGCCTGGATGCGGCAGTCCTCAAGTCTCCCGTTGCAGGAGTGGTAACCGCCGTGAATGTGGTAACCGGCCAGAATGTCAGCGCCGCCACTGTGATCGCCGAGGTAGTGGACCCCAACGTGGTTGAGCTGAATGGCGTCGTTGCGGAGATTGACGTCTTGTTCGTCAAGGAGGGCGCACGCGCCGACGTGACCATGGACGCGTTGCCGGGCCAGGTTATCGAAGGAACGGTCTCAGAGATAGCCGCTGCCGGTCAAAGCCAGCAGGGGGTGGTGAACTACCCCATCAAGATCAGCATCGAGGTCCCGGAGGGCGTGCAGCTTCGCGAGGGCCTTTCCGCCACGGCGAGCATCATCATCAGGGAGCAGAACAATGTGCTGCTGGTCCCGCTGCAAGCCCTCTACGGCAGCTACGAACAGCCCGTGGTCAAAGTGATGAGCGACGGCAAGGTGCTGGAACGTTCAGTGACTCTGGGCAACAGCGACGACACCTGGGTGGCGGTCACGCAAGGGCTGAACCAGGGTGACAAGGTCGTCATGCAGACAACGCAGGCCACTACCAGCGGGCAGTTGGGTGGAGCATTCCGTGTTATGCAAGGGATGCAAGGCGGCCAGTTCCAGTTCGGCGTCCCTGGAGTGGTCCCTGGCGCAGGCGCTGGTCGGACCCAATCTGGGGCAGGGACGACCAGGGGCACCGGCGGCGCGCAGTCCGGTACGCGGAATCGCTAGATAGAAGCGCTACGATGATACAGCTTCAGGAAGTGGCCAAAGTATATCGGATGGGTAAGGTGGACGTGCCTGCTCTCCAAGGCGTCAGCCTCTCCATCAACGCCGGCGAGATGGTCGCCATCATGGGACCTTCCGGCTCGGGGAAGTCCACCATGATGAACATCCTGGGTTGCCTGGATGTGCCCACCTCGGGCCGGTACTCTCTGGAGGATGTGGAGGTAGGCAGGCTGGGGGACGACCAACTTGCCGAGATACGAAGCCGCAGGATAGGTTTCGTCTTTCAAACTTACAACCTGTTGCCGCGTCTTACCGCCCTGGGCAACGTGGAGATGCCGTTGCTCTATGGAGACCGCCGCAACGGCAAGAGGCGGGCGCTGGAGGCTCTGGAGAGGGTCGGGTTGGCGCGGCGGGCGAACCACCGCCCGGCGGAGCTCTCGGGAGGAGAGCAGCAACGCGTCGGCATAGCGCGGGCGCTGGTCAAGAGCCCGGCCATCCTCCTGGCTGACGAGCCGACGGGCAATCTGGACAGTCGGTCCAGCTACGAGATCATCGCTATTCTGCAGAGGCTGAACCGGGAGGAAGGACTTACGGTCATCCTGGTCACCCACGAACCTGACATCGCGTCCTACACCCGGAGGGTTATCTCGATGCGGGACGGACGTGTGGTGAGCGACGAGCCGGTCAAGGAACAACGCCAGGCAGTGCAGGAGAGCGCCGGCGCCGAAATGGTGAGGCCGTGAACGTTTTATCCATCTTTCTGACGGCACTGTCCTCCCTGGGATCGAACAAGCTGCGCTCCGGACTAACGCTGTTGGGCATCGTTATCGGGGTGGCCGCAGTCATCTCCCTCATGGCCATTGGCAGGGGCGCCCAGAAGAGCGTCACAGCCAACATCGAGAACCTGGGGACCAATTTACTCTTCGTGCGTCCTGGGGCGTCCAGCCAGGGAGGGGTCTCCCTGGCGCTGGGCAGTGCCTCCACCTTGACCCTGGATGACGCGTATGCTCTGGTGGACCCTCTGTACGTCCCGTCGGTGGCGGCAGTGGCCCCGGAGCGGACCGCTACGGGACGGATAGTGGCCGGCAGCAAGAACGCCTTCACCCAGGTGGTTGGGGTGACTCCGGAGTACCGGTCCGTGAGGAACATGACCCTGGCTTCGGGCAGCTTTGTGACCTGGGGACAGGTGGACAGCCGCTCCGATGTGGCCATACTGGGGTCGCGGGTAGCCGAGACTTTGTTCGGTTTCAGGGACCCCGTTGGCCAGATGGTGCGGATCAACGGGCGTCAGTTCACTGTCATTGGCGTGCTCAAGAGCAAGGGAGGCGGTGGCCTGGGGAACCTGGACGATCAGGTCCTGGTGCCCATCACCACCGCCTACTATCGCTTGACGTCCCAGCGTACTGCCCAGGGGAGCGTGACTGTCCAGACCATCAACGTTCAGGCTCGAAGCGGAGATGCCATGGATGATGCCGTCCAGGAGATGGCCACGGTGCTGAGGCTTCGGCACCGGGTGACCGGCGACGACGATTTCACCATCAGCAGCCAGGAGGAAGCCATCGAGACCCTGGAGGAGACCACGAACACGTTCGTGCTGTTCCTGGGGGCCATCGCCGGCATCTCCCTCCTGGTGGGGGGCATCGGCATCATGAACATCATGCTGGTGTCGGTCACCGAGCGGACTCGCGAGATCGGCATCCGCAAGGCGATGGGGGCCAAGCGCCGGCACATCCTGTCCCAGTTCGTCACCGAGGCGACGCTGCTCAGCCTGGGCGGAGGGGCTGTGGGGGTGTTCCTGGGCCTGGCGCTGTCGCGCGTCGTGGACGGCAAGCATCTGGGCACGCAGACCTTCCACACTGCCTTCAGTGGAGACATCGCTGTGCTTGCTCTGGTGGTGTCCGCGGCCATCGGGCTGTTCTTCGGCATCTACCCGGCGATGCGGGCGGCGCGGCTGCACCCCATAGAGGCGTTGAGGTACGAATGAGCGGGAGGAACAAGGAACGGGGAAGAAGGTCTGGAAACCATCAACTATGAACCCGGAACTATCAACTAGGAACTAGGAGAGAGGAATGAAGACAAAGGCCTTCGTCATGCTGCTGCTTGGAGTCCTGTTGCTGGGAGGGAGCCTGGGCGGGTCCTTCGCCGCAGGCATGGCCCTGGGAAAGAGCAAGGGGGAGGCGGCAGCCAAGGACAGCCAGACGGCGCAGTCGACGCAGTCCGGGCAGACGGTGAGGCAGCAGTTGCAGGAGCAGTTCCAGCAGGGGCAGCTTACGCCGGAGCAACTCCAGCGGTTGCAGCAGTTCCAGCAGCAGTCTGGAGGGACTCCCGGCCCCGGCCAGCGCTTCTTCTCGGGCACGCCTGTTCCCGGCGGCGGTGGCATGGGATTTGCAGGCATGGGTGGTCTTACCGGGACCATTGAGTCCATGAAGGGCAACCAGATAACCATCAATGCGGCCCAGGGCACGCTCCAGGTCAACCTTGCTGCGGATGCGACCATTCAGAAGTTCTCAACGGGTACGCCGGCTGACTTGAAGGTGGGCACACGAGTCTCCATCACCGGACAGCGAGGGACGGACGGGGTGGTGCAGGCTGGCGCGGTGACCATCATCCCGGAAGGCATGCAGGGTCTCCCTGGCACAGGTGGACGGATGTTCCAGGGGCGAGGAGCGCTGACGCCCACACCTCAGGCGGGGAGGTAGTGGTGTGGCGGCGATTCCTCTCTCCCTTGATGGGAGAGAGCTAGAGTGAGGGTGACAGGGGGCATCTGGCGATTGTGACTATGGGATAAACGAATCACGGGCAACCCTCGGAGCTACCCCTCATCTCAATCTTCTCCCACAAGGGGAGAAGGTGGATGGAACGTGGGCAACAGGACAGGTGGCGGGCAGGGAGCGCGCATTAAGACCCATATCTGACCATAGTGCGGAGTCAAAGTTTTACACTAACGTGTTTGGGCGGAGGCGATGCGCTCCTTGCACGCACAAAGAGAACACATTGGGGCTCATGGGCCCCCGAAAGGATTGGGCGATGTTGAAGAAGGGTGTTGTCTCCAGGCTGGTCTTCATAGTCGGCATGCTGGCGCTGCTGGGCGGCGCGGCCACGGCGGGGGCGGGGGCGCCTAATGTCCTCCTCAAACCGGCCCCGGCAGGGCCCGGGGTGTGAGAAGAGCAGGGT
>ORJL010403701.1_pt1 | contig 17495 bp, 11 predicted proteins | sample 1779941 | NCBI WGS metagenome assembly ORJL01 (sample SAMEA104232317, study PRJEB22302) | groundwater metagenome | biome: forest; feature: aquifer; material: groundwater | place: USA | collected 2011-08-07 | depth 5.8 m | reverse complement strand
GGAGCAGTTCGTCGCCGACCTCGAGCGCGCCGGGTTCTACGGGGTGTCGCTGCTGGAAAAGACCTACTGGAAGGAAGTCCACGGCATCCGCTTCCACTCGGTCACGGTGCGCGGCTTCAAGTTCGAGAAGCAGCAGGGCTGTCGCTTCGTCGGCCAGTGGGCGGTCTACCTCGGCCCGTGGCATTCCGTGCTGGACGACGAGGGCCACCTGTTCCCGCGCAACGAGGCGGTAGAGGTGTGCACCGACACCGCGGCCAAGCTCGCCGCGCCGCCGTACGCGGGGCAGTTCGTGGTTTTCGACGCGGGGACCGGGGACGACTTCCGGTGCTGCGGGCCGGATGGGAAATGCTGTTGAGGAACGCGCGTTCGGAGCCATCGCGGCGCGAAACGCTCCGGGAGAGCGGGAGATGGGGCAAGAGTTGGGTCGTGACCGCCGAGAGACCCCCGCGACGCGCGTCGATCTACTCCGTGGACGCGATTTCGGCGAACGGCGCCACGCTTTGGTCCCGTCCGCTCGGGGTGGGCGCGCGCGGGAAGGCCGGCTCCGCAGGAGATTAGAGCGACGACGACCAGGGCTTAAGGGCTTGACGGAGGGGACGAGAGCGGTATATAGTTCCCGCAGTCTTACGAGGAGGATCGTCATGGGCGAGGTGATTCGCAGCAACGCCGCGGCCGAAGATATCGAAGCGGACATCCTGGAGACCGCGCGCAACGCGGCAGCGCGCGGCGGCGAGATCGCCGCAGCGGCGGAGACCCGGCTTGGGCCGGCCGTCGAGGCGATCGGTTCGTCGAAAGCCCTGCTGGGTGCCGCCCAGTTGGCAGATTCACTGGCTTGGGCGCCCGTCGAGGTCGAGAACGGCAAGTCGGACAAGGAGATCGGTAAGGTTCGAGACGAGATGTGGAACGCGCTCGGCCGCCCCAAGGATCATCCCGCCATGAACGCCGCTATCCCGGGCGGGATCAAGACCTACACCGAAGGCGATATCAAGGACCAGCCGCCGCTCATGGGCGTCTTCGCCACGCGCATCCGGGCCACCGCGGCGCCGATGTGGTCCGAGGCCGCCCGCGAGGCCTGGGCGACCGGGATCACCGTGCGCGGGGGCGCCCTCGAGGCCGTCCTCGCCGCCCACGCCCCTCCCGCCGCCGCGGAAACCGTCGCCGCGGCGGGATACCGCAGCGCAATCCGCAACGGCCACGCGAAGCTCGTCATGTTCAAACGCGACCTGTTCAACCTCGGCTTGACCGAAACCCAGGCGCATGAGATCATCCCCGACGCGGAAACGCGGCCCGCGAAAAAGAAGCCGGCGGACGACGAGCCCAAGAAATAGCCCGAAACGCCTCCGCCGCACGACTCCACGCGCGCTGGGGGCCGACCGATGCAAGGTTCGACACGGACGCAACCGGCGACGGGTCGGGCAAGGGCGCCGGCTCGCGTGCTAGAGCGCAGGCGGCCCGGCGACCCGTCGAACGCGCACCGGGGGCGCCGGAATGGGCCGGCGACCCGTCCAGCGGCAACCGGCACGCGTGTCGGCTCGTGCTCGACCCGTGCAGCGCCAGGCGGGCGCGCGGCGCAGGCGCGGCCACCCTGCGCGTGCTCTCCACACCGACGGCGCCGGCCATCCTGACCTCCGTGGGCGATCGAGCGCACGTGCAGGGCGGTTCTCGCCGGGTTTTTGCGGTCCGCCCGCGTATAACCGATGCCATTCGAGGCGCCGCGCAGTACCGTGACCCGTGTGCCCCCCATCACCGCAGGCCAGATCCTCACCGGCGCCCTCTTCGACGAGCCGATGCGCGTCGAGACCGTGCAGCCGCACGGTTCTGCTACCTGGGCGGTAGGCCTCGTCGGCACGCGGTCGGAACGCTTCCGCAAGGTCACCCTCACCGCCGGCGACCTCGAACGCCTGACGATCCGCGACGCCCGGCACTCCTACGACGGCGACGGCCGCCTCCTGCGACTGGGGCTTCAGGCGTACGCCCTGGGAATCGCCTACGAGTTCGATCCCTACTTCGGGCTGTCGATCTCGCGCGTGGACCCGCTCCCGCACCAGCTCGAGGCGGTCTACGACTACCTGCTCAAGTCGGCGCGCGTTCGCTTCCTGCTGGCCGACGACGCGGGCGCGGGCAAGACCATCATGGCGGGGCTGCTCGTCCGCGAGTTGCAGCTGCGCGGCCTTGCCGAGCGCATCCTCATCGTCTGCCCGGCCAACCTCGCCTTCCAGTGGCAGCGCGAGTTGAAGGAGAAATTCGACACGACGTTCGTCGTGCTCACGGGGCACGACATCCGCGAGCAGTTCGGGGTGAACCAGTGGCTCGAGCGGAATCGGGTCATCACCTCGCTCGACCTCGCCAAACGCGAGGACATGCTGCCCGGGCTGCGTCAGGTCCACTGGGACCTCGTCATCGTGGACGAGGCGCACCGCATGTCGGCCGCGGACGAGTCGCACAAGAGCCTGCGCTACAAGCTGGGGGAACTCTTGCGCGACAGCTCGGACCACATGCTGTTGCTCACGGCGACCCCGCACAAGGGCGACCCGCGGAACTTCAGCCTGTTTCTGCAGCTCCTCGACGTCGATGCCTACGCCGATGTCCGGTCGATCCGCGAGGCCATGGACCGCCGGCGGGCGCCCTTCTACCTGCGCCGCACCAAAGAGGCGATGGTCTACTTCCCCGAGCGGCGGGCGGACGGGACCTGGGCGGCGGAGAAGATCTTCACCAGGCGCATCCCGCGCACGGTGGACTTCCATATCGACGGGGCGGAGTTCGCCCTCTACCGGGACGTGACGCGCTTCGTGAAGCGCGAGAGCGCCCGGGCCGCGGCCGAGGGCGAGGACCCGCGCGCCCGCGCCATCGGATTCCTGATGTCCCTGTACCAGCGGCGCCTCGCGTCCAGCACCTACGCCATGCGGCATTCGCTGGAGAATCGCGCCCGGCGCCTGCAAGAGGGACTGAAGCGCGCTCAGGATCTGGCGCGCCAGGCGCCGCCGGACCTCCCCGATCCCGCAGAGATGGACGAGATGGAGGAGAGCGAGCGCGAGCGGTTGGAAGCGTTGCTCGAGGCAATCACCTTGGCCGGAAGCGCCGACCAGGTGCGCGAGGAAGTGCAGGAGCTCCGGCGCCTCGCCGCCCAGGCGCAGACCGTCGAGAACGCCGGCGCCGAGGCCAAGCTCTCGAAGCTGGAGGGTTTGCTCCGCAAGGAAGGCTTCTTCGAGCGCCAGGACCAGCGCCTGCTCCTCTTTACCGAGTTCAAGGACACCCTGGACTATCTGGTGGCACGGCTGAAGGCGTGGGGCTTTCGCGTCGGCTGCATCCACGGCGGCATGAAGTCGGGCGCCCGCGACGAGCCGGGGACGCGCCTCCACGCCGAGCAGCAGTTCCGGGAAGGGGAGATCCAGGTCCTGGTGGCCACGGAGGCGGCGGGCGAAGGCATCAACCTTCAGGTCTGCAACATCCTCTTCAACTACGATATCCCCTGGAACCCGAATCGACTTGAGCAGAGGATGGGCCGCATCCACCGCTATGGGCAGAAGAAGGACTGCCTGATCTTCAATTTCGTGGCCGGCAACACCATCGAAGGCCGCGTCCTTCAGCGGCTGCACGAAAAGCTGCAGGAGATCCGCGACGCGCTCGACGACGACGCGGTGTTCAACGTGGTTGGCGAGGTGCTGCCCGCGGCCCACGTCGAGCGCGTGCTGCGCGACTACTACGCCGGGAAGCTCGGCGACGCCGACCTCGAGGAGCGCATGCTTCGCGATGTGGACGAAGCGCAGTTCCGCGCCATCTGTCAGAACGCGCTCGAGGGGCTCGCGAGCAAGCAGCTCAACCTGGAGATGCTGATCGAGCGGCGCGCGCAGGCGCAGGAGCGCCGCGTCGTGCCCGAGACCATCGCGCGCTTCCTCCGCGAGGCCGCCGAGTACGTACCGCTGACCCTCAAGACCGTCCCGAGCGTACCGCACGCCTTCGAGCCGGCGCGCACCCCGCCGGTCCTCCGCAGCTACGAGAGGGAGGCGGACTGGAAGCTCCCTGCCCTTGCGGACCGCTATCCGCGCTGCTCCGCCGACCGCGAAACGGCGGAGACGGAGAACCTCGAGTGGGTCACGCCCGGCCACCCTCTGTTCGAGGCGATCCGACGGCACACGCACGCGCAGGCGCGAGAGGTCCTGGGCAAGGGCGCGACGTTCCACTCGCTCCAGCACGAGCACCCGGCCCGGGTCGATTTTTACCGGGCGCGCGTCGTGGACGGACTCGGCCAGGTGGTGCACGAGCGGCTATTCGCCGTGGAGGTCGTCGAGGGCGGCGAGCCCCGGCTCCGGGAACCCGGTCTGCTCGGCGACTTCACACCCGCCGACCCGCCGGACGAATTGCCCCTGGTCGCCACCCTTCCCGAGGCGAGCGCCTGGCTGCACGAGCACGCGCTCGAGCCGTTCCTCGTGGAGACGCGGAACGAACGGCTGGCCGAGGTCGACCGCGTCGCCGTGCACGTCGAGCTGTCGCTCACGGAACTCCTCCAGCGCGCGGACGAGGAGATCGGGCGCGCGGCGGCCGAGGTGGAACGGAAAACCGCCGGGGCGGAGGGGCGGCTCGCGCAGTCGGAGGCCCGGCACGCGGAGCTGCTGGCGCGTCGCGAACGTCGCAGGACCGAACTCGAACGGCAGCGGGCGCTCACGTTGCAGGCGGTCGAGCGGCTCGCGAGCGTCCTCGCCGTGCCCCACCCGGCGCGCGAAGCGCCCGAGGTCCGGCGGCTCAAGCCGAATCGCGAGACCGAGGCGATCGCCATGCGCGTGGTGATGGAGCACGAGCGGGCGCAGGGCAGGCAGGTGTACGATGTCTCCGCGAAAAACCTGGGGTACGACGTGACCAGCCTCGACCTCGGCTCAGGAGATCTGCGATTGATCGAGGTAAAGGGGCTTGGCGCGGCGAGCGGCACGATCCTGCTCACGCCGAATGAACGACGCGTGGCCGAGGACCGGCGGGATTGTTTCTGGCTCTACGTGGTCACCGACTGCGATGATGCGCCGCGCTTGCAGGAGCCGATTCGCGATCCCGTCCGATTCCCATGGCACGAGGTGACGAAAGTGGCCCACTATTGGCTGTCGGTGAACGCCATGACGAGGCCGATGGAGGTGCGCGAGGATTCGCCGCCCTACGGAGGAGAGCGTCCATGACGGCCATGGGGATTCCCGCGAACGCGAAACAGCTCGCCGCGCTCGTGAAAGAAGGCGAAGTTCCGGCTCTGGAGTTCAAGCGCTCGACAGGAGAGTTGAAGGAAGGCATACAGACGCTCTGCGCCTTCCTGAACGGCTCCGGCGGCATGGCGCTGTTCGGCGTCCGGCCGGAAGGCACCATCGAGGGGCAGGCTGTCTCCGGCCAGACGCTCCGCGATGTCGCTCAAGCCGCCGACCGCTTCGAGCCTCCCGCCCACGTCTCCATCCACCGCATCAAGCTCGATTCAAACCGCGAAGCCCTCGCTCTGTCGACCGACGCCGCTCGGGGCGTCCGGCCGTTCACCTACGAAGGCCGGGCCTATGAACGCGTGGAGAGCACGCCGCGCTGGATGCCGCAGGCCAAGTACGAGAGATTGCTCCTGGATCGCACCCATGGCACGCGCCGCTGGGAGAATGAACCGGCCGAGGGCGTGGAACTCCGGGACGTCGATCGCGACGAGCTCGACCGCCTGCGAGCCGCAAGGCGACGGTGCCTCGCGTGACGCGGGGATAGGAGTATGGCAGATGCGTATAGCTCAGATGGAGTTACGGAACTTCAGGGGCATCCGGCGCGGACGCATCAGCTTGCCTACTCATGCCGTCCTCCTGGGCGCGAACAACTCGGGCAAGACCACGATCGTCGAAGCCTTCGCCCTCCTCTTCGGCCGGGAACGCATGGTCCGGCCGGTGTCCGATTGGGAGTTCTATGGCGGGGCACCCAAACCGGACTCGCGGTTTCATATCATCGCAACGATAACCGGCTTCCCATCCGACGATCCCAAGATGCTACCGGGGTGGTTCGTCGGGGAACACGCTGCCCGGCCAGTATGGTGGCACGATGACACGGAAGCTGTTTCCTTCGAGTCAGACCCTCCTGACGGCGCGCGACTCGCGGCTCAGATGGCTCTGACCGGGCGGTATGACGACGACGCGTGCGAGTTCGAGCTGGCTAGGTATTTCTATGACGGAGACTGCGATCCGTTCACCGATGGCTACAATCGCGTATCTGCCCAGGTCGTGCGAGACGTCGGCCTGTTTCTCCTCTCCAGCAATCGGGAATGGGACAGGCTCCTGTCCTTCGGTTCCTCTACGTTGCTGAAGGTACTCCGTGAATACGACGCCCTTCCTGGTAAGGCCCTGGAGGAATTGAAGGCGCAACTCCGAACAGGTGTCGTGAAGATCGAGGAGGCGTCACCGCTTTGTGACATTCTTAATGCCTCGGCACGGGAACTTCAGTCGTTCCTTCTCATCCAGCCATCCGGCAAGCTGGTCTATAGGCCGACGTCTTTGGATGCCGTATCGGTCCTGCAGAGCCTCGTGGCCCACGTGTCGGAATCGGACGACCTGCTCGTGCCTGTCTCGCGGCATGGCGCAGGCATGATCTCTCTCCAGGCGTTTCTCTTGCTTCTGGCTTTTGCGGAACAGCGAAGGACGAAAGGTAGGAACTTCATCCTCGCAGCGGAGGAACCTGAGCTTCACCTGCATCCGTCTTTGCACCAACGGTTGGTTCATCGAATCCGGGCCTCCAGCGTTCAGTCCATAGTCACCACGCAATCCCCGCACGTTGCGGCGGGCTATCAGCCTTCCGAGGCCATCTTCGTTCGGAACGTGGGCGGTGAATTGACGGCGATGCCGGTCAGGAAGGAAGCGATACGGGATATTGGCAGCAATAGCGTCCGGAAGCTCTACCTCGCACACCGCGGCGCCTTTTATGAAGCGCTAATGGGCGGGGTAATCCTCGTACCCGAGGGCATGTACGACGTTGAATGGCTCAGCCTTTGGCAACGGCTTGCCCAGTCCTCGCCGGATTCGGCGACGTCCTTCTCCCTCAGGCCCATCACAATCCTGCCGACTTGCGATGCCGCACTTGTGGAGAGCTTCCAGGAGATCAGCAAGTTCAGGCCAGATGCGATTCCCGTTGTTGACGGGGATACAGCTGGTGCCCGCTATCTGGATCAGTTGATCTCCGCGACCCCTCCGCCGTCAAAGGTCGTTCGCTATGGATACGGCGCGGGCACGGAGTACCTTGCGGCGTGGATTCTTGAACCAGCGCTTGCTCAACCAGGAAGCGCCCTGGGCAAATTGCTGCCCAGTCCCGCAAACCGGATCTTGCGCGCATTGCAGGACGCACTTGCCGACGGCACTAACAAGAAGGACCGCGAGCTTCGGGAGAACCTGGTTTGGGAATCGCTTGCCACTGCGGAATGCTGCAACAGGGCGTGCGAGTTCTTCCATGATCTCGCATCGATAGCCTTCGGAGAACAGCCGAAGAACTCCGGGTGGACCGTTGATACAAAGCCGAGCGGAACCAAGGTCTTCGCCGCCGCCCATATCAGGAGGGCCTGACATGGGGCAAGTGGAGGTCGTGATCGGCCAGGCGGGGACGGGGAAGACCACATGGCTTATGGCCAGGGCCAATGAGTTGGCACCAGGGCTTGTCGCTGCTGCGCACCAGCGAATGCTCGTCATTACTCGCATGCACGGTGCCAGGCGCAGGCTGGAACAGAAGCTCAAGGACGCCTGTCGAACGATCCCCTACTCGGTTGCAACCATTGACGGGTTCGCGTTGTCCATCGTCAACCGCTGGCGAACTGCCCTGGGGCACACGAAACCGGTGGCAGCGGTGCCGGGGAACGTGGACTTCGTCGACGGTGTTCTTGGCATTGAGGCCGATTTCGGAAGAGTTGCTGGCAGCGCGGCTCGCTTGCTTCAAAGCCAGACCGTCGGGGGCATCATCGGCGCAACCTACCCCCTCATCATCATAGACGAGTTCCAGGACTGCCACGGGCCGCTGCTGCAGTTCGTCGCAGCTTTGTCGAAGCATGCCTCTGTCCTGCTCGCTGCGGACGAGTTCCAACTCCTTGACTCCTCGGTTATGGGCTGCCCGGCAGTCGAATGGGCAAGGACGGAAACGGCGGCGGGGGCGGGGACCATCGAGGAACTCACGATCTGCCATCGGACCACGGTTACGGACATCTTGGACGCCGCGCGGGGTCTTCGGGAGAACATCCCCGCGACCGGACGGACTATTCCCGTCGTATGTTGTCCCAACCATGGGCCTGCGGCATGGAAGATCCTAGAGCGGTTGGTGTGTTGCGCGTCCTCTGACCGGTGGACGGGAACGTGTGCCTTGATCTGTCCGAGCCACGATCCCGTGTTGGAAAAGGTCCTAGAATCCTGCGCAAATCAGCTTAGTAAGAAGAAGCTCGCCCCGATCCGGTGGCAGGTAGAGGTTTCCGCTAAGGAAGAGCGATGTCGTACTGCCGCCAGTCTCGGATTGGCGACAGCCACGCCTGACTCGGATGGTAGTTGGCAAACGCCTTCTAGGCCGCTTGCTTGGGTTGCCACGAACGTCCTGAATCGCGTTCAGCGTTTTGCGCGGCTTCGAGGGATCGACGCCATCCCGCACAGTCTTGTGGAGCGGCACGTGGATATGGTCGTTCACGAGCAACGGGCCTACTGGTCGCATTCATCAAGCAGAACGGTGACCACGGTACATGGCGCAAAGAACCGGGAGTTCGACAACGTTTTCGTCCTGTGGCCCTACAAGGTTCCACCGGACGTCGCTCTGCGAAGACGTCTGCTCTACAACGCGGTCACTCGCAGCAGACGGAACTGCATGGTATTGGTCCTGGGCAATGAAGACAGGGCTCGTAATGACCCTGTACTGGGCCTCCTCGGGCCGCCTGAACCTGCTTTCAAACCACGAACAAGGCTGAAAGATAGATGATCCCCAAGGACTGCAAGCGCCTGGCTGAGGTGGATTTCCCGATCGCCGAGGTGTCGCGGCACGCGGCGCGGGAGAAGTCGATCCGGCACGGGCATCCGAGCACGCTGCACCTGTGGTGGGCGCGGCGGCCGTTGGCGTCGAGCCGGGCGGTGCTGCTCGCGCTGCTGTGGCCGGACCCGTGCGATCCGCTGTCCCCGGCGGAGTTCAAGGAGCAGGCGCGAAAGCTCTTGCCGCAGATGGGCGGCTGCAATCCGGGCACGACGGACAATGACCTCCGCAACGCGTTGCTCAGGTTCATCGCCGACTTCGCGAATTGGGATCACGCAGCGCAACCCACCTATCTCGAGGTGAGCCGGGCGCTGGTGAAGGCGGCGCACGGCGAGGAGCCTCCGCTGGTCGTGGACCCGTTCGCGGGGGGCGGATCGATCCCGCTCGAGGCGCTGCGGCTCGGGTGTGAGGCGTTCGCGAGCGACCTGAACCCGGTAGCCTGCCTGATCCTCAAGGTGATGCTCGAGGACATCCCACGCCACGGGCCGAGGCTCGCCGAGCAGCTGCGCCTCGTCGGGGCGGAGATCAAGCGGCAGGCGGAGAAGGAGCTGGCCGACCTCTATCCGAAGGACCCGGACGGGGCGACGCCGATCGCCTATCTCTGGGCGCGGACCGTGCGTTGCGAGTCGCCGAACTGCGGCGCGGAGATCCCGCTCGCGCGCTCTTTCTGGCTTTGCAAGAAGGCGAGCCGCAAGCGGGCGCTCAAGCACCGCGTCGAGCGGCCCGCGGGCGAGCCCCCACGCGTCGAGTTCGAGGTGTTCGAGCCGAAGAGCGAGAAGGACGTGCCCGGCGGAACGGTAACGCGCGCAAAGGGCACATGCGTCGCTTGCGGCGCGGTGCTCCCGCCCGAGCGCGTGCGAGCGCAGCTTTCGACGCAGCGCGGCGGGGCGGATGTCGTTTTCGACGCCAAGGGCCGCCGCAGGGGTGGGGCGCGGATGCTAGCTGTGGCGACGCTCCAGAGCGGCGAACCGGGGAGGCATTACCGTCTCCCCACGGAGCGCGATTACGAGGCCGTACTCAAAGCGCGCGCGCAACTCGCGGAGATACTGGGTGAGTGGGAGCGCGGGGGCAAGAAGGGCCTCTGCCCGGTGCCGGATGAGCCGACGCCCGCCGGTGGCGGCTCGGGGGCCGGACGTGCCTTCTCCCTACAGAGGTACGGCATGCTCCAGTGGGGCGACCTCTTCACCGCGCGGCAAAAGGTGGCCCTACATGGACTCGTAGAAATGACGGCTGCAAGAAAGGCGGCGGGGACCGACGCATCCGTCCTGGCTATTGGAAAGCTCGTAGACCTCGGAAACGCACTGTGTGCGTGGATGCCCGGACAGGAGTGCCCATCAGCCGTATTCAAGCTCGGGCGCGTGAAGATGGGCTGGGACTTCGTGGAAGGATGTCCCTTAGGGGGCTCCAGCGGATCCTTCGAAAAATGTACGGACAACCTTGCCGCCGGTGTGGTCGCCACGGATCCGGCCAGCTCCAAGCCCGGGCAAGCCGTTCAAGCGATGGCCCAGCGGTCTCCGGTTCCAGACGAATCGGCCGCAGTCTGGTTCACCGATCCACCTTACTACGACGCTATTCCGTATGCTGATCTCGCCGACTTCTTCCTCGTTTGGATGAAGCGTATTCTCCCAGACCACCCACTGCTGCGCGACCCCTTCGACCCAACGAATCAACTTTCGCCCAAAGATCAGGAAGCTGTTCAAGACGACGCAAGGCTAGTGGACGGACGGTCGAAAGATGCAGCCTTCTTTGATGCCGTAATGGGAGAAGCATTCGCGGAAGGCAAGCGAACGCTGCGCGAAGATGGAATCGGAGCGGTCGTATTCGCCCATAAGACTACCGAAGGTTGGGAGGCCCTCCTATCAGGGATGATTCGGGGCGGATGGACAATTACCGGGTCGTGGCCAATCGCGACTGAGATGGGCCATCGGCTTCGCGCTCGAGAGTCCGCGGCGTTGGCGACCAGTGTCCACCTCATCTGTCGCCCGCGCCCCGACGACGCTCGAATCGGTGACTGGGCCGCCGTCCTGCGCGAACTACCGCCCCGCGTCGGCGACTGGATGGAGCGCCTGCAGGGCGAAGGCATCCGCGGGGCCGACCTCGTATTCGCCTGCATCGGGCCGGCGCTCGAGATCTTCAGCCGCTATACGAAGGTCGAGACCGCCGAAGGTCGCGAGGTCGCGCTCGCCGAGTACTTGGTGAAGGTCTGGGAGGTCGTCGGCCGCAGCGCCCTCGCGCAGGTGCTCGGCACCGCCGAGGCCAAGGCCCGCAACGGCGCGGCCGGCGCCGTCGAGGAAGACGCGCGGCTCACGGCGCTCTTCCTGTGGACCCTCCAGAGCACAGACGGCGAGACGGCGGACGCCGCGAGCGACGAGGGCGAGGACGAGGAGCCGTCCGACGAGGACGACGACGAAGAGGGCTCCTCCCGCGGCAAGGCCAAGGGCTTCACGCTCGTCTACGACGTCGTGCGCCGCTTCGCCCAGCCGCTCGGCATCGAGCTCCCCAAGTGGGAAGGCCGGGTCATCGAAACGAAAAAGGGCGTCGTGCGCCTCCTGCCGATCGCCGAGCGCGCGAAGCAGCTCTTCGGCGAAGACGGCGCGCACGCCGTCGCCGCGCGGCTCGAGCAGGCGGCGGCGACGACGACCAACCCGCTCCAGGGCATGCTCTTCCCGGACCTGCAACCGAGCGCCGCCCCCTCGAACCGCGGCCGGGTCCGGCGAAAGCGCGCCGGCGCGAACGTGACGGACGAAAGCCTTGCTGCCGCCCGCGAGGCCACGACCCTGGACCGGGTCCACGCGGCGATGCTCCTCCAGGCCGGCGGCCGCACCAACGCGCTGCGCGCGCTGCTCGAGGCCGAGCGGGAGCGCGGCCCCGACTTCCTGCGCCTCGCCAACGCGCTCTCGGCTCTCTACCCGAAGGGAAGCGAGGAGAAGCGCCTCCTCGACGCGATGTTGCTCGCTTTGCCGAGATGAGGAGGAATTGATGCTGCAGAGTCTCACCGTCCGCGGCTTCAAGTCCTTGAGGGATGTGACGGTCGCATTCCCGCGCATGGCGGTGCTCTTCGGTCCCAACGCCGCCGGCAAGAGCAACCTTCTCGATGCCGTCCAGGCGCTCTCCCGCATCGGCACCCAGCGGACGCTCGCCGACGCCCTCGGCGACCCGATACGGGGATACCCGATCGAGGCCTTCCTGTTCCCCTCCGGCGGACTTGCCGAGCTGCTCGCGGCGCCGTCCGGGCGCTTCTCGATCGAGGCGGATCTGACGCGGGAGAAGGACATCTACCGATATCGCGTCGCGGTGGAGATCGTTCCGGGTTCCGGCGCTCTCGCCATTGCCGACGAGTACCTGTCAGCCTTGGGGAAAGACGGCAGCCCGAAAGGTACGGCCGCCATCGAACAAGTCGAGGGGAAGCTTCGTGTGCGGCGCAAGGGCGAGGGAGGCAAGCCGCGGAATGAGTCTCTGCGCCAGAATTACGCGATCCTGTCGGATCCCAGATTGGGCACGCCTCTCTACCGCCACATCGAAAGGGCTCGGTCCGAACTATCGGGTTGGCGAACCTACTACCTCGACCCCCGAGTCGCCATGCGTGCGGCGCAGCCGCCATCTGACGTCCGCGACATCGGCGTCCTCGGGGGCGAGATCGCGCCGTTTCTGTATCGGCTGCGAGCGGAGCACCCGAAGCACTTCGAGGCGGTCGCTCGAACCGTCCGCTCGATCGTGCCCAGCGTCGAAGATCTGACGGTCGATCTCGACAAACGCCGCGGGACGCTCGATATCCTCATCCGGCAGGGCGGCGTCGACTACTCCTCGCGCATCGTCTCGGAAGGCACGCTGAGGGTTCTCGGGCTGTGCGCGATCGCGGTCAATCCATGGGGCGGGTCACTCCTCGCGTTCGAGGAACCGGAGAACGGTGTGCATCCGCGCCGGCTCGAGCTGATCGCCCAGCTCCTGCTCTGCCTTGCTTTGGAGCAGGGTCGCCAAGTCGTCGTCACCACGCACTCGCCGCTGTTCTGCGATGCCGTCCTGAAAGGGACTCGCTCGCGGCCTGGAGACATCGGGCTGTTCAACGTGCGGCGGGACGGACAGGCGACGGTGGTTCAGCCCTTCGACGTCACGGGCCCCCTGTTCAAGGATCACGAGATCGCTGCTGCGCTCACGACCGGAACGGAGGACGGCCTCTTCGAGAGTCTGCTCCTGAGAGGGATGCTCGATGAGTAGTCCGGTGTTGGTGAACTTCTTCGTCGAGGACCGCGCGCACGAGTCCTTCCTGGTCCCGATGCTTCGGCGGGCCGCCCAAGAGGAGAAAGTCGTGGTCGACGCGATGCTCCTTGTGGTTGCGCGTTAGGAGAGAAACCAGCGTGCTGACCCAGACCGAAGCCGATAGCCTGATAGTGATGCGTAAGAGCCTCGCTACCCCAGGCACGATTGTCATGCCGCCAGGAATCGACGGTACCCACGATCTGATCGGAGCCGACCCTCGGGAGAGGTTCCTCCTGGACATCTGGCGGGGGGCACTCCGCCTTTCCAAACTCAAATTCCAGACACGAGCTCGCGCCATCGTCGTCCTAATTCGTGTTGACATCGGCGGCGCTCCGCACACCAACCCCGACGGTCAATCAATCGGCGGCACTCACATCCATCGGTATCGAGAAGGGTATGAGGACAGGTGGGCTGAAGTACTGGAGCCCACGGAGTTCTCCGATCCCTCCGATATCGCGCAGGCGTTTGGCGATTTTTGTCGTATCTGCAACATCGCTCCGGTTCCATCATTTCAGCGGGGCCTAGTATGACTCGCGACGAATGTCAGAGCCTGATTGACGCGTACGTATCTTGGCTACGCGCAGGGCTCTCTGTAGAAAGCCTGAACGGCGCCTGCGAGTTGACTACCCCTTTCCTCGACCGTCACAACGACCATCTCCAGGTCTACGCAGTCAAGCAAGACGGGAAGATCGTCCTCTCCGACGATGGCTATATTCTCGCCGACCTTAGAACAAGTGGCCTGGAGATGACCACGCAAAAACGAAAGGCCGTGCTCGAGGCCATTTTGAATGGATTCGGCGTGAAGTCAGATGAGCAGCGACTCTTCGTCGAAGCATCAGCGCGAACCCTTGGTCAGCGACTCCATAGCCTTGTACAAGCCATGATTACCATCAACGACATGTTTGTCATGGCACAGCCGCGAGTGTCCTCCTACTTCTGGGAGGATGTCCGGGCATTCCTCGAGTCTCACGAGATTCGCTATAGCCCGCGTATCAAGATTGCAGGCCGGAGCGGATTTGATCATGCGATCGACTTTCTGGTGCCGAAATCGAAAAAAGGGCCTGAGCGGTTCATTCAGGCCATCAACGCCCCGAACAAGAACACTATCGGGAGCTATCTCTTCGCACTCGGCGATACGCGCGAAGCTCGGGGACCAGAGTCCCAGGCCTATGCATTTCTGAACGATTCCGAGCGCGAGGTGGGGGGTGAGGTTATTGAAGCGCTTGGAGCCTATGAAGTGCAACCTGCACTGTGGAAGCGGCGTGAAGAGTATGTTCAGGCGTTAGCTATGTAGGTAGGAGAACTCAATGGACCCCTGGTACAAGGTCGCGACGCCGCGCAAGGAAGTCCGCGAAGGTCGTTCGTTCAACCCGGACGAGTTCGCCATCGCCCTCGAGCAGGTCGTGGCCGGGACGGCCCCGGCGGACTACCGCGATCCGGCCCAATTCTTCGCCCGCACCTGCTTCACGCGGGCGCTGCGCGAGCACGCCGGCATGGTACTGCGCCGGCTCTCGGGCAAGACCGAGAACACCGCGCCGGTGCTCACGCTCATCACGCAGTTCGGCGGCGGCAAGACGCACACGCTCACCACGTTGTACCACCTGGGAACGAACGGTGACGCCGTGGCCGGCCACAACGGCGTGGCCGACCTGGTGCGCGAAGCGGGCGTCGCATCGGTTCCCAAGGCGAAGGTCGCCGTTTTCGTGGGCAACGCCTGGGATCCGCAGCCGGGCCGCGAGACGCCGTGGATCGACATCGCCCGCCAGCTCGCGGGCGACCCGGGCGTTGCGGCGCTCGGTCCCGCGGCCAAGACCACGGCGCCAGGCACCGAGGCCATCGCGCGGGTCTTCTCGGCGGCCGGCGCGCCCGTGCTCCTGCTCTTCGACGAGGTGCTCAACTTCCTGAACCGCCACCGCGGCAGCGCCGAGTCGTTCCACGCCTTCATCCAGAACCTGACCGTCGCCACCACCGGCACAACGCACGGCGCCGCGGTGATCAGCATGCCGCGCAGCCAGGTCGAGATGACCGACTGGGACATGGAGTGGCAGGAGAGGATCTCGAAGGTCGTCCGGCGCGTCGCCAAGGACCTGATCGCCAACGACGAGACCGAAATCAGCGAGGTGGTCCGGCGGCGGCTCTTCCAGGACCTGGGAAGCGAGAAGATCCGGAAGAATGTCGCGAAGGCCTACGGCGATTGGTGCTTCGAGCGGCGCGCGCAACTTCCGCCGGAATGGACGGCGGTGGACACGGCCTCGACCGAGGCCAAGGCGCGCGAGTTCCTGCAGCGCCGCTTCGAGGCCTGCTACCCGTTCCATCCGGCGACCCTGTCCGTCTTCCAGCGCAAGTGGCAGGCGCTGCCGCAGTACCAGCAGACGCGCGGCACGCTCGCGATGCTGGCCCAGTGGATCTCGATCGCCGCGCAGGAGAGCTTCAAGAAGGCGCGCGCCGAGCCGTTGATCACGCTCGGGTCGGCGCCGCTCGGCGAGCCTGGATTCCGCAGCGTCGTCCTGGGTCAGCTCGGCGAGTCGCGCCTCGTCGCCGCGATCGACACGGACATCGCCGGCGAGCAGGCGCACGCCAAGGCCCTCGACGCGGACACCAAGGGGCCGCTGCGGGACATCCATCGGCGCGTCGGCGCCGCGATCCTGTTCGAGTCGTCGGGCGGACAGAGCGACAAGGTCGCGCACCTGCCCGAGCTGCGCTTCGCGCTCGGCGAGCCGGAGTTGGACACGACGTCCATCGACAACGCCGCGTTTGCGCTCGAGGGCCGGTCTTACTTCGTCCGCAAGGCCGGCTCGGACGGCTTCCGCATCGGCTACCAGCCCACGATGAAGAAGGTGGTGAGCGACCGGCGCGCGTCGCTCGACCCGGACACCGAGGTCAAGCCTGCGCTGCGCAAGCTCGTCGAGGACGAATTTCGACGCGGGGCGAGCATTCCCGTCATGCCATTCCCAGCCGACGGCGCGGAGATCCCGGACTCACCCAGGCTCACGCTCGTGGTGGCCGATCCGGAGGTGGAGTGGTCGGGCGGCGGGTCGCTGCGCGCGCAGATCGCCGAGTGGACGCGCCGGCGCGGCAAGTCGCCGCGACTCTACCCGGGCGCCCTCATCTGGTGTATCAAGAAGCCCGGCCGTGAGCTCCGCGAGGAGGTCGAGCTGTGGCTCGCCTGGAAGCGGGTGGCGCGCGAAGTCGCCGAGGGGACGCTCGGTGGCGAGTTCGACAAGAGCGACCGGGTGGAACTTCAGGTGAAGGTGAAGGACTCAGAGGAGGCCGCGAAGGACGAGGTGTGGAGCGACTACCGTTTCGCCGTCGTCGCGGATACCCAGGAGCCGGACGGCCTCAAGGTGATCGACCTGGGTGCGGGACACTATACGAGCGGCAAGACTCTGTGCGGACTGGTGATCGAGGCCCTCAAGGTGGAGGGGCTCCTCAACGAGTCGGTCGGCGCCGGCTACCTCGAGCGCAACTGGCCTCCGGCCCTCAAGGAAGCTGGAGCGTGGCCGCTCGCGAGCCTGCGGCAGAGCTTCCTCAACGGCTCTCTTACGCGCCTCGCCGATCCGGACGCGATCCTCCGCGGCAAGATCGTGGAGTTCGTCGATAAAGGCGAGTTCGGTCTGGCATCAGGCCGGAAGGCCGACGGCAGCTACGAGCAGGTTTGGTTCAAGGCGCTCCTGGCGCCGGACGAGGTCGCCTTCGAGTCCGGCGTGTTCCTGTTGAGAAAGAGCCGCGCGGAAGCGTGCCAAGCGGGTACGCCCCCGACGGCCGTGCCGGAGCCCGGACGAAAGCCTGGGCCAGACCCCGCTTTCCCACCGGAGCCCGAAGCGAAGCCTGGACCCGCGCCCCTGCCGGGCGGACAGACCAGGATCGTACGACTCGCAGGCACGGTTCCGCCGGAGGTCTGGAACCGCCTCGGGACCAAGATCCTCCCGAAGCTCCGATCCGGCACGGACCTCAGGATCGGCGTGGACTTCTCGGTCACGGTGAGCGCCGCGAGTGCCGAAAGCCTGGTAGCGGATCTGCGACAAGTCCTCCAGGAACTCGGGCTCGGGGAAGCCGTGCGGGTCGAGTAGAGCCGACGTATCGGGGCGGGCGGGATCAGTCGGAGGGTCGCATCTCTAGGCTAAGCTACCCAGACTAAATTCGTTCCCACCCTCTTGCCGATACCTTCCTTGGACCCCCGGTGTCGGTCCAAGGGAGGGTGGGCATGAGCGGTACAGGGATAATCCGGTTGACAGGAGAAGAGCGCCGCCGACTCCAAG
>ORJL011418395.1_pt1 | contig 17496 bp, 1 predicted proteins | sample 1779941 | NCBI WGS metagenome assembly ORJL01 (sample SAMEA104232317, study PRJEB22302) | groundwater metagenome | biome: forest; feature: aquifer; material: groundwater | place: USA | collected 2011-08-07 | depth 5.8 m | reverse complement strand
ATGTCAGAAATATACCACTGGTTTGATTTAACCAGTGGACAAAGTCCACAATGTATTTTGGAATGTGGTATATTTCTGAGCATGCTCAAAAACCACCCATCAATAAGGAGAGGAGAAAGGAGCGTAGCTCCTTCATGCCACCCATCTTAGATGGGTGGTTTTTGACATATGTTTTCTCAAACCTCATCAACATCAAGAAGGACTTGCTTAAATACTTTTCGAGAGTTTAGGCAAATTACTCAAGATAAACAATAGTCGTAATCTTTTCCAGAGAAAGACAAAGAAATTACTTTCTAAGCAAAATGCTCTCACTATTTCTCGTCGTAAAGTAAAACAATACAGCCAATCCGACAAGGAACAAAACAAGAACAATTCTCTGCAATGGCTGTGACGAGCCTAATTCAGTCCTTTCAACAACATCAAAAATACCGCTTGCGACAGCATAAGAATCCTGATAATTAAGATAAGCAGCAACAACATATTCTCCTCGAGGAATATTCTCAGGCAGAACAAACGCCTTCAAATACGAAATCTGCGACTCAACAACAAACTCCTCATAATCATTCAAGATAGTTGTCCCGTCAATATTTTTAATCATATAATTAATCGCCACAGGCACACTACCGCCCAGAATATTCACAAGAGTTATCTGAGTTTTCAAAGTGCTTCCATCAACAACCTTCTGATACTGAACAGGAATATCAAGAGAGATATCAAACAATGCACCACTGCTCTCAACCATTATAACAACAGGCACTTCATCCTCAATCTCCTCATACTGCGTCTTAGCAACAATCTTTCCGGTAAACAATCCAATTTCATCTGAAACAAAAGACAGCTCAACCTCCTTCTCCTCGTCTCCTCTCAACTCAAACTCAATCAAGGAAAGCTCTGCACTAATATATTCAACGCTCAATTTCACAATCAAATCAACCTTTCCTGTATTTCTCACAATCAAAGTCTTCCTAAATTTTTCACCAATAGTTGTATTAGCAACAATTCTATCAGGAACAACATCAAGGCTTCCCAATCCAACACCTATCAACGATCTTCCAGTTCCTCCATCGTCTGCACCTGTCGAAGTAACAGCAACGCCTCCACCACCAGGACTTCCTCCACCGCCTGGAGAGGGTGTTTCAGGAGTTTCTTCCACTTGAGTCTCTGCAAGGGTTGTCCACAAAAGATGGAAGTGGCTAACATTAAGAGTCATATTTCCAGTCGAGGAACTATAACTCAGCTTGTTACATATTGAAGATGGGCATGTTGCACTATCTCTCAAAATATAAGGATCAGTATAGGCAAGCTGGCACAAAGTAATATTAGCAGACTTATTCAATTCAGGAAGTGCAGTGCTATTAAGATAAACCTTCCCGATAGAAATATTCACATGCTTATTCAGGTTCCTTCCCTTTCTCAAATCCAATGGTTGGAGATACTTAATCTTGCCAATGCACGAGCCAATTACCTCGAGAGTAAACTCATCCACAGCACTCAAATCAGCAACCTGAGACAAATCAGTTGTTGTTCCGGTAAACTCTGTTGCATTAAACACAATAATTTCCCATGTTTCAGAATAGTTCGTATTGCCTGCAATATCAGTGCAGTTCACACTCCAGTTATGATTCCCAACTCCTGTTGTATAAGTGAAATTCTGGGATATATCTCTCAGCACAGTTGTATTCACCATCACTGTTTCATTATTTATTTTCAGAGAGCAGTTCCTGATTGCATTAGTATCAGTAACATTGTAAACATAAGTAACATTAGGATTCATCACAGCAGTAAAATTAAACGGCCTCACAAGCCTTATTCTTGGAGCCAAAGTATCAATGCTGAATGTGAAATTTGCCGAGAAATTACTATATCCAAGAGTATCATTGCACATAACCGCCCAAATATAATTGCCGTCGGGCAGATAAATTGTAAAATTATTTTCTCTGTTTCCAATCACATTTGAAGTTGAAACATTTGCCTTCCATGTTCCAGAGAAATTACCGAACAGCGTGCAGTTATTAATCGGACTGACATCAATCGGCAGATAAATCAAAGTTACATTATTCGTATTCACAGAACTTCCATTAGACGGATAAGTCAGATTAATCACAGGACCTTTTGTATCAAGGCTGAACTGCCAAGTAACGCTTGTATTCACATTAGTCGCATTATCCCAGCAGGTTACATTCCAATAATGATTCCCGGGAGAAATTCCGGGGATAGTAACATTTGCCGACGAGCCATTAGCAACAACAATTCCCGTCTTATTCACAACTCCATCCAAAGTTAAATTACAGTCAAGTATCTTATCAAGATTATCAATAACAGAGAAATTAAAAGTCGCATTCACAGCTGTTTGCCCATTATTCTCTGGAATATTAAGCACAATTGACGGAGGTATTGAATCAATCGTAAAAGTAAAGTTTGTAGAATTAATTCCAACATTTCCGATGGTATCATTGCAATAAACATTCCACAAATAAGTTCCATTAGTCAAATTAACAGAGAAGTTGTTTTGTATTCCTGAACTAATTCCTGTCTTGGTCTGATTTACAACCCAGCTTCCATTGAAGTTCCCATATAATGTGCATGAAGAAATTCCAATATCATCAGTTGCAGTAAACCTCAGCGTAATATTCCCATCTTTCTGCCATGTATCATTCGCAGTATCAAGATTCACAACCGGACCAGTTCCATCAATAGTAAATCTCCAAGTTTCAGAGGAATTAATGTTACTGGCATTATCCTTACAGGTTACATTCCACAAATGATTTCCTGCTGCAAAGTTTTTCACAGAGACATTATATGATGTGCCATTCAGCGATTCAATTCCTGAAACATTCACAACATTATCAATAGTCAGATTACAACTCAAACCTAAATCCATATTATCATAAGCAGTCCAATTAAAAGTAATATTCACAAGTGAAGTATTCAGATTGTTAATTGGCAGATTCAGCACAATCCACGGCTTGATGCTGTCAATGTAGAAAGTATAATTCTGAGACGCTGTACCGATATTTCCAGCAGTGTCATTGCATTGCACATTCCACAAATAAGTTCCATTCGTCAAATTCACGGAGAAATTATTTTGTATTCCTGAACTAATTCCTATCTTGGTTTGATTCAAACGCCAATCAGAACCATTAAAGTTTCCGAACAAATTACAAGAATCAATAGCAGTAGCTGAGATTGAAGTAAACCTCAATGTAATATTCCCGTCTCTCTGCCATGTGTCATTAGGTGTATTCAATGTAACTAATGGCTTATTACTTGTTACAGAAAACTGCCATGTCTGAGAAGAATTCACATTGCTTGCATTATCCATGCAAGTAACATTCCAATAATGCGTTCCCTCAACAAAGTTTTTCACGCTGACATTATAAGCAGTTCCATTCAGCGATTCAACTCCTGAAACATTAACAACATTATCAATAGATAAATTACAACTCAAACCAGTATCAACATTATCATAAGCAGTCCAGTTGAATGTGAGATTTACATTCGCTGTGGCAAGATTATCTGCCGGGGCATTCAACACAATCCATGGCTTGATGCTATCTATGTAGAAAGTATAATTTGAAGCTGCTGTTCCAATATTTCCTGCTGTGTCATTGCACTGCACATTCCACAAATAAGTTCCATTCGTCAGATTAACGGAGAAATTATTTTGTATTCCTGAACTAATTCCTATCTTGGTTTGATTCAAACGCCAATCAGAACCATTAAAGTTCCCGAACAATGTGCATGAAGAAATCCCGCTTACATCTGTCGCTGTAAATCTGAAAGTAATATTTCCATAATTGAACCAAGTATTATTAGTAGGAGAATTGAGACTTACTGTCGGCCCTGCCCCATCAATAGTAAACCTCCATGTTTCCGACGTATTTATATTGCTTGCATTATCCCAGCATGAAACATTCCACAAATGATTTCCTGCTGCAAAGTTTTTCACAGAGACATTATATGATGTGCCATTCAACGATTCAATGCCTGAAACATTCACAACATTATCAATAGTCAGATTACAACTCAAACCCTTATCCATATTATCATAAGCAGTCCAGTTGAATGTGAGATTCACAAGTGAAGTATTATAATTATTAATCGGAGCGTTCAAAACAATCCATGGCTTGATGCCGTCAATGTAGAAAGTATAATTTGCTGCTGCCGTTCCGATATTTCCAGCTGTGTCGTTGCACTGAACATTCCACAAATAAGTTCCATTCGTCAGATTAACAGAGAAATTGTTTTGTATTCCTGAACTAATTCCTGTCTTGGTTTGATTCAAACGCCAATCAGAACCATTAAAGTTTCCGAACAATGTGCATGAAGAAATTCCGATTGTATCGGTTGCAGTAAACTTCAACGTAATATTTCCATCTCGCTGCCAGGTATCATTAGTAGTATCCAGTGTAACAGCCGGCCCTGTTCCATCCAATCTAAACTGCCATGTCTGAGAAGTATTTGTATTATTCACATCATCCCAGCACGTAACATTCCACAAATGAACACCTTCAACAAATCCAGATATAGTTATATTTGCAGGAGTTCCATTCAACGATTCAATTCCAGAAACATTCACAACATTATCAATCGTTAGATTGCATTGCAATGCAGTATCGGCATTATCATACGCAGTCCAGTTGAATGTAATATTCACAATTGACGTATTATAATTATTTATTGGCGCATTCAAAACAATCCACGGCTTGATACCGTCTATAAAGAAAGTATAATTTGCTGCTGCTACTGCATAATTCCCGCTTGTATCGTTGCACTGAACATTCCACAAATATGTGCCGTTTGGCAAATTGAGAGTAAAATTATTCTGCACACCAGAAACAATTCCTGTCTTGGTTTGATTCGCAGCCCAGCTTCCATTGAAGTTTCCAAACAAAATGCAAGAATCAATACCTCCGCCGTCAGTAGCAGTAAACTTCAAAGTAATATTTCCATCACGCTGGGAAGTTCCGTTAGCTGAATCAAGAGTAATAATCGGCCCGCCTGCATTAATAGTAAAACTCCATGTCGCAGAGGAATTAACATTGCTTGCATTATCAGCGCAAGTTACATTCCAAGTATGGCTTCCGTCAGCAATTCCTGGAATTGTAGCATTGCTAAAAGAATTATTCAATGAAACAATTCGCGTAACATTCTTTTTGCCGTCTAATGTAAGATTGCAGACCATCGCTGTTCCCATATTATCAACAGCAGTCCAGTTAAATGTAACATTACTGCTATTCACCGTCGCACCGTTAGCAGGCAAATTAAGGTTTATAGCCGGCTTCACGGTATCAACATAGAAAGTATAGTTTTGCGTGGCAGAGCCAATATTTGCCAGAGAATCATTGCACTGAACATTCCACAAATAAATTCCATCGGACAAATTTACTGTGTAATTAGTCAGCGCATCAAGAGACGCATACTTTGTCTGGTTTTCAAGCCATGTGCCGTTGAAATTTCCAAACAATATGCAGTTATTCAGTCCAGCAGCATCCCTTGCGAAATAATCGAGAAGAACCGTCCTGTTATTAAACCAAGTTCCGTTTGCAGTTTCAAGAATCACTGTCGGAGGCGTATTATTAATCTGGAAATACCATGTCTGAGAAACATTCCAGTTACTTGCATTATCCCAGCAAGTTACATTCCAGATATAACCTCCTTCAGCCAATCCAGAAATAGAATAATTCGTCTTTTGTCCGTTCATTGCAGAAATATCTGAAACATTAACAGTTCCGTTAATTGTAATATTGCACGTCAAAACAGGATCAAGATTATCTGATGCATTCCAAGAAAGATTAACAAGCTCAGAAACAAAACTCGAATCGTTCAGCGGCGCAATTAAAATTACCGTCGGCTTTACGCTGTCAATCGTAAAAGTAAAGTTGGTTTCATTGAATGAACTTTTTCCGAGAGTATCATTGCACCACACATTCCAAAGATAAGTTCCATTGCTCAGATTGAAAGTAGCATTATACATTCTTCCAGACACAGCTCCTGCAAAAGAAACATTCGACTTCCACTCAGAGCCGTTAAACGTGCCGTATATTATGCAAGTATCAAGACCATAAGGCGAAGTAGCATTAAACCTCAGCGTAATATTTCCCTGCTGCTGCCAAGTATCATTCGGAGGATAAAGCCCAATTGAAGGATAAGGATGCGTATAATAAATAGTAACATTAAATATTTCCGGAGTATAAGACAAATTCTCAGTGCCGAATATCATCTTATACTGGAAGAACTGATTATCATACCCTAAAGTCTGCGGATAATCTTCAATATCAATAAACTCCTCGCCATCACAAACTGCATCATCGCAGCTTCTTACAGAAATATTAAGTCTTACAAGCCCTCTCCTATACATATTCCTGACTTCCTGCCATGACAATGACCTGTTGAATATAGCAAGCTCGTCTATAACACCATTAAAAAATCCCTGATTAGGATTATACGCGCCGATTGTAAGATTATAGAAAATATTATCTGTAATATTCCCGCTTGCGGATTTTGCAGTCTTGAACTGTCCGTCAACATAAATAGAAATATTAGTTCTGTTATACACGCCGACAACATGATGCCAGTTATTATCCCAGCTAAATCCAAAGCTTGGAGTAATATACACATTATTATAAGTGCCGATGCCGAAATACAATGTTGCATCATCGCCGGTAAAAATACCTGTTCCATTGCATGGGCAAACAAAATTTCCTTTATTGACTATATATGCATTAGGCTCCTGCTGAGTTCCTTTTATCCATAAAGAAATTGCAATCTGATCTCTCTTAATGTTCAAACTCTCAGTGCTTGGGACCTTAATAAAATCATTCGAGCCATCATAACTGAAAGCTCCTCTGATTTTACCGCCTGCAGTATATGCCGGACAATAACTTCCAAAACAAGAGCCAGTATTCCTATATCCACTGAAATCATAGAAATAATTATTATTCTCGCCATAAGCAGTATCATTATTGAAATGCATCAGCAGCTTATTTCCTGTCATGTCCATTGCGCCGATATTATCTGAATGATTTCCTTCTCTGCCAGATTCAACAAGATTATTAGGAGGCATCTCTCCAAAGCCATTGCTTGTCCAGCTAATATTTTTCCATCTTACAATATTTGAAAATCCAACCACTTGAGAAACAAACGTGCCGTTATTATGCGACCTGTTCAACTGAACAGCCCTTAATGAAGCATTATAGAAAGTCCTGTTAAATGTAGTGTTCACAAATCCATATATCGTAACATTAGTGCCGTTGGTAACCAGCGTGAATGGAATTCTCGACACAAACCCGCCATTACCCGGCGAAAGAGTTCTTGAAATATTTGAATTTGTGGCATTGTCAATGCACGTAACATTCCAAGTATATTCACCTTCATTAAATCCGATAATTCCTGCGATATACGCGGTTCCATTCGGCGATTCAACACTTAGATTTACTTGCCCATTGATAGTCAGATTACATACCAATCCTCTGTCAAGATTATCAGTCGGTGTCCAGTTAAAAGTAAGATTAGTAAACGGAGTTATAACAACATCAAATGAGCCGCCGATTTCAATTGACGGAGGAATTGTATCAATGTAGAATGTAAAGTTTCCTGCTGTTGTTGTATTAAATCCACTATTGCCTAAAGAATCATTGCACCACACATTCCAGAGATAAGAGCCGTTTGGCAGAGATAATGAAAAATTAGAAGCAATTCCAGATGTTACATCAAACCTCGTCTGATTCAAGCCATATGTTTCATTATTTTTCAGATATAGAGAGCATGAACTTATTCCATGTATATCTGACGCGTTAAACCTTAGCGTAATATTGCTCTGCTTCTGCCAGTAATCATCAGGAGTAATTCTATGAATTAATGGCGCGCTGTTATCAACACTAAATGATTAGCTGAGAGAACTTCCTGTATATTCAGCACTGTCCCAGCACGTAACATTCCATACATATTCGCCGTCAGGGAATCCATACACAGTAACATTAGCAGGAACAAACGATTCAATACCAATAAAACTCTCATTAACCACCCCATTAATTGTCAGATTGCACGTCAATGTTGGATCCATATCATAAGCAGTCCAGTTAAATGTAACGTTTGTTCTGGATAGATTAACGCCATCAGCAGGGGCATTAAGCACAATTGGTGTCGGAACACCGTCTATCCCAAACCTCCAATCAATCCCAAATGTAAAATTTCTTCTCGCAAACCCCCTGTTATTATCAGTATCATTGCATTGCACATTCCAGATATAAATGCCCTCGCTTAAATTCAGCGAATAATTATTTGCAATTCCAGATGAAACATCAAACCGTGTAAGATTAGCTTTCCAGCCGTCTGAGAAATTTCCGTATAGAGTGCATGAGCTTATGCCTTGCGCGTCAGTAGCATTAAACTTCAATGTGATATTTGTCTCTCTCTGCCATGTATTATTAGCAGTCAATAAAATAATTCTTGGCGCTGTTCCATTATTTATAAAAAATAGCCAAGTATCAGAAGTATTAGAATTCAAGGCATTATCTATGCAGGTAACATTCCATGTATAATTCCCCTCGGCAAATCCGCTGACAGCCCAACTGCCGGAACTTCCGTTCATTGCTCCGATGTCGCTTGCATTTGTTTTCCCGTCAATAGTCAGGTTGCAGCTCAGATTTATATCCATATTATCAGTAACATTCCATGAAAAAGTTAGAGTATCATCAATAGTTGAATTTGAATTATTCAGAGGAGAATTCAACAAAACAGTCGGCTTAGTTCCGTCAATATAGAAAGTATAATTAGTTTTATTAAATCCGCCGTTGCCTAAAGTATCATTGCACCACACATTCCAAGTATAGAAACCATCTGAAAGATTCCGCAAAGTAAAGTTAGCCATGACATCAGAGGTCAGCCCGATTTTACTTTGATTTGCGCTCCATGTAGAATTAAAGTCGCCATATAAAATGCAAGTATCGAGCGGAGAAATATCAGAGGCATTGAACGGCAAAGTAATATTCCTCTGATTCTGCCACGTTGCATTTGGTCTTTCGAGCCTGACTCCCGGAGCGCTCATGTTAATAGTAAATAACCTTTGCTCTGAATTATTCACATTAGTCGCATTATCCATGCATGAAACATTCCACAAATAAGTATATCCCTCGAGGAATCCACTGATTAAAGGACTTGTATTAGTTCCATTCCTTGTTTCATATCTTGATGTGGCAATAGTTTGATTAAACTTCAAATCGCATGTAAGCCAAGGATCAAGATTATCAGTAACGTTCCATCCAAACCTGATTTGATTTGATGTTGTTGTATAATTGGTATCTGGCTCTATCAAAATAAGTGAAGGATTAACACCATCAATATACAAAGTATAATTCAGAGTTGTTGTGGCATTAAACCCGCCGTTGCCTGCTGTATCGTTGCAGAACACATTCCACTTATAGCTCCTGTTAGTAAGATTAAATGTCAATGACTGCTCAGCACCCGAAAGAATATTCGAGAAAGTTCTATTAATTCTCCATTCCCTGTTCTCGCTGAAATCCTCATAGAACTGGCACACACCTATCCCGCTTGAATCAGTAGGAGTAAACCTAAAAGTAACATTGCCGTCTATCTGCCATGTTTCTGTCGGCGGAAACAGAGTAATTATAGGAATAGTATTATTTGTGCTGAAGAACCAAGTTGCAGAATCATTTCCATTTCCGGCTTCATCAACACAGCTTACATTCCAATAATAATTAGCTTCATTAACACCTGTCAAGGTATATGCAGTTGATTCATTTGTCAATGAAGCAAGTCCAGTAACATTCTTCAATCCATTCAAAGTAATATTGCAAGACAAACTTGGATCCAGATTATCCCATGAAGACCAATTGAACACAACAGTTCTAGAATAAACAATTGAATTATTCGCCGGAGAAATCAGCTCAATCCGTGGAATAATATTATCAATGTAGAACGTAAAATTGCTTGCGGCAAACTTTCCATTATTTACTGTATCATTGCACCATACATTCCAGCGATAAGTGCCGTTTGTAAGATTAAAAGATGCATTATACACTGCCTCAGGAGGTCCTGTATTCGGATTATCAGTTTCAATATCAAGGAAACTTACATTAGAAGCCCAGCCGCTTTGAGTAAAATTAGTATATAGAATACAATCCTGAACAGAACGATATTCACTACCATAATAACCAGGATCATAAGCATAGAAACTCAAAGTAATATTTCCATCTCTCTGCCAGCGATTATTCGTCGGTGCGCTCAAAGTTACAACTGGTCCTGTTCTGTCAATTGTAAACCGCTCATAGTAGCTTGTATTTGAATTTGTGGCATTATCCCAGCAAGTAACATAATACGGCCACCACGGATTAATTGCGCCCTCAGCCAGTTGCAGAGTTACATTTCTCACAGTTCCATTAGGAGACATCTCATTAAGATATTCTGTATATCCAGGGGATCCTCCTGCTGCCTGCCTGAAACTGCAATTCAATTCATCATCCACACCGTCTATCGGCGTCCAGTTAAAAGTAACATTAAGGTCTGATGTATTATAATTAGGGAACGGGAACATGTTTGTAATTGCAGGACCTTTAGTGTCAATATATATTGTATAATTCGTCGCATTAAATGCGCCGTTCCCTGAAGAATCATTGCACCATACATTCCAGAGATATCTTCCGTCGGATGTATTCAGCATGAAATTTGAAGCAATATTCGAGCTGACATTTGGATTAGTGTTTGTTCCATTAATTTTCCATTCCCTGCCAAACGTGCTATTAAATTGATTAACATAAAACAAGCACGTATCAATATCTCCGCTGTCTATTGCTGTAAAATTCAATCTTGCAGGAACAGAATTAAACCATGTGCTATTTGGTATTCCAAAAAGAATCACTGGCGGTGTTGAGTCAACAATTACATTATAGTCAATCGTTACATTATAAATTTCCTGCGTCGCTGTCCCATAATAAATCTCATAAGCAACCTGATACTGGAAATATCTCATATCAGCAACAGAAAGATTAATTGGCAGGGTATCATTAATATCAATAAGGTCCTTGCCTATGCACCATCTGTTGTCGCAGCTTCTCACAGAAATATTCAGTCTCGACGCGCCTCTTCGATATAAGTCATTAACATCCTGAGATGTCATTGACCTGTTCCAGATTGCTACTTCATCAAGATAACCTGTAAAGAATCCTTCATTAGTGCTTGCACTTCCAATACTCAGGTTATAAGCGCTGGAATCTGCAATATTTCCGGATGCCTTTGATATACTCCTTGCTGTTCCGTCGAGGAAAATCGTGATGTTTGTTCCATTATAAACTCCTGCAACATGATGCCACTTATTATCCCACTCAAATCCGAATGTCGGAGTAATAGAAGTCGCAGTATCAGTAACAACTCCAAACAGCAAAGTTCCGTCTGTTCCTGTATATATTGTATAGCCGATATTCGGAGTAATAAACTTTCCTTTGGTAATTAAATATCTGAATGAGCTTTGCGGATTGCCCTTAAACCAAAGCGAAACTGTCAGTCCATTTGTCAGAGAACTCATGCTGATTGAATGATTCACCTTAATCCTGTCATTTCCGTCGAAAAGCATTGCACCGTTAAGGAATCCCGCTGATGAATTTGAAACATAAACAGGACAGCTTGTATCATCGCACGTTCCATTATTGCCGCTTCCACTGAAATCCTTGAACCTTGTGTTATTTTCTCCATGAACAGATTGGTTATTAAGATGCATCAATAACACATTGCCAGTCATATTTGCATTTCCTCTCGGAAAATTACTCTCAGTCTGTCCATTGCTTGGCAAATCACCCAATGGTCCTGTAACCCATGAAATATTATTCCATCTCATCGTTCTCTTGTAATCAAAAATCTGAGAAATAAAAGTCCCATTGATTGCAGAATAATTAAGCTGCAATGCCCTTATCTCGCCGTTGTAGAACAATCTTGTCAAAGTCGCATTAACAAGGCCATAAGAATTAACATTTGTATGATTTGTAAGGAATGTAAAATTAATCTGTCCTAAATAAACAGACCATGTTTCTGAAATAACAAAATTACCGGCGCTGTCTGAACAGGTGATATTCCATGTATGCCTGCCTTCATTAAGATTTGTGGCATTGGCAGAAGTTACACTGCCATTTGCTGAGCCGACATTAGTCGAATTAACATTTCCGTCGAGAGTAAAGTTGCATTCAAGCTCAACATCAAGATTATCTGTAACAATCCATTCAAAAGTTATGTTAACTTCATTTTCTATTTGTAATTTGTCTATTGGATTTCTAAGTGTTATCTGAGGCGAAATACTGTCAATATAAAATGTAAAATTGCTCAAGGCAAAGGCACTTTCGCCAAGAGTATCATTGCACCATACATTCCACATATATGAGCCGTTTGAGAGATTAATTGAGAAATTATTCTGGATTCCTGAGAGGACATCAAACTTTGTTTCATTGCCAAGCCAGCTTCCGTTAAAATTTCCATAGAGAATGCATGCACTGATATTGCTTGTATCTGTTGCTGTAAATCTCAGTGTTATATTTCCGTCTCGCTGCCATGTATTGTTCGGAGTATTTAGGATTATAACAGGCGCTGGATTATGCCCGTAATTAATTGTAACATTATAAACATAAGGCGTATAATTAGTATCTATTCTTGTCAAACTGATTATATACTGGAAATACCGATTATCCTGCACAGCCAGCGTAGTGAAATTAGAGTTATTTATTTTTGAATTCGTAAAGCTGTCGCCATCGCATAAAATATCATCACAGCTTCTGACTGAAAGATTAAGAGTAGTATTAACAGGTGTCAATGCAACAAAGAGAGAGATGTTATTCCATGGCTTTCTTGTACCTACATCAAATATCCTTGATGTAAAATTGCCTGACAAATTTTTACCAACAAGCTCAAGCCGATTATTAATCAAGCTGTAAGTAAGATTATACAATGTATCACTGCCATTGACCTCATACCCGAGAGTAAGTGATGCGTTTGATATAAATGTAAAATTCATGAATCTCTGCAACGTAAAAGTCCATGTATCTGAATAATTCGTGTTTCCACCTGAATCTGTGCATATAACACTCCAGTTATAATATCCGGGAGCAAGATTTACTGAAACATTTACAGGGGTAGAATTAAATGCAACAATGCCAGTAACATTCTGCCTTCCATTCAAGGTCAGGTTGCACAGCACAGTAAAATTCTCATTGTCATAAACTGTCCAGTTGAACAAGACAGAGCTTCTATTTAAGATTGAATTGTTTAGCGGCAGGGATAGATTTATTGTCGGTGAAATCAAATCTGGATAAATAGAATAGCTTATGTTGAAGAAATTTACATAAACATTTGTGTCATTCAAGGAAAGCAAATACTGTAAATACCTGCTCCTTGGCAATGAATTTATTGGAATATTATTAAACCCTGTATAACTATTAACAGTATACGCATCTCCGTCGCACAGAGGATCGTCGCAGCTTCTTACTGAAAGATTAAGCCTTATTACCCCGCCATTATAAATGTCTAAAATCTCTTGTGAAGACAAAGACCTGTTCCAGATAGCAAATTCATCCAACACACCAGTATAAGCGTAATTATTAGTATGCGCCCTTCCTATTCTTATATCATTAGTATTTGGCAGTGCTGATGTTTTAGCAAAGGCATGCTTTTGAACGCCGTCAACAAAAATGCTTCCGTAAGTACTGTCATACCTTAAAGCTACATAATGCCACTCGCCGTCATTAAGCTGATAAGTAAAACATGAGTTTGTGTTATCGATAAGTAAGCAATTATTGGTCGGGGAGCTTTCTGCTATATCAAACATTATCTCACTTAGCTTATGGATTATATAACCCTGACTTGTGCTTGTTGTATTCATCCAAAATGAGATTGTGAAATTTGCCAGCAGTGTTGCCGATGATTTAGGGATATACAAAAATTGCTCGCTATTCCTATCAAATGAAAATGCGTTATTGACCTTTCCGGCTGCTGTGAATGTTGGACAAGATGTACATGTTGCGTTGTTTCTTGTGCCGCTGAAGTCATAGAAAAAGGTGTTGTTTTCTCCGTATGCAGAGTCGTTATTAAGGTGCAGCAGTAGAACATTTCTAGACATATTTACCCATCCCGAAATATTTTGGTTATTAGGAAGTTCAGAAGCGTTTGCTACCGCTACCCGTGCTTCCCATGTGATATTAATCCATGAAGAAATCTTAGTAGTGTCAACAACAGGCGATAAATAATTTCCAGAAGAAGCAGTTGGATTCAATCTCAATCCACTCAATGTGGTATTAAAATAAACATTATTTAAACTGCCATCATCAACAATATATACTCTCTGTGTTACAGTTCCATTCCATAAGAATGTAAAATTGTATGTGTAGTTGCTAGTCAATCTTCTTGTCTCGGAATAGTTTACATTTCCTGCGATGTCCCAGCATGACACATTCCACAAATAAGTATTCGCAACCAGCTCAAGAGTTACTGATGTTGTTGTTCCATTATAAGCAGGAACAGTGGCATAAACAAGATTGTTCAGGGTTAAATTACAAGTCAGAGTTGGATCGAGATTGTCAATTACTGTCCAATTAAATGTTACAAGGGATGAGTTTATAGTTGCATTCTCTGGCGGGAACGTAAGATTTATCGTCGGAGGAACAGAGTCAATATAGAATGTGAAATTTCTCTGCGCAAATCCTGACAATCCTGATGTGTCATTGCACCAGACATTCCAGAGATAAGAACCGTTAGCTAAACTGAGGGAAAAATTATTCTGGACGCCTGAGATGATGTTTGAATTTGTTTTATTAGCCAACCATGAGCCGTTGAAATTTCCGTATAGAATGCATGTATCTACATAAGGACTGTCAGTAGCATTATATTTTAAGGTAATATTTCCATCTCTTTGACCTGTATCGTTGGCAGTGTTAAGGATTATTGTCGGTGGCTGAGTACTTACAAAGAATGTGTAGTTTGTTGCATTAAAGCCACCAATGCCTGTTGTGTCATTGCACCACACATTCCATAAATATCTGCCGTCTGTTAAGTTTAGCCTGACATAAGCAAGAGTATCAGACATTAAGGTTGAGTTGGTATGGTTTAGCGACCATATTGAGTTAAAGTCTCCCCACAATTGGCACGAGCTTAATTCATTAGAATCAATAGCAGAATATTTTAATGTTATATTACTGCGAGGATATATTGTGCCATTAACTGCATATGCTCCTGTTGTATAATATAGAAAATTTCCTACTTGTCTTGAGGCATTGTAGACGCCAAATAGTCCTGACAATCCGCCTAAATAAATCATATTGTTGTTTGAATTGTGTGCAAGCGCATAAGTACTTGTTGTTCTAATCCAATCTTCCGGGTCAGTTGCATTTAAGGCTGAGGTTACATTTGTAGATGCATTGTAAACACCAAATACTCCGTTATCACCAGCTAAATAAATTACATCCCTGTTTGAATCATACGTAAGTGCACGGATAATTTGTGAACCAATCCAATTGCCAGGATCAGTTGCCATTAAGTCTGATGTTACATTAGTAGATGCATTGAAAACTCCAAATCTTCCAGAGCTTGCACCTAAATAAATCACATTTCTTTTTGAATCATATGCAAGTGAATAGATAGCTGTTGTCCCCATCCAATCACCTGGGTCTTTTTCTCTTAGGTCTTGGGTTATATTAGTAGAGCCATTGTAAACTCCAAATAATCCTGAATTTCCCCCTAAATAAATCACATTTCTTTTTGAATCATACACAAGTGAATAGATAGTTGTTGTCCCCATCCAATTATCCGTGTCTGTTGCTCTTAAGTCTGTGGCTGTATTATTAGATGCATTGTAAAAACCGAATACTGTATCAGTGTATTGAGCGACACTAGTTCCGCCTCCTAAATAGATTAGATCCCTGCTTGAATCATATACAAGCGAACGGATGTGGGTTGTATATATCCAATTGCCTGTGTCAGTATTTCCTAAGAATGAGGTTACATTTGAAGATGCATTATAAACCCCGAAAATCGAAATTCCATTAGTTGAGTAAGTATCTGATGTACCGCCTCCTAAATAAATTAAACTCCTGCTTGAATCATACGCAAGTGAAATGATATTGTTACCTCCCCCTATCCAATCACCTGTGTCAGTTGCCATTAAGTCTGATGTTACATTAGTAGATGCGTTGTAAACTCCAAATCTTGCAGAGCTTGCGCCTAAATAAATTACATCTCTTATTGAATCATATGCAAGTGAATATATCTCGGGTAATGAAATCCAGTCGCCCGTGTCAGTTCCTCTTAAGTCAGTTGTTACATTTCCACGCTGTTTCCATCTGTCAGTTGATGCGTCAAGAATAACAACAGGCTGGATTGTGTCAAGAATAAAGCTTCTTGTTACGGAAGTATTTACATTTCCTGAATTATCAGTGCAGGAAACATACCATGAATAACTACCATCATTAAAGCCGGGAATTGTAACATTGGTATAATTTCCATTGGTTGAATTAACATTAGTTCTGTTCAACAGATTATTTATTGTAATATCACATAACATAGTTGATGCTAAGTTATCTGTTACAGTCCAATTGAAATTAATTACTGAGCCAGGATTTGCACCATTTGCAGGATAATTAAGAGTTATATTCGGAAAACCTGTGTCAACAGCAAAGCTTCTCGTCTCAGAAACATTTGCATTTCCTAAATCATCAGTGCAGGAAACATACCAAGTATAATCTCCGTTATTAAAGCCAGAGATTGTAATATTAGTATGTGTTCCATTGGTTGAATTAACATTAGTTCTGTTCGCCAGATTATTTATTGTAATATCGCATAACATAGCTGATGCTTTATTATCTGTAACAGTCCAATTGAAATTAATTGCTAAACCAAGATTTACATTATTTGCTGGAGCATTAATATTAAGATTCGGCGGAATCACTTCTTCTGGCAGGTTATATGAGAAAGTAGTTCCATTGCCTCCATCAGTAGCTGCACCAGGACCGTCGCCGCCGCAAATACTCGTAAATCCTGTAAAAGAATTATTATTATAGTAAATTGCAATTCGTCCACCGCCACCACCGCCGCCGTTTCCAGCGCCTCCTGATGCACCTGCTCCTCCACATGCTGATATTGTCCCATTGCCTGCAAGTTTATTTGTATAGAGATAAACAGAGCCTCCTGAACCGCCGCCGCCAGAAGTAGTACCGGCTTCACGACCAACACTCCCATTAGCATTTATAATTCCTGAAATATTTAATGTATCATTCACATTAATGAAAATTGCCCCGCCGCCTGCGCCGCCTGTGCCAGCGCCGCCATGTGGACCAGCTCCACCCGAACCAGAGGCAAGCGGCCTAAATTTTGAGCCATAAATATCTCCTCCAAAACCACCTAGTGTACTTGAACTTCCACCAGGTCCTCCATATCCGCCGCCGCCGCCGCCATAGCAGTTTACGCAATTAATTGTTCCTGCTCCTGGACCTGAGCCATTCTGAGCAT
>ORJL010405582.1_pt1 | contig 17499 bp, 6 predicted proteins | sample 1779941 | NCBI WGS metagenome assembly ORJL01 (sample SAMEA104232317, study PRJEB22302) | groundwater metagenome | biome: forest; feature: aquifer; material: groundwater | place: USA | collected 2011-08-07 | depth 5.8 m | reverse complement strand
GCATCGGCAATGGCAAACGGAACATCAAGAATTTTAGCTAAGGTTTGTGCAAGTAACGTTTTACCGGTACCTGTGGGTCCAAGTAACAAAATATTACTCTTTTCAATTTCTACATCATCATACTTCGCAAATGAGTCCTGCCCATCTATGCGTTTATAATGATTGTAAACTGCAACAGAGAGGTTCTTCTTTGCATGATCCTGCCCGATAACGTACTCATCCAACATATCCTTTAATTCTGAAGGCGTTGGTAATTGACGCCCTTCAGGTCTGACTGCCTTGGCTTTAACATTATTCTTACGAAGAATTTCAACCGAACTTGCTACACAGGTATCACAAATATACACTCCCGGACCAGCAATAATACTGCCGGTCTCTTCAGCGAGACGCCCGCAAAACGAGCATTGAATCTGATAATCGGTTTTAGAATTCTTTGCCATTGTTATTTCTTATCGATTTTCGGCTTCTTGACTAAAATATTATCTATTAAACCATAATTCTTGGCTTCATCAGAAGAAAGATAATAATCACGATCAGTATCGCGTTCAACTTCTTTAACATCTTTCCCTGTATGATTTGCAAGAAGTAGATTGATTCCTTTCTTCATACGAAGAATTTCTTCTGCCTGAATGCTGATATCCGACGCAGTCCCCTGAACACCGCCCCAGGGCTGGTGAATCATGATACGCGAATTAGGAAGCGCTGATCGCTTCCCTTTTGCTCCGCCTGCGAGAAGAACAGCCGCCATACTTGCCGCCATTCCGATACAAATTGTAGAAACATCCGGGCGAACATACTGCATGGTATCGTAAATCGCCAATCCGGAGGTTACACTGCCACCCGGGCTATTGATATATAAATGGATATCCTTATCAGGATCTTCCGATTCAAGAAAAATTAACTGAGCAATAATGAGACTTGCTATCTCATCAACTACCGGAGTTCCGAGAAAAATAATTCTCTCTTTTAATAAACGGGAATAAATATCAAATGCCCGTTCCCCTCTTCCGGTCTGTTCCACCACCATTGGTACTAACTGATTGTACATCGTACTATTCTACTTTCTTATGATATAATAGTTTTAAAAAATTGTGTTTTGAAAAAAGAACTAATGCTGTTCTTCTGTTTCATCCATCGGCAGACCCGCTAACATGTCTTGTCTATCCGATTCATCTATTTTTTCAGTAACAACAGAATTCGTTATGAGAAAGTTCATGAGCTTCTCATTCGTTATTCGATCTTTTAATGCTTCTGAATTTTTATAGAACGAAAGTAAGCGATCTTTTTCGATGCTCATTTTGGGTGCATCTTCCTCAGCGCGCTGTTCAAGTTCAGCGTCAGTAACGGAGAGTTGTTCGGTTTCTATAATCCTATCACGGATAAGGAACCACTTTGCCTGAAACGTTGCATAAGGTTTGTACCCCTCCCGATACTTCTGTTCATCAAAACCTTCCGGTAATTCTTTGGATGGATTTTGTTTTTTCATATCATCAAGTCGGGCATCAGTCAAACTTTTTATTAATGCCTGAGGAACTGCAAATTCATGTCGTTTCACAATCTCACCAATTAAACTGTCCTTTAAATGCTGATCGGTTGTTTCTACCCAATACCGTTCAAGATCATTCTTTACATTTTGACGAAACTCATCAACGGTACTTACTTTTAACCGGGTTGCTTTTTTTACAAATTCATCGTTTAATTCGGGAATAGTCACAGCTTCGATTTTCGTGGCTGTTAATTCCCAATTGTTCATGTGCTTGTGATCGCCGTGTTCCATTTCGAAACTTACATTGCGTTTTTCATCCAGCGAAACGCCCTGTAAGGCGTATCGTACTTCAGGCGCAATTGTTTCTTCGGCAAGATAAATTCTCGTCCCCGAACTCTTCTTTCCGATAAGCGGTGTGCCGTTATCATCTAAATCTTGAATATCGACTGTGATGATATGTTCATCATCGGTGGCGACGGAAACTTCGCTTAACGTGCTGTTTGCCTTTTGGATACGTAAAATCTCTTCTTCAACCTCATCCTCATTTAAATGATGAACGATTTTATCGACTGCAATACCCTTGTATTCCTTCAGTTCAATTCGGGGATTGATTTCATACTTAACACTAAAGACAAGCGGTTCATTCGGTTTGAATTTAATATCGGTAAGTGAAGGTTCTCCGATAGGAAAAATTTTTCTTTCGGTAATTACTTCACGAAAAACATCGTTCGAGATATCTTCAAGAGCATCATATTCTATCGCTTCGCCATATAATCGTTTAACCATTTCAAGCGGAGCTTTCCCTTTACGGAAACCCTTTATTTCGATTTTGGCTTGTTCGCGTTTGTACGCTTTCTCGAAGTGTGGTTTTAACTCTTCGGGTGTCAGCGTTACATGAATTTCTTTTTCTACTTCTGAATGGTCAACAATTGATATGTCCACAATAAACCTTTACAATACGTTTTTACTTAAGGGAGGCTATTACCGTCTAATGTTTCATGGTGGGCAAGGGGGGATTTGAACCCCCACGGATATCCACTAGATCCTAAGTCTAGCGCGTCTGCCAGTTCCGCCACTCGCCCTTGAAAATGATTAAATAGCTAAAATAATTTGAAATTGATTTTTAATATAAGGTTTTTTGAAGGAATGAACAAAAAGTGTGGTTTTCAGCCTTTTTCGTCTCATTAGGCTATAAAATAACACGTTGTCAGTGCATTTCTTCTTTAAATTCATTAATCAACAGAGTATGGGTATTATGGCAGCGTATGCCCATCAGATTGCTTATTTAACTCTTTCTTTAATGCTTTCCAGTGAGGAAGGTAAAGGGTCATATACTTACGGAAACGGTCGTTATGGCGACGTTCCAATAAATGAATAAGTTCATGGACAACAACATATTCGATGAGGTGCAATGGTTTCTTTGCCAGTTCTAAACTTAACCAAATTCTCTTCTTTTGAATATTACATGTACCCCATTTGGTTTTCATTTGCTTCACATTCCACTCGTTAATTCTCACTTGAATCTTTCTTTCCCAAAAGTAGAGTAAATCAGGGACGATGTTTTTCAATTCTGTGCGGTACCATTCTTTCAGAAGCTTTTGCCGTTGTGCTAATGATGTATTAGGACGGACATACATATCAATGTGAGATGGACTCCGAAGAATAATTTTCGGCAGTTTTGTTGTCACTACAACATTGAGCAAATATTGATTTCCCAAATAATAGATACTATCATTCGATTTATATTCAAGCGGGGGAAGTCGTTTTTGATTTTTATACGAATCCAGATGCTTACGAAGCCAATGTATCTTGGAAGCAATAAACAAACGGATAGTTTCTTCATCAATTCTTTTGGGAACAGATATGCGAATTTTTCCTGTCGGAGGATACACAGCCAGGTGAATGTTTTTTATATCTTTTCTTATAACATCTATGGTTATGTCGTTGATGGTAATTTGCTCCATTATCGCACACCATAGTGTTTGAACACGTGATAGATTCTATTCCCCAACGAGATAGTAATATGTTCATTATAGTTTTTCAATCAGAAAATGTAAAGAGAATGAACTTGATTTACAAGAGATGTTCATGGATAAGCAATAGGATTTCATTAGAGAAATAGGTACAATTCAAATCAAAAAAAAACTACCTTGGAACACACATGAATACAAAAATATTAATGACAACAAGTGCCATCGTACTCGGGCTCATCGGTATTATATTAACATTTATGCCGAAAGAAATCATCAATGTATATTACGTTGATGGAATTGGCCTAATGAAAATAGTTGTCCAACTAATTGGTGCCCTATACATAGCTTTTGCTATGCTGAATTGGATGAGTAAATCTGCTTTGATTGGTGGAATTTATAATCGCCCGCTTGTGGTAGCGAATACGACCCATTTTACTATCGGGGGACTTGCACTTTTGAAAGGAATCACTACCCTGCCGGTTATTCCTAATCCGATTTTGGCGCTTATGTTGATCTATCTTGTGTTTGGTATAACATTCGGAATGCTATTATTTCGACATCCATCACCTCAAAAGAACGTGTAATAATGAATACACTCATTATTACACTGATAATTTTCAACTTGTCTGGCGTTTCTGTTTTTTGTATATTAAATCTGAAATAAATGCGCCCATAGCTCAGCTGGATAGAGCATCAGCCTTTATAGCGTTAAAATAGGAGCTTTTATAGAGAATTAGAATCTATAAAATGAACGGTGAAAATTCAGGGAAACCTTATCAATGTATTTGATTGGCAATCCTGAGCGAAATCTTTAATTTATTAAAGAGACGTGCAGAGACTATAATCACCGCATCTGAAATGATGAAGGGATAGTCCAGACCACAAACAGTTCATTCTGGTAATGAAAATTATAGTGGTAAGCTAAGCTGAGGGTCGTTGGTTCGAATCCAACTGGGCGTACAAATACAATCTTATGCCTCTTGATTGTAGTGTCATCTTTTTCACACTTAAATCCCCTCTAAACAACAACGCCCCTACTAATGTAGAGGCGTTGGAGTAAACATACCTTCTCGAATCCTTACTTCCAATTTTGTAAAATTGCCAATAAGAATTTATAGAACCGATCAACTGTATCAATGTGAAGTTTTTCGTTAGGTGAGTGAATACCTTATTCCAATCCTACCTTGTTGGCTTGATTGATTTCGCTGAACCCTGCAACCAATTGTTTTGACCATTCTAAGAAGTTACTCTACGAACTATTAGCATAGTTTAGTAGGATAAAGTTATTAGCACCACCCCCTGCCAAATTGAGTCGTATAATTTACAATTCTTTCAACAATTATATTGACCATTCGAACGCCTGATCAAAAATAAAATCTCATTCCTATCCTACAATGAATAAGAGAAAAGGTTAACAAAAGGTAGAATAAAAAACATGATTAAACAGTAAGCAAAAACCATAAAAGCAAAAATCCCGTTCTCTTTGAAGAAAACGGGATTTTACATTTATAGATTGATGAGCCTCATTGTTATCTCAGCAATAATAATTTCTTTGTCTCAGTAAAATTACCGACTTGGAGACGATAAAAATATATACCGCTTGGTATTGTTGTTGCATCAAATTCAACCGATTTAAACCCTGCATCCTGTATCTCATCAACAAGAGTAACAATTTCCCTCCCCAGCACATCGTAAATTTTTAACGTTATGTGACTACTGACCGGTAACTGATAGCGGATAACAGTTGACGGATTGAACGGGTTGGGGTAGTTCTGTAAAAGTGCAACTTTAGTCGGCGTCTCCGATGCAGATGAAGAAAGTAATTTCAATTTCAAATTCGATGAGGCAGAAAGAACTTTAACGCTTCCTTTCGATTGCAAGGTCGTCTTTTTGCCATCAACAAACAGTTCTGCTCTGCACGTCACTTCATCTGAAACGTCCCATGAAATTGTAACAGGATATTCTGCCTCAGTAAGTTTGATAGGTGTTTCTGTAGAAACATCCTCGTCGGCAAACAGACCCATTGAATTTGTTCCGAAACGTGCGTCGAATATTCCGGTTGGCGGAAGAGGTGGCATGGCGAACAAATTTTGCTCCTGTTTGTTCTTTCTGCCAAAAAGTAAATCTTGATGATGTCCATTGTTATCATCTATCGCCAACGTGTTGAGCTTATTCAGCATCGATCTCAGTGAAAATAACTTATTGTGCGATGTTCCGCTTGATTGAAGTGTAATCGTTCCCGTGTTATTGGCTTTCACCCAGTACGCCCTCATCCCACGTAGCGTATCTACTGCATAATATCCATTGTTGTAGCCGAAAAAGAAGCTCGAAATCCCTGCACTGTTATCGAGAATGTTGGCAGTTGCTACGGGGAAACTGATTGTCCCTATCATGTTCCATCCATTTTGAACTTCGACTTCAGCAGTGGTTCGTTCTTCACCAAGAATTCCGCTATACTGACGAGAACCGAACTTCAGCCAATATCCCATGTTGAGAGTGAGTGTTGATTGTGACACATAGCCGGCATTATGGATAAATTGAAATGCGCCTGTTATCGCTGTTGGAAAAAGTGCAGAAACGTTATATGATGTTTCCGGGATAACAGGAACGGAAACCAAATTCCAGTTTGCCTTGATGGAATCGGCAACATAAGGACCTTGCAACAACACCAAATCGCTTTCACTTTCTAGCAACTCGGCATCGTCATAGCGAAGTTGTAACGATGCGTTAAAATTACCGCCGCCATTCGTATTGATCGTGTATGCGCGCCTCACTGTTGGTATTCCGAACGATGATGACCCGTTCCCTGCCTTTCGGTAACCTGACCCCGGTTTCCCGAATACCCACTTTGAAAACTTTCTAATAGAATCTATTATGATAGTATTATTCACCGTGTTCTGCGTCCCTCCGACAACTCTCCATTGCAAGTCAAATACGTTTGTTATTGTATCCGACAGTGTTGTGATAATAACCGAGTCCGGTAAATCATCAGCGGCATTAAATGTCAGGAAGGTTGACGCGCTTTCAAAACGATAGTTTCCACCGGCGTTATCATCAATTGCCCGCATGATTGTTCCTCGCGGTAATACTCCTGTGCTGTCTATCGCATTGGGTGAAGAATTCTGAATGAACACGGTATCTTCCACGCGCGTGTTCAACGATTGATACAAGCTCAACCTGTTAAGAATTCTTAAATTACCGATGACTGTTGTGTTCTCACCATCAATAACGAGATTATTAAAATGATTTGCCGTATAAACATTCGGCATTCTGATTTGCGTTTTTAAAGATGCGATTTCGTTCACATTAATCAAATCACCGGCAACAATTGTCTGCGCTGAGTCCCCTGAGAAAATAATTGTTGAGCTTCCCGGGTCGAATATTCCATTATTGATCCAATCACCAAAGCAGGATATTTGAGAACTATCACCCTCGGGAAACGACAATAAAGCACCTGCATCAATCTGGATACTTCCAAGAATCCTGAATACTTGATTAAGATTGCCGAAGATAAGTCCACCACCGCGTTGAATACGTATAGAGTGGATGCTATCAGAAGGAAGTGAATCTACGACAACAATTGTATCTCGCGGGATAATGATAGGCGTTCCTGCATCCGGAGCGTGTCCGCAACTCCAGTTTGCCGGGTTAGACCACAAACCGCCGATTGGCCCAACGTAACGGCAGGCTAAAGCGTTACCAAAATCTAATCCTGTTTTGCTACCGCCGTCACTCAACTCCAGAAAATACATCCCGGGTTGATTACCTGCCGCTATATTGATAGAAGTTGGATATGTTTGCACCCAACCATCTTTTTGGACTTCTTTGACGAAATACATACCGCTTGTGAGACTATCAAATGAATAATTACCGAGTGAATCAGTCGTGTCAACGGCGACAAGTGTATGAGTCAAATCGAAGAGATTGATTTTCCAATTCTCCAATCCCTGCTCAAGCGAATCTTTTATATTGTTGTAATTAATATCAAAGAAATTCATCCCGCTGATAGTATTTGGCTTGAGATAATTTCCAAAGTTTAAACCGGAAAGTACCTGACCACCTGTTATCGAATCAGTATATTTGAAATTGGCAGGAAATGTTTGTGTCCATCCGGCTTGATTAAGTTCATACACCTGATAGACTCCTAAGGGCAAACCGGTAAATTCGAAATGACCATTCGTGTCAGTCAACGTAGTCTTATGTACTGTTCCTGAGAGAACGATGCGCCAGCCGGAAAGACCGGGCTCACTAATATCCCATGTTCCGTTTTCATTGCTGTCTTTGAATTTACTTCCTGAAATGCTTCCGACCAGGAAATTACCGAAGTTCATATTGGCAATATCATTTCCGCTGAGTGCGGTAACAGAAAAGCCGGTTGAATCCGGAGTTGTTTGGTACCAACCATCCTGATGTTCCATGCTAATGGTGTATGTCCCCGGACCTACTCCCATGAAAGAGTAATAACCCGAACTATCAGTTATGACGGTTGTCGTATCATCAAGGTGGATTGTCCATCCTTCTAAACCGGGCTCATTTACATTCTTAACACCATTACCATTAACATCGTTGAAAGACTTGCCACTCAAGCTAATCAGCTTGAAATACGAAAATTGTACAGTATCAATTGTGCCATTCTCGTTAATTGTGAGTGAATAGGAGCTATTGGAAGTTTGCATCCATCCCACAGGTGCGGATGTTTGGGTAATTGTGTATTCACCGACTAATAGATTTGGGAATTCTTGATTTAATGTATCATTCCCGAGTGAAAAATTAACATTGAAAGTACTATCCCTTGCTATATTTACAAGAACTGAAGTCCCCGCAGGTAAGGAATTTATATCGGTCGTATCATAGATTCCATTTCCATTCAAATCAATTTTTGCTTCAATACGAAGCTTTGAAAACACTTCAAACTCTTGCGGTTGACGGGCTATAGACGATAGACGAATTTCATCCAGAAGTGAAGGTAACGTACCTGTACTATGGGTTGTAAGACTTGAAAGTAATCCAACACGTAACGGCGCATTTGTGCCATAAATAACTTCTGGAAGTGCGCCGCTTAACGTAGAAGCGATAAGATAGCCATTATGATAAAAACGGATTTCTTCGTTTGTTCTATCCACAACCACGGCCACATGTTGCCAAACATCATCGACAACAGGAGCAACATTTGTTTGTGAAGTGCATAATGTAAATCCTGTTTCACTCAGCGATACTGATAACTTATAGTTATTCGTTATCTTAAAATTAAACGCTTCACTCGTGTCATTCGGATTTCCATAACTTACAATAGCAAGTTCTGTTGACCCAAGTAGATGCGGCTTGACCCAGGCTTCTACAGTAAAACTGCTATCACCAAAATCGAAATATGAACTTGGAGGAAATTCAAGGTATTGGTCGATTGTATTAAAACTTCTTGCATTACCGTATTTTCCTCCTGTTGATATCGGTGGTCCGCCAAGCGCCGAATCTGATGTCTCACCATCAATATGATTATCACTATAATCTTGTATCAATGAACCCGCTTCATTCAGATGATACAATCCTACGGTAAATTCATCTGCAACATACTCTTTGAGGGATGCTAACGTTGTTAGGTAATAGGCATAATCAGTCGTGGTTGTCCCTCCTTTGTTCTTAGCGCATGCTTTATACCAGTACGACGTATTGGGAAGGAGTTGGTCAATACTTACGTTAAAAGGAAGTATAGAATTCCCATTGCCAATATAGACTGTATCGGAAGAGACCGGCGACAATGTATCCGCCCCCCATACAAACCATGCGTATGTGCTGTCACCATGCGGATTAGCAAGTCCGTTTAATTGTGCGCTTGTCATATCAACCGAGGATGACGGTAATATGACCACCGCCGGCAAATTAGGTAATGTTTTGAACGTCCCATTCGAGCCGGTATCAGCACCGTTTGCGTTTGAACCGAAAAGTGTAAAGCTATACTGTGTATTTGGAGTCAATCCCGTAATGATGGAATTAACCGGAATAAACGAAGATCCGTCACCAAGGAGAGTATCCGGCGTAGCATTACCGTATGTCTCGGTTAATCCCCAGTTGAAATAAGCCGTCGTCGAATCACCATTGGGATTAACCTCCCCGTTCAATGTCGCAGTTGTTTGTGTTATGCTCGAAGCGCTTCCGGTTATTACAACAGGATTTGAAGTCAATTCATCTGCACCAAGATCGGGTGTTGTAACATGTCGTATATTTCCATCAAAATCATCGGTGATTGCTACAGGCGATGTAACAGGAAGTCCTGCATCCTTAAGTACGGTGGTTATGGTTGGATCAACATGCAAATCGTAAGGCGTGGTCGAAACATTGATAAAAGGCGGAAACTCTGTAACAGAATTTGTCTCACGCGGCGATACACGCGTTTGGAATAAACTGAGTGTTGAATCAAAATTCGTTCCGTCATAGAAAATCACATTCTTGGAGCTTGGCGTTCCCGCATAAAAAAGATTGTTATTGGAACTGCTTCCGTAATTTTCTAATTGGGTACTACTGCGACGATATGCCGCCGTTTTGCCTGTTCCATTTGCTGTGGAAATATTGACAATGATATTATTCCGCATATCGAGGAGAGATGTTGTTGGAGTCGCGCTTGTTGTATGGTAAATACCTGCAGTGCCAAAATTCGCACCCGAGGAGGTTGCGTTAAGATAAACCGTGTTATAATAAACACCTTGATGAGAAGATGCAGAAGTACTGCTAATTAAAATACCTCGAATTCCAATAGTTTGATTGCAGTTTGGAGATGTTAGATCAGAAATAACATTGTTATATACATAATGATTAGTGCCCGTACTTGACTGCACACCAATAACAAACCCCGTTAGACTTCTGAGTTCGCGAACATTATTATGATGTAAGAATAAGTTTGTTCCAAACGAACTAATCCCGGTTACTGAACTTCCTGTGCTTCCTAATAATGTTGTAATTTCATTTGAGTAAATATTAATGCTATCAATGGAAGAAGAAGTAAGGGAAATACCATAAAGATTTCCGGCGCCTGAACAGTTACTTATTCTGTTTGAATAAATATTAACAACATTACACGTACTTACCCTTATCCCGTAAAAATCAGTGCTCCCAAATTCAATGTCGGATATTGTGTTTCCAAAAATCTCCACATTATGTGTGGAAGTCGTGTTTATATTTATTGGGTGTGTTATATTAAAATTATTTATATTCGAAAATGTATTATTACTGATAATTTCCGTTCCGCCAGAGGGATTGCCAAAATTAAAATACCCATAAAAAGTTCCGCTAGGAGAGCCTGTAAAGGTAATTGTACCTACGGTTAGGTTGCCTGAAATAGTTTTTGTGGGAGTGTTATTAGACGAATGAATGAGAGTGACAAACGTAGCTTTCATTGTCCTCGCGGCAAACGTATTGTTCGTAATAGTTAGTGAACTGGCAGTAGTACTATCGCGTATATAATATGTATCTGGTGATGAGGAGGCTGTTGAATTTGACATTGTAATGGAATTACTATTTCCGACGACAGTTCCACGCACGTCTCGGAAATATATCCCATATAAATGCCACTTGTGTGGGCTTCCACCTCCTGCCTCATTATCAATAGTATTGTAGGAGACAGTCGGATCTTTGACAAACATACAATGTACTCCATAAGCATTAGCATCAAGGGTGCCGCCGTAATTTTGAATGGTATTCCCGGCTCCAACTTGTCCGATGGTAAAATTAGAATCATAAAGGGCGGACGACCCCCAACAGTAAATCCCGCTATGAACATTTGAGATGCTGTTGCCAACGAGAGTAATATTCGCATTTCTTCCTGAATCGTTTGTAACCGTAACGCCGGTTGAGGAGTTCACTCCGGCAGGTCCATTGCTTAAATAAATACCGAGGACATGACCGTTTGATCCTTTCGTCATTGTAATTGTGGAATTTTTAATCGTCACATTCTGGCATCCATCCGTTCCACTCGGTTTGTGTGTAAGGTAGCCATATTCAATACTTGATTGACTGGCGGAAACACTAATACCATCAAATGTAATATAGTCAGTCCCGTTCAATTGAATTATACCATCTCCCTGTCCGCCAATAACGCTTGTCGTGTAGCTTCCCGCATCTGTTCTGGAGATGAGAGGATTCGCCCCAACTCCGCTTTTTTGAAAAATGATAGGATTACCCGATGAACCTGTTATCGTAACGACGATTGGAAAAGTTGTGGTCTCGCTGTGGTTCGCCGCGACATTAAATACCACCCCTCCCGCCCCGACACCCACCTGGTTAAGGTCGGTAACGGCATCTGCAATTGTTGCATAATCTCCCGGAATATTTTTTATACCGGTGAATGCCACCAACACAGAGTTACCAAAATCAATACCCGTAACGGTATCTCCGGCAACTAAATTGATGTCGTCAGGATTTGTAGATGTTCGTCTCCAACCATTTTGCCCAACTTCGCGAAGAGTGTATGTTCCGGGCGAAAGATTACCGAATGAATAATTTCCAAATGCATCGGTAGTATCGGTTGCGGTAAAAGAACCTGTTAGATTAATAATCCAATCTGTCATTCCGTCGTCGCCAATATCTTTGACTCCATTGCCGTTAATGTCATTATACACTGCCCCGCGAATCTGCCCGCGTATAATAGTGACATGCGCTGTTACGATGCTATCGCATCCGTTTGCAGTAGTGTCCGTGAAACTATAATCACCGGATTCGCTGACCATTTGTCCCCATGGTAATTCATACGGAGTGATTGCCGTATTGATGGTAAACTCGCTAAAATCACTATTGTTAATGGTAACATGGGCTGTTACAATACTATCACAACCTGTTGTTGCTATGTACAAATGTGCATAATCTCCCGAACCGGTAACGGTAGTATCCCAGGGAAGCGCATACGTATCGCAGGCAGTTACGGAGAATTCGGATGAAACTTGCGTGCAAGTATCGCGATTACCGAAATTAATCCCTGTGAGTATGCTATCAGACTCAAATGATATTGTGTGTGTACCACCCGTTGGATAGGTTGGCGCCCATCCGAGTTTGTTTTGTTCAGATACGGTATGTGTGTCAATCGAAACACCTGCAAATTCAAAATTACCGTTTATGTCGGTTGTATCTGTTATTTCTCCGTCGAGAACAATAACCCAACCTTGCAATCCCGGTTCTAGTGCATCTTTAACACTATCGCCATCCAGATCATTGAATATCATTCCTTGAATGACACGTTGCATCCCGCGGTTGCCGAAGTTTTTGCCGCTAACAATCTCTCCGCTGTCAACTATAACCGTGTACGATTCCGGAGAAAGTGGAACCGATTCTACCCAACCTGCCTGCTGGACTTCAGAGACGGTGTACGTTCCCGGCAGGAGATTCGGAAAATCATAATTCCCATTCGGATCGGTTGTTGAAGATGTGATGAGAGAATTTCCTTGAAATAATTGTATTGTCCAGTCTTGAAGTCCGGGCTCGAATTGGTCTTTTGTTCCATTTCCGTTGACATCACTAAACTTCATTCCGCGGATTTTAGCAGTACCGAATTGACTTGGAGCGGCTCCGGGAGGTAACGAGACTATTGCAACTATCAATCCAAGAGCATCGCTTACAAAGCCGGAGGTGAGCGTCAAATTATTTATCCCGGGCGTGAGATATGAGGTGATGTCGAATGTTTTGATATCCCACAACCCGCCTTTGGTTAAAACGTGAGTTGCATAATTCGGCACCGAGTTTCCCATAAATATGTCCGGACCAGAGGATAAGACTGATCCATTAAGAATCAGATCGTCATCATCCCATCCAGCATTTGGGTTATCATCCTGACCATCCGCTACATGTAATGATAAGCTTGCTGAGTCGGAAGTATAATTGATACCCGAGATATTTAAAGACCATCCTGATGAATCGTACTCACTCGGAATATTAGAATCATTCCCCTCAAAAATAAGGTAATCTTTGTTATTGGCGCTGTTTCCGTCATCAAAGAATACAATACACGATAAACCATTGATATTAATAGCTCCATTGTCTTTCTTCAATTCAAACAGTCCATAGGTGCCATCCCCCGTAATCAAAGAAGTGACATCAGCCCGGTATGCTTGACTATTTGCATAGCCCCAGTCGTTATCATCTGCAAAGCCGATATTCTCACCCGTGATACTCGTTCCATTAAAATCTATTGTTGCATTTGCCGCAGGATCGGAGCTATTCGTTGGACCATGCCAGTAGAGATATGCTTTCAACACTGTTCCGCTCAGTCCGGATATCGTAAGCGGCGCGCTGCTGACATTACGTACACCTCCAACTCCCGATTGAACCATGTCTGCATTATGAATAATGTGAAATTGAGCAAGATTGTTCGATACACCTGCGGGTGAAGTTCCATTCTCGTTTATTGTTCGCTCTTTACCCGATGTTGCTCTGCCTCCAAGGACTATTCCATCATTCCCTTTTATGGCTTCGTTTAGTGCCAGGCTGGGAACAAACTGTGTGCCGATTCGCGTTTGATTTGTTTTTATGTCGGTATCTTTCTTCTGCGCTTCGACATGAAGAGACATGAACAAAACGCAAAGAACAAAAGGAACTATGTGTTGCAACCATTGAGACATCGGCTTGTTTCGCACAAATCTCCCTGAGGTGGCAAAAAAGTTGTTACTTATAAGTTTGAACATAGGCGTATCCTTATGATGTGTGAAGGAAATCATTTTGTCAATAATATTTTTTTTGTTTCTGTAAAATTGCCGGCTTGGAGACGGTAGTAGTACATTCCGCTTGCTAATCCGCTTGCATCCCATACTAACGACTTAACCCCCGAAGCCTGAAACTCATGCGCTAACGTAGTCACTTCTTCACCTAACATGGTATAAACTTTCAGTGTTACCCAAGAATCAACAGGTAACTGATAGCTGATAACCGTTGATGGATTAAAAGGATTTGGATAATTCTGGCTCAGTGTATAGACTTCAGGATTCAGATACGCGGTTGATTGTTCCGGTGGCGCCGGAGGTAGTTCCCCAGTCGGAAGAATGGTAATTCCTGCTAATGGTTCACTTTTGGCGTACCCATTACCAATTGACGACGATAAAATGATAACACCCGGTTGGTTCACTTTTACCCAATATGCTCTTCCTGGCTTAATTGTGTCGGTAACAACATAGCCCTGATTATAACCGTAAAAATTTGAGGTTATCATCTCATCAACATCCGAGAGAATGTCTGTTACGGCAACCGGTTGATAATGTGAACCGATAAGATTCCATCCTTCATCAACAAGTATTGTATCATGTTCATGCCGGACTCCCTGATGTATCAAAGTTTGCTCATTTAAGAATTTCATCCAATACCCGACGTTTTTCATAAGCGTAGTTTCGCTGTGATAACCAAACCGGTCAAAACGAAAACCAAGACTTGTCGCAGATGGAAAAAGTGAATCAATATGATATTCAGCCATGCTGAGGGGAAGAGAAACGAGATTCCAGCGTTGGGCAAATTGATATTCAATCGTCCCGATAAAATTTAATTGTGCTGAATCTGTAAGTTCACAGTTTTGTGTATCTCGTATCGTAACAGTGTGATACACTCCATTTGCTAAATTTGAAAACGTTTGAGGTGATATCGCCGGCTCGAACGCGCCTCCATTAAAACTTATTAAATACCCCGGTGTGCCGCCTCCAAATTCTACACTAATGCTTCCATCACTGCTTGAAACTGTCGAGGGGGGAGTTCTTGTGAATATAATCGAAAGAGCTGCCGGCTGTTGCACAAGAATTGAATCAGATCTCAAACACCCGATCGAATTTCTCAATGTGACAATATGTATGCCCGCCGCAAGACCGGTAAACGTATGTGGCGAAGTAAGCGCGTCAAAACTACCGTCATCAAGGCGTATTGTGTGTCCTAAGCTATCGGGGAATAAAGCAGTTATGCTACCATCGGAATTTCCATGACAGGTAGCATCAGTTGTAGAAAATTCCATCGGGATAGCCGGTGGTTGCTCAATTTGAATCGAATCAATAAACAAGCAATTGCCTGTGTCGCGAAGAGTGACGACATGCATTCCGGCAGCGAGGTTTGAAAACGTGTATGGTGACGTTGCCGAAATAAACGAACCGGAATCTATTTTTAGGCAATAACCGGGCGTGCCTCCATTGAAAATTGCTTCTATCTCACCTGTGTGGCTACCATTACAGATAATATCCGTCTTTGATAACGCGAGTGAAATCGCAGTCGGTTCACTGAATGAAACTGTGTCACTTTCGGTTGAGCCATACGCATCCTTAAGCGTAATAGAGTATAAACCGGTATCCAGATTTGTAAAAACAAAGGGCGTTGTCGCCGGAACAAATTCCCCCCCATTCAAACTGATTGAATATCCCGCCCCGCTTCCAAACGAAGCTGTTATACTTCCATTTCCGCTTCCTTTACAACTGATGTTGCCCTTCCTCAACATAAGCGGCTGTGCATTCGGATTGACGATATGGTACCACATTGTATCAGTTCGACCATTTCCATCAGTCGCTAAAGCCTGAAAATAACTTGAACGAATAGGATTGGCAGAGGATGCAATACTTACAATTGAATCGGCTAAAAGTGAAACATAGGGAGGAGCATTCAGTAACGAGTATGTTACACCGCTACCAAGCGATGAAACCCGAAGTATATCGATCTGGGTTGTAATACCCAACCGTAACGACTTGCCTGCAAGAGGAAAAAACCTTGGACCGAAAACAGTTGTTGGACCAACCTCAAATGGAATTTCTTTCAGTAGTACACCTTCAGAAAGAATGCGATATTTCCACGTGCCATAATCTGAGGATGAAACATTGGGGGAAAAATTCCAATACCAATAATGATTTCCACCCCGCCAAACTTCAGTAATGTTGTACGTTGCCGAGCCGTACAATGTATTATTCGGTTTACGTATTTCGATGCGATAAGAATCATTTGCCTTTGAAAAAAAATAGAGCCAAACCATAATAAACGGTTCATCAATTCCGAAAACCGCCGGTTGGCTGATGCGTTCACTCCACCAATACCCCGGGATATTGCCGAGGTTGCCTCCAACCGCCAGTTGCGTTGATAATCCGGCATCCCTTACCCAAAACTCTTGGTCTCTTACATACGGATTCTGATTTTGCCAAAGGCTCTGCAATGTATTAAATGTTCCGCTCCATGGATCTCTCGCCGTGCCATGTGAGTTCTGTGTCTCAAAATGAAGATGTGCTGCCGTTGAAGTTCCTGAGCTTCCAACCAATCCGAGAAGCTTGCCTGTTTCAACTCGTTCTCCAACATTAACAGTAACGGAGTTTTTTCGCATGTGCCAATAAACTGCCCTCGTACCATCATCGTGTTTGATGGTGACACCGTTACCGCTTGAGGAACCGGGCCAGGAAGTTTCACGGTCATAATGTTGATACGGAGCACTAACCACTGTGCCGGCGGCGCCTGCAATAATTCCAATTCCTTGATCCATTGCCCTGAAATGCGCGATTCCTATATCCGTTCCGCGATGACCATCATACGAATGTGGGTTTCCCATATAATCCTGAATGACATTGACTGTAGGGTTGTCGTCAACATAATTGCCAACATTATATTTGTCAAACATCGGTCCTTCTAAAACCCATTCAAAGAGCGGAAAAATCGTGCTTTCAGTTCCTCGTTGACCGCGTTCTTTTTTCCACTCTTCTTCCATCCGCTTATATAATGAATCAGGGATACATGGCGATGAATTTTCTTTAATTTCAAACTTATTGATGTTAATGGGTTGCTGTTCTTGCGCAAAGGAGTTAACGCTTAGCACAATAACCCCATGTAACACTAAAAATAAATTGATAAAAATGCCAAAGACGTTTCTACGACTATAATTTTTGAAAGAAAGAACATAGTATTTCATACATATACCTTTGATATTATTTGAGACCGAAAGTGCCTTTACTTTGCGCTATGATATTGTTATTAGATGAATGAATGATAGAATTTGAATTAACGTTCTTTACAGAGTGTGAATTGAAGCAAAAGGCACAACTCTAAAGTTCTTTTCAATTCCAT
>ORJL010590334.1_pt1 | contig 17519 bp, 13 predicted proteins | sample 1779941 | NCBI WGS metagenome assembly ORJL01 (sample SAMEA104232317, study PRJEB22302) | groundwater metagenome | biome: forest; feature: aquifer; material: groundwater | place: USA | collected 2011-08-07 | depth 5.8 m | reverse complement strand
TCTTTGCTACCCAGTTAGCCAAACTTCTTACACCGGGCAAGACGCTGCCATAGATTGTCATATGGCGTCCACTATACCTTCCCTTCATTGTTTTTTGAAGCTCTAACTGGAGGATATCATATGAACCAGCGCAAAACCTTGAACTTTCAAGGGTAATGTGCTATGATAAATTTACAGATATATGAAGACATACGAATTAACATATATAATTTCCTCAGAAATTACCGGCGAAGAGGCGGGAGCGACGGCTAACGAAATAAATTCGTTTATTCAAAGCAAAGAAGGAATAATTTTAAGATCCGACAATCCTGTTGCCAAAACTTTGTCATATCCTATTAAAAAATTAGGGTCTGGATTTTTTGTTGTTTTGGAATTTCAAATAGAACCTGAAAAATTAAGCGAACTAAATGAAAAATTGGAAAGGGATGGAAAAATTCTTAGACATACGATTATAATAAAAAATCCAGCAAGAATAAGAAAAGAAAGAAGGGGGGCAAGAAAACCGGTTTTTTCTGCTGAAATTGAACCTGCGGAGCTAAAAAATATAGCCGCAGAAGGAGAAAAAAAACTTGAATTAAAGGAAATTGAAAAAAAATTAGAAGAACTTTTAGGCGAGTAACGCGATACTAATAATATACGAATACTCATACCAATTATACTAATACTTTTTAATTCGTATCATTGGTATGTAAATTAGTATTATTGGCACCTCATCTATGAATTTAAATAAAGCATTTGTTTTAGGAAATGTCACCCGCGATCCTGAAGTAAGGGCGTTGCCTTCAGGAAGCCAGGTCACTTCTTTTGGCATAGCCACCAACAGATATTACACTGACAGCGCGGGACAAAAAAAAGAAGAAGCCGAATTTCACAATATTGTTTGCTTTGGAAAATTGGCTGATATAAGTTCAAGATTTTTAAATAAAGGTTCAATGGTTTTGATAGAAGGCAGAATAAAAACAAGAAACTGGCAGGACTCAGCTGGCGTGAAACATTATAAAACAGAAATAATTGCCGAGAGCCTGCAATTAGGTCCAAAAAACATTGGCGGATCGTCTGGCGCGTCAGGGTATAAAAGCTCAAATTATGGAAAACCTTTTCCAAACCCGGAACCAGAAATACCAAAATCAGAAGACATACCAATAATTGAAGAAAACTACACCCCCCCGCCAGTAACCGGCAACACGGAAGAGCCAAAAAACTTCTTTCAGGGAGATGCCGCAGATGAAATAGATGTAAAAGATATTCCGTTTTAAATCGCTCGGCAATTAAATTTTTTTCCGGTAGAAGGTCACTTCGTGTACCTAAACCTTCAAAAAATTTATTGCCTCGCTTATAATCTTAAAATTTTTTATTATGTGTTATTTTTGCCAAAAAAATATTGACGACGTAGATTTTAAAAATACAGAATTGCTGTCGCGTTTTATATCCGGCTTTTACAAAATAAAACCCAGAAAAAAATCCGGGCTCTGCGGACACCACCAAAAGAAAATTGCAGTGGCAATTAAACGCGCCCGCCAAATGGGAATGCTCCCCTACACCCCGAAATAGTAAAAAACAGCCTTCGGGGCTGTTTTTGGTTTTACCATATTGCAAAAAAATTATAATTTGTTAATATAAGGTTAGCACCTTTCATCACAACGACACAGGAGGGTCTGTAATGAGCGCTGACCAATCGCCCACGCAAAAGAAAGAAAGTTTTCCACTCGATACTTTCAGGCACCTAGAAGGACAACTCCAAATTCTCCGAAGAATAATAATGGCAGAAGCGGCAGAACTCGCAAAGAAAGAATCGCCGCCAGAAGAAGAAGTATATGTAGTCAGAAGAGAACACGTCCAAGCAGTTATCAAAAGCATGGATCTTTCCCGTTTTCTGTCTTAACAGCCCGAGCCCAACAGCTCTTGGCTGCCCCCCCCCTAACGGCTAAAAGCTAAACAGCTTTTTGCCGTTTTTTATTAACAAAAAAGCTTTCCCTTGTGTCTACGATCGTATCTACAAGGGAAAGCTTTTTTATCTCAACAGTTTAAAGTGCTTCAGTAAAACGTCATCATTGTATATTTTTTCTGCTGTAACAATATTCACAAACGGGTTTATTCCAAAAACTTCGCACAAAAGTTGAATTTCTTTTTCGCAAGGATAGGGATAAACCCAAACACTTTTTTGAAGCTGATAAAAACCTACGATTTGCAATTTCTGTCTCATTGCGTCTCTCATGTGCCTTCTTTTTCGTTCGGGTATGTCAAATATAACTATCCGCCACTTTTTGTCCCATATTTTTTGTTTTTCAATACTCATTCCGTCAAACAAAATCCCCTTGACAACCTTCTTCCCTTTTTCTGTCAGCCTAACCGTAAATTTATCTTTTTCTTTTTTAATAATTATAATTTTATTTTTATTTAAACCGCCTAAAGATTTAGCCAATCTTGTTTCGTTAATATCTTTATTGCTATTTTTATTATATTTTTTATACCTTATAAGACCTCTTGCTATATTTATAAAAAAATATGGCGAAGTTGCGACAATAGCTAAAAGGCCAACGCCAGCTAATATCAATAAAGCATCTTTTGTAATTTCTCCATACCTTGCCTTCATATTTCTAAAATTTTATTTTATATTTTCCTCATTTTTATTTTATTTAAATACCTTTCCCTTGTCAATACGATCGTAGCCACAAGGGAAAGCTTTTGAGGTCGTTAATTAACGCTCGCTATACGATAATTCCGTAAATTAAAAAAACAGCTTTCAGAGCTGTTTTTGACTGTTTCAAAAACTTTTCCTTTATAACTACGATCGTAGACACAAAAGAAAACTTTTTATTTGGAAAAGCTGTTTTATTTTGTTTGGCTTAAGCTCTCTTAACCTTGCATTCCTGCGAAGCTTAAAACATTGATAATATAGTACGCCAAGACAACAACGCCCGAAATCGCAAAAATCCATTTAAAAATTTTACTTTTAGCTCTCCATGATCCATAAAACAGAATTATAATTAACGCCCAAAGAAAAATAATAATTAAGCTCATATTTTTAAAAATTTAATAATATTATTTAATAAAAAATTATTCTTTTACTTTCATTGCTTCTTCTTTTATTTTTTCCATTACTTCTGGATGTTCTTTTAAATAAGCCTTTGTTGCTTCAGTTCCTTGGCCAATTTTTTCTGATCCAATTGTAAAATAACTTCCAGATTGTTTTATTATCCCCGAGGTTAATCCAGCGCGCAAAGCGTCTCCAGATTTTGAAATTCCTTCGTTATAATAAATGTCAAATTCAGCAATTCTAAACGGAGCCGCCACTTTGTTTTTTACTATTTTGGCCTTTACTCGGTTTCCGATAATTTCATCGCCCGATTTTATTTGAGCTGTTCTGGCTAAATTGACTCTCACGGAAGCATAAAACTTTAACGCCAAACCACCGGGCGTTGTTTCGGGATTTCCAAAAACCATTCCTATTTTCATTCTTGTCTGGTTTAAAAATATAACCATTGTGTTAGTTTTTGCCATTATGGCAGAAAGTTTTCTGCACGCCTGCGACATCAATCTTGCCTGCAAACCCATGTGCTGATCTCCAATTTCTCCTTCAATTTCTCTCTGCGGAGTTAAAGCTGCAACCGAGTCAACAACTATCACATCAACAGTTCCTGATTTTACGAGCGTCTCAACTATTTGCAATGCTTGTTCGCCAGAGTCGGGCTGTGAAATTAACAAATTATCAACATCAACACCAATTCTTCCTGCATAATCTGGGTCCATAGCGTGCTCTGCGTCAACAAATGCGCATACTCCGCCTTTTCTCTGCGCCTCAGCTAAAACATGCAAAGATAAAGTTGTTTTGCCAGATGATTCAGCGCCATAAATTTCTATTATTCTGCCTCTTGGCATTCCACCAACTCCCAACGCTATATCCATTGCAATAGAACCAGTTGGAACGACATCAACATTAACAGCGCGAATGTCCCTCATTTTCATAATTGCCCCCTCGCCAAATCTTTCTTTTATTTCATCAATCGCGGCATTCAACGCTTTATTCTCTTTCTTGTCCTCTGTTTTTTCTTTTTTATTTTCTTTTGTCATAAAACCACTAAATTACTAATTAGTACGAATATACTAATAATTCCATATTGGTATATTAGTAAATATTCGTAAATTAGTAGTTATTAAACTTTTTGCCAGTCGCCGCCGTTTGGCTCTTCTGATTCGTCTGGGCTGGATTTTGAGGAATCTGCAAAACTGACGCCGGGTTTTTCGTAAACTTCTCTCGGCTTTGCTCCGTCAGCCGGACCCACAAATCCTTTATTTTCTAACATATCAATTAATCTTGCGGCTCTTGAATAGCCAACTCTCAAACGTCTTTGTAAAAATGAGGCGGAAGCTTTTTTTGTTTCCAAAACTATTTTTTTCACTTCTTCAAATAGCGGATCTTCTTCTCCAAAAAATGTTTCTCCTCCGCCTTCTTTGCCCGCAAATTCTGATTTTTCAAGGCTATCCGCCAAACTCTGCGCCATTACCAACTGATGCTCTTCAATTTTTTTGCCTTGCTCGGCGCAAAAATCAACAACTCTTTTAACTTCTTTTTCTGAAATATAGGGACATTGAATTCTGCTAATTTTAGCTGATTTTGACGAAGAAAAAAGCATATCTCCCGCTCCCAATAATTTTTCAGCTCCCGATGTATCAATAACAGTTCTTGAATCAACTTGCGAAGCAACTTGAAAAGTAATTCTGGTTGGCACATTAGCCTTAATCAAACCTGTGATAACTTCAACTGACGGCCTTTGCGTAGCCAACACCAAATGAATTCCGGTAGCTCTTGCCATTTGCGCCAGCCTTACAACGCCAGCTTCAATTTCCCTGCCTTTAGCCGCCATTAAATCTGCCAATTCGTCAACTATAAAAACAATATATGGCAGCTGGAGCCCGGACGCAACTATTGATTTGTTTAAATTATAAGCGGCAAGATTTCTTGCCGGAACCTCAGAAAATACTTCAAATCTTCTTTCCATTTCTCTTGTAAGCCACTGCAAAGCATTTATTGTTTTTGTCGCATCATAAATTACGGGGCACAAAAGATGCGGAATATCATTGTAATTTTGAAATTCAACTCTTTTCGGATCAACCATAATCATACGCAAATTATCCGGTGTGCATTTATATAACAAACTCAAAATCAAAGTGTTTAAAAAAATAGTTTTACCGGTGCCTGTGGCTCCAGCAACCAATATGTGTGGGCCTTCTGTAATATCAGCAAAAACAGGAACGCCTGAAACATTTCTGCCCAAAGCAACAGTTAGCGGACTGTTTTCGTTATTATAATTTGGGTGAGTGATTAAGTTTCTTAAAGTAACAATTGACCTTACTTTGTTTGGCACTTCAATTCCAACCAATGATTTTCCGGGAATTGGCGCTTCAATTCTGATAGGATGAGCCGCCAACGCCAACGCCAAATTATTTGACAAAGTTGTAATTTTTGAAAGTTTAACGCCTTCGGCGGGTTTAAAAGCATATTGAGTAACAGTTGGCCCAACATTTACTTCTGCCATTTCAACCGGAATTCCAAAATTTTCTAAAGTATTTTTAATTATCATTGAGTTCTCTTTGATGTTCCCTGATGTCGGCGACAATTCATTTTTATTAAGCAAATCTAACGGAGGCAAAACATAACTGCCTTTTGCCGCGGCGGCCCCTGTTTTTCTTATTTCTTTTGATTCTAAATCGTCATTTCCTTTTTTAAATAAAGATATTTTTGAAGAAACCTGGACTGGCTTTTCCTGCTTTTCGTCGGCAACTCCTTTTATCTTAAAATTATCGGACTCCGGCCTGTTGGTAACAAAGGTCGGCTCCTTGGCTTTTTTCTCCCTTGGAATTTCAGACCAGATAAACTGCAAATATATAAAAAGGCCTATAAGTAAAATAGCGCCAAATATAATATTGGCAACAAGCAGGCCAAAAAGGTCAACCAACAATTTAGCGAGAAAATATCCTGTCCATCCGCCAGCCATTTGGGTTAAATCTTTTGCAGCCAAAATTCCTGCCACACCCACAAGAGAAATAATTATTGCCAAAACCATTGCCAGATTTCTGCCCCTTTTTCTTGATTTTAAAAATATCAATCCTCCTAAAAATAAAAACAGCGGGATTGTAAAAACCGCCTGACCTACTAAAAATCTTGAAACATTTATAAAAATTTTACCGGCCGAACCGGCTTTATCAAAAAAGCTCAAAACAATAACTATGGCAACCAAAAACATCAAAATTGCCTTAATCCAACGTTTTGTCCACGAAGTCAAAAGCGAATCTTTTTTCTTTTCCTCCTTCCCGTTTCTCCCGTTTCCATTTTTACTTCTACCGTTGTTATTTTTATCTTTCGCCATAAAAGCAAAAAATTACAGATTAAATATCAGTTTGAATATTATATCATTATACCACTCCCATTTTTTCCTTCAAGCATCATTATTATAAACTCTGTAAACCGACTACGCAAAAGAGCGATCGCTGATTTACGTAGTCGATTATTACAAAGATTATTACAAAAATACTCTCATTCACGGGTGAATGGGAGTATTTTAGATTGCTTCGTCGCTACGCTCCTCGCAATGACAGCACACCCGTGCACTGGTGCATAGGTGTGTTTTATAATCCATTTATTTCTTTGGCATAAAGCCTGTGCCGACTGGGATAAGTTTTCCAATAATTACGTTTTCTTTCAATCCTTTTAGCTTATCTTCTTTTCCTTCTAGGGCTGCCTTGATTAAAACCCTTGAGGTCTGCTGGAACGAAGCCGCCGACAGGAAAGATTCTGAATTTAAGGCAACTTCTGAAATTCCAAGTAAAATTTGGACGCCAATTGGAGGCTCTTTCTTTAATTTTTTTAATTTCTCCACTTCCTCATTAAATACCGGTCCTTCAACAACTTCACTTTTCACCCACTGGCTGTCGCCCTCTTCTTTTATTCTGAAGCGGGAAAACATCTTTTTAATAATAACTTCAATATGTTTGTCGTGAATATCAACGCCCTGCGAAGCATAAATTCTCTGCACTTCTTTCAAGATGTATTTTTGGGTTTCTTCCAATCCTGCCGACTTATACATTTTTTTCAAATCTAAACTTCCGTCGCAAAGCGGCTGATTTTCTTTTACCTCTTGTCCTTCTTGAACTAAAATAACAATCTTGCCAGGAATTTTGTATTCCATTACGTCTTTCTTTGAGGTTTTTTTTGCCTGCCCTGAGCGAGCCGAAGGGTTTGCAGGTTGAATTTTTACAATCCTGTTTTCCTCGTCAATTTTAACAACCTTGCCGTCAGTCAAAGACATTACCGCCTCTCCCTTTGGAGCTCTTGATTCAAAAATTTCTTCAATTCTCGGCAAACCCTGCGTAATGTCGCCAGCTCCCACAATGCCTCCCAAGTGGTGAGTTCTCAAAGTTAATTGGGTTCCTGGTTCTCCAATTGCCTGAGCCGCAACAATTCCAACTGCTTCTCCCAATTTTATTAATTGGTTTTTGCCCAAATCCCAGCCATAACATTTTTGGCAAACCCCTCTTGAATCTTTGCAGCTTAGTGGAGAACGGACAACAACTCTTACAACTTCCTCTTTTGTAATTTCGTCTGCTGTTTTCCAATCAATTAATTCTCCCTTTTTTGCCAAAACTTTTTTCCCTGAGCCCGCCGAATGGGTTACAACATCTTCTAAACAAATCCTTCCCACAATTTTGAAAACAAAATTTTCTTCAATGTCATCCGCGTCTTTTTTGTAAACTGTAATTCCTGTTCTGTCTCCGCAATCTTCTTCTGAAATTATCACATCGTGAGCAACATCAACCAAACGCCTTGTTAAATAACCTGCCGAAGATGTTCTCAAAGCTGTGTCGGCCGTTCCTTTTCTGGCTCCGTGAGTTGAAATAAAATATTCCAGCACATTAAACCCTTCAGCAAAAGAACTTTTAATAGGCAGTTCAATAATATCTCCGGCTGGATTGTTCACCAAGCCCTTCATACCGGCCATTTGGACCGGCTGAGCCCAGGTGGCTCTGGCTCCGGCATTTATAATAGAAAACACAGGGCCGTCTTCTGGCAAAGTAGTTTTTAGCAATGCCTCAATTTTTGTTTTGACTGTCTGCCATACCAAGATTTTCTGGGAAGTTTTTTCATCATGCGAAAGAAGGCCTTTTTCAAAGTGGCTGTCAATTTGTTCCACTTCCCTTTCTGCCTCAAAAATTAATTGTTTCTTTTCTTTTGGAACAATTAAGTCGTCCATACCCCAGCTAATTCCAGACAAGGTGCAGTATTCAAATCCCAATGTTTTTATTTTGTCTACAATTTTTACGGCGTCTTCGTTGGGATATTTTTCAATAATGTTTCTTACAAGCTGTTTTAATCCTTTGTTGTCAATTAATTTATTTACATAAGAATAATCATCCGGCAAAACAGAATTTAGAATTAATCTTCCGACGCTTGTTTCAATAAGTTCAGCCGAATGTCCATCGCCGAATGGTTTTGGGTTGACAACCTTAATTCTTTCGGTCTGCGGCAAAAATCCGTATTCAAAGGCTATAATGGCTTCTGAAATATCGGAGAATATTTTTGTATTTTTATCTGCCGGGTCTTTTTCATTTTTTATTTTTGTCAAAAAATAGCATCCCAAAGCAATATCGCGGAACGGACCCATTATCGGCAAGCCAGTTGCGGGCCTCAAAAGATTTAAAGAAGAAAGCATTATTTCTTTGGCTTCTTTTTGGGCTTCGTCTGACAAGGGCAAATACACGGCCATCTGGTCGCCGTCAAAATCTGCGTTAAAAGCTTCACAAACCAAAGGATGAAGTTTTATTGTTTCTCCTTCGGTTAAAATAGGCCTGAATGCCTGAATGCCAAGCCTGTGCAAAGTTGGAGCCCTGTTTAACAAAACCAATTTGTCTTTTATAATTTCTTCTAATATTGCCCAAACTTCCGGAGTTTTTTCATCAATTAATCTTGCGGCTCCCCTAATGTTATAAGCCAATTCTTTATCTAAAATTCTTTTTATAACAAAAGGCTTGAAAATTTCCAGCGCTAAAGTTTTTGGCAAACCGCACTGCGAAAAATGCAATTCAGGCCCCACCGCAATAACTGACCTGCCGGAATAATCAACCCGTTTTCCCAAAAGATTCTGTCTGAACCTTCCTTGTTTTCCAGCTAACATTGCTGCCAAAGATTTTAACAATCTTTTTCCGCCGGTCGTTGCAGTTGTTGTCACTCCTTTTCTCATTTCATTGTCAATTAAAGCGTCGACCGCTTCCTGCAACATTCTTTTTTCATTCCTTACGATAACCGAGGGCGCTGAAATTTCCAGCAAATATTTTAATCTGTTGTTTCTGTTTATGACTCTTCTGTATAAATCGTTTAAATCAGAAGAAGCGTATCTTCCGCCGTCTAACTGAACCATTGGCCTTAAATCTGGAGGCAAAACAGGCAGGACATCCATAAACATCCATTCTGGCCTTATGTTTGCGCTAAGCATTCCCTGAAAAAGTTTTAACCTTCTTAAAACTTTTTTCTTTAAAGCCGGCGGAACTTCTTTTGATTCTTTTACCAATTCATCGGTTGTTTTTTTCAAATCAACTTTAGAAAATATTTCGCGCACCACTTCGGCTCCGGTTCCCGCCTCAAATATTTCTCCGTATTTTAAAGACAAGGTGTGATAAGCCACTTCAGACAAAATTTTGAGCTCTTTTATTTCAAGCACTTCTTCTTTGGCCTTTTCTCTTGCAGATTTTAATTCATTTTTTGCGCCCTCGGTTTTTTCCTTTTTAACTTTTGATTTAAATTCCTGCTCAATCAAATCTAAAATATTGTCTCTGGCTTTTTCATCAACCTTGTTAATTATATAGTTTGAGAAATAAATAACTTTTTCCAACTGCTGGGAGCTTTTATTCAAAACCATGCCCATTCTTGATGGCACGCCCCTTAAAAACCAAATATGCGAAACCGGAGCGGCCAGCTTAATATGGCCCATTCTTTCTCTTCTTACCTGAGACTTTGTAACCTCAACTCCGCACCTGTCGCAAACAACGCCTTTATATCTTATTCTTTTATATTTTCCGCAGGCGCACTCGTAATCCTTTTCAGGGCCAAAAATTCTTTCATCAAAAAGCCCGTCCTTTTCAGGCTTCTGCGTTCTGTAGTTTATGGTTTCAGGCTTGGTTACTTCGCCGTGAGACCACGACAAAATATCCTCGGGCGACGCTAATTTTATTCTTATTGATTCAAGGTCAAGTACTCGCATAGGTTTTGAAGTCGTCATTGCGAGCGAAGCGAAGCAATCTAAGGATAATTTAAGAGATTGCTTCGTCGCCTGCGGGCTCCTCGCAATGACGGATTATTGAATTTTTAATTTGAAATTAATTACTTAAAAAATTTATTAACAAAATCTTCATAAGTAGGTTGAATTACTAAATCAAAAGAAATTGATTCTGCAGAATCGGCGTTATATGGTTTATCAAAAAGAGTGGATGTTGTTTGAACCCATTTTCCATCTTGTTTGATTAAGGTAAATGATAATCCTGGATATTCTTTGCCACCCATTACTGTTTTACCGACAAGAAACATATATGTTTTGCTTTCTTTTCCTATTTGCACCCAATATAAAAGAATGTTTTTGGTCTGATTATCTGGTTGGCCATTGCAACTTGAAAACAATTTTCCGTTAGAGCCTGCATCAACTTTAAGTATATATTGCTTCGTTTCTTCGGTCATAAGCGAAAAATATTTTTGCAACATAGTAGGATTATCTCTACAAGCAACTAGTGCGATAGAAAAAAGTGCGTCAACCGTATCTGTCGGCTTGCTTAAATCAAAATTTGAATTCGCGTCTCTATAAAAAACAGAATACTGCGGAACAAATTTACCCACGGTTACTTCATATTTTTCTCCATTTTGAAAAGTGATAATTCCACTTTTTGTTGTTTCATTTTTGTTTATTTTCGGTCCCGAAAAGTATTGATACGCAAAAACTCCGCCGAAGAGAACGACTGCCACAGCGATAATAATTATTATGCCGACTAAAGATGTGATTTTTTGCATAATTTTATTTTTTAATAATAATTTTTATTAAACTCTTGAGTCTTCACCCAATTTGGGTGAAGACTTGACAAGCGCTCTTGATTTGCTATACTTAATTTACTTTTGGGATTATTCCCTTCGATCCCCCGCTAAAAACGGGGGTGATGATTTTTAGGGAAGCTCGAGCAATGTCTCGAGTTTTTCTTTTACTCTTAAAAAATCTTTTTGGTCCAGTTTTTCCTTTTGAAGTTAACGGCAAACCAACGCATAAATCAGACGATAATTTTTTGAGGATTAAAATTGGCCTCATAAAATTTTCTCCTTTGCCAAACGATTCACTGCCTACATTTTGCCCAACCGAGCACCACCATATTTGTCCTTTTTTAAAATATATTTTATTTGTTCTGTCAGAAAAATGAATTTCCTGTTTTTTGATATTCCAATCGTTAAATTTTTCTTTCAACTCTTCTGACATAAAATTATTTTTTGTCTTCGTGGCGGTTATCTCTTCTGTCTTCTCGTTCGTCATCTCTTGCCAAGCGCGGTTTTTCTTTAACTTCAACTGACATGCCTAAAGATTTTAATTCAGCCACAAGCAAGTTAAAAGATGCCGGAATATTCGGATTCCTTATCGGCTCGCCTTTTAAAATTGATTCATATGCGGCGGCCCTTCCAATAACGTCGTCAGATTTTATTGTCAGCATTTCCTGCAAAATGTGGGCCGCGCCATAACCTTCCAAAGCCCAAACTTCCATTTCTCCAAATCTCTGGCCTCCAAATTGGGCTTTTCCCCCCAACGGCTGTTGCGTAATTAATGAATATGGCCCAATTGACCTTGCGTGGACTTTGTCGTCAACCATGTGGATCAGTTTCATTACATACATATAGCCGACTGTAATTGGTTTTGGGAAAGGAAGCCCTGTTTTTCCATCATACAAAATTGTCTGGCCGGATTCCGGAAGCCCTGCTTCTGCTAATTCTTTTTTGATATCGTTTTTATCTGCTCCCAATAAGGCCGGCGAAATTGCAATGTAATTCAATTTGTGGGCCGCCCAGCCAAGGTGGGTTTCAAGAATTTGCCCGATATTCATACGCGACGGAACAGACAAAGGCGACAAAACCAAATCAATCGGCGTGCCGTCCGCTAAAAATGGCATTTCGGCTTCAGGTAAAATTTTTGAAACAACTCCTTTGTTTCCGTGCCTTCCCACCAACTTATCTCCAACTTTTGCTTTTCTGGTTTCGGCAATTTCAACTTGAATTCTTTTTATAACTCCAGGCTCTAATTTGTGCCCAAGGTCTCTTGAAAATATTTTAACATTTATTACTTTTCCTTTTTTGCCGTGCTCCATTCTAAGCGAACTGTCTTTTACGTCTTTTGCTTTGTCGCCGAAAATTGCCCTTAACAATCTTTCTTCCGGAGTTAATTCGGCTTCTCCTTTCGGAGAAATTTTTCCAACCAAAATATCATTAGGCCCAACTTCGGCTCCAACTCTTACGATTCCTTCCTCGTCTAAATCTTTTAATTTTTCTTCGCCAACATTAGGAATATCGGAAGTTGTTTCTTCAGGCCCTAATTTTGTTTCTCTGACATCAGAGGTAAAATCTTCAATGTGAATTGATGTGAACTCATCTTCTTTTGCCAATCTTTCTGAAATAACCATTGAATCTTCAAACCCTCCGCCCCTTAACGGCAAAAAACAAACTAAAATATTTCTGCCTAAAGCCAGCCTGCCCTGAGAAATAGCAGACCCGTCTGCTAATACGTCGCCCTTTTTTATTGCTTCTCCCTTTTGAACTATTGGCCTTTGATGAAAGCAAGAATACTGGTTGGTTCTTGAAAAATTTTGCAATTCGTAAGTTTCTTCTCTTTTGCCATCGTATTGAACTTTAATATGCCTTGCGTCAACTTCTTTTATAACTCCATTGGCTTCTGCCAAAATTACCTGGCCTGAATCTCTGGCAACATTTCTTTCGGTTCCAGTTCCAACCAAAGGAGCCTCTGGGTTTATTAAGGGGACTGCCTGCCTCTGCATATTTGAACCCATAAGAGCTCTGGAGGCGTCATCGTTCTGTAAAAAAGGAATCAAAGAGGTCGCAACGGATATAAACTGTTTTGACGAAACATCAATATAATCTACTTTTGAAATTTCAACTTCGGCTGGCTCTCCTTTTACTCTTGCTTCAACTTTATCTGGCGGAACTTCAGGCAAAATTTTATTTGTTTTTTCATCTATCGGTACTGAAGCTGGAGCTATAATGTGCCTCTCTTCTTCCTGCGCCGATAAATAGTGAACTTCATCGGTTACTTTTCCGTTTTTAACTTTAAAATATGGAGCTTCAATAAATCCGTACGGATTTACTCTTGCAAAAGTAGCCAAATGGCCCACCAATCCTACATTAGGCCCTTCCGGAGTTTCTATCGGGCAAATTCTTCCATAGTGCGAAGGCTGCACATCTCTAACTTCAAAACCAGCTCTTTCTCTGGTCAATCCCCCGGGGCCCGTGGTTGTTAACCTTCTTTTATGCTCTAATTCTGCAATTGGATTTTCGTTATCCATAAATTGAGAAAACTGCGAAGCAGTATAAAATTCTTTTATAACAGCCATCAACGGCCTTGGGTTTATAAGCTGGATTGGAGTTATCGTGGAAACTTCTAAAGTAGACATTTTGTCTTTTATAATTCTTTCCATTCTCATTAAGCCAACCCTCATTCTGTTTTGCAAAAGCTCAGACAAGGTTCTTACTCTTCTGTTTCCCAGGTGGTCAACCTGATCTGGTTTAGCTATTGGATCATTATTTAGTCTAATAACTTCTTTCACAACTTCAACAATATCAGAAAGTTTTAACATTCTGTCTTCTTTCGGAATATCTTTATTAGCGGAAAAATCTTTTTTGTCTGGAGCTAATTGGGGAAGCCTCTGCCATGTTTTCCATCTTCCAACTTTTGACAAATCGTATCTGTCAAAATTAAAAAACATATTAAAAATTAAATCTTGGGCAGTGTCTGGGGTTACCAAATCTCCGGGCCTTAACCTTCTATAGACTTCAACCAGCGCTTCTTTCTGGTCTTTGCAAGAATCTCTTTTTAAAGTTTCTTTTATATATTTTATTTCTCCTGTGTCAGCGATTTTAAATTCTTTTTCAACTTTTTCCACATTTTCCAAGCCCAGCGCCATTAACAAAGTGGTAGCTGGAACTTTTCTCTTGCGGTTAATTTTTACTCCAATAAAACCAGACTCTTCTGTTTCAAATTCAAGCCAGGCTCCGCGGTTTGGAATTATTTTGGCGCCAAAATAATTTTTGCCGCGAAATGACCTTGCCGTAAAAAAAGCTCCGGGAGACCGGATAAGCTGGGAAACAACCACTCTTTCCACTCCGTTCACAACAAAAGTTCCTCTTTCCGTCATAACGGGAAAATCGGCCAGAAAAATTTCTTGCTCTTTTACTTCTTTTGTTTTGAGGTTGACTAATCTAATTTTGACTCTTAACGGAGATTCAAGAGAGTCGTTGTTTCTTTTTGCCTCAAAACCGTTTTTGTGATTTGGCTTTCCTAATTTATAATCTAAAAACCAAAACTCCAACTCCTTGCCGGTATAGTCTCTGATTGGAGAAATTTCTTCAAAAAGTTCTTTTACCCTTACCTTCCAAAAATCCTCCCAAGTTTCCCACTGCATTGTTAAGAGGTGAGGGGTTGGAAAAGAGATCTTAGATTTTGAAAAATTTTTAACTTTTTTGATTATCTCTGCCATTGAAAATTTTGCTATAGAGAGAGTTCGACTCTATAAGTTAAAAGTATTAAAAAATTAAATAACAAAAAAAATTCCGAGCGTATTCAAAAATCGCCGGACAAGGGTATTAAATTTTATTTACCAGAGTAAAGTATCCACTTCTTTTTATGTATGATATTTATCTTATTCCCTTATATCAAATATGTCAAGGGTTTTGGGTAATGTGTCAACGACTCATTCAATCTTTGATAATTCTTTGTACACACCGGGTGTGTACCGAAAATTTATTCAAGATATAATTCGCTTATTGCCGCCAACATAGTTCTCTCTTTTCCACGCAATATGCTTTTTACAAAATCGGCATAATCTTTAGATGTAGAAAATATCTCTTTTAAAATATCACTTTTATGAATAAGAATTGACTCTCTTCTTCCCATAAATTCTTGGTGAGTACTCCAATTATAATTATCGGCAAAATTCCAAACTTTACCAAAATTTTTTATTCCTGCTTCTTTTAGTTCTGACTCTAAAATTTGAGCCGGATTAATAATATTAATATATGCCAACAAATATTTTAACTGATCGTCTGTTTCAACGCGCACCGCTTTGAATCTGCCCTGAAATAAACTTCCAGGACGGTCATATTTTGTTGCAAAATATTTTCCATAGCTATTTCCACTTCTTTGCATAAAACGAACGAGACCGCCCTCTTTTACTTCTTCAACAAGAAGATGATAATGGTTGGGCATTAAGCAATCAGCATAAATTTTTACAAAAGGATTATAAAAAATTTTATTACATTCAAAAATCTCTTTAATTTCAAGAAGAGTACAACCAGTTTTATCTCTTTCCAAATGGGTCAGCCCCAGATTTGAATTACTATTATTTGAAATATATAATCCTTGCAAAAATCTATACCTGTCTTTATCATTATAAAAAATATTTTGTCTCGCGTTGCCGCGGTTAAATAAATGATACAAATTTCCCGGAAAAAATTTCAATTTTCTCATTGGCATATTTTTTATACTCCGTACACACCGGGTGTGGACAGAAAACTTAATAAGAAAGTTTGTTCAATAATAAATTTAAAAATGCGCCAACTTCTTGCTGGGTTTCTTTGTCGGTTTTGCTTTTAACTATTTTCTGCCACTGCAAAAAAACTTTCTGGTCGTTTAGGTCTCTTACAGCATTTTCTAATTTTAATCTGTCTTCAAAGTTGACCTCGCTTTGACCTTGCAAAACTTTTTCAACAAAAAACTTGGTAAGAGACAGCGCTTTTTCATTGATTTGCTGAACCTTCAAAAGTTTTTGGGCGTTATTCAATTCTATTCTGTTAAAAACATATAAAAAACTTACCCCTGCTAAAATTGCAGAAATTAGAATAATAACAATTATCAAAAATTTTACTTTTTCCATTGTTTTACTTATTTGTTAATAATTTTATTTTTTATTTTAGAACCTAATAAATATAACAAAACCGTAATAACTAAAATCAAAAGGACTATTATGATAATCATTAAAATTCTGTCTACTGTAAATATTTTTGTCCACCAGTTTTTAACTTGCAACTCAATGTTTTGATGAATGCCAATTCCCTCTTGCACCAAAAACGGCTTGCCTTGATAGGTTAAATAGTCTGGGCTTTCTATTTTTAAATAATAATATCCCGGCGGCACCAAGAAAGAATATTTTCCGGTGTTGTCTGTTATTTGCGGGTTTTGCTGCTGAAAATCTTTGGCTGGCCATAGTTCGTACTGTTTTGTATCGGGATTTAGCCAGTAAATAGAAACATTTGCATTGTTAATGCGGGCCTCGTCTTTTCCAACTTTTCTAAAAATATATCCTTCTGGGTCTACAACAACCAGCATATTTATTTGCTTTGGCTTAACGGTTTCGTTTTGATAATCTATTATTGTTCTAATTTCATATTTGCCGTCAACTGCTGGCGAATTAATTGTGGCGGTATAGACACCATCTTTTTTAAGGTCTTGGTATTTAAACTCGCTTAAAACAAATTCTTTTGTCGCGCTTACCTCTTCTTGATTTTTTGGCGTTGATAGCGGAAAAGCTTCCATTAACGAGGCTGAAAGAGCGGCGGGAAGCTGTTTTGCAAAATTAAGCATAGCGGATTGAGAATTTGCGGATTTAAAAATAACATAACCTTTGACATTTTTGGCTGGCTGATCTGGTTTTACCACTAAATAAAGCGGTTTGTTTTGAATTGTGTTTATGCTTTGAATTGGCTCGCCTAAATTTGAAACAGAAACCTTAATGCTAAAATCAACTTTTTCGTTAGCGGTTCTGGCAAAAACAATGTCGGTGGGTATTCTGTTTTTTTCTTGCGCTGTAAACTGAGAAACATTTGGAGCCGCAGAAGCAAATCCGACCGATTCAGAAATTCCAGGCAATATAATTTTTGCCACTTTTAATTTTTCTATGTCTCCAATTTTTTTTACGCCAGTTTTTTCTAATGTTGAAATAAACTCGGGAAATTTTATTGCCAAGTCTTTCAGCCCTTGAGGAAGAGGCAGGGCAATAAATTCTTCAAATTGTTTTTTTGTAACAACGCTCCATCTTTTTTGTAATGCCTCTGGCGTCTCTTACGGCACCGCTTCCTCTATTGGCGGATAGACCAGCTGCGGCGAATTTGAAATTTTAAATTTGAAATTTGAAATAGCTTTCCCGATGTTTTGAATCTGCTCTGCAAACTGGTTTAGCAACCCGTCATTGCGAGCCCCGACCGCAGTCGCGGGCGAAGC
>ORJL010843791.1_pt1 | contig 17522 bp, 22 predicted proteins | sample 1779941 | NCBI WGS metagenome assembly ORJL01 (sample SAMEA104232317, study PRJEB22302) | groundwater metagenome | biome: forest; feature: aquifer; material: groundwater | place: USA | collected 2011-08-07 | depth 5.8 m | reverse complement strand
TTCGAGCCGATCGGCGCGTCGCGCCCCACGTGGCAGACGCTGGCGGACCTTGCCGCGCTCACGGGCTTTTCGGCGGGGTCGTACCGCAAGGCCGAAGATGTGTTCGCGGATCTCGTGAAGTCCGACGCGGCGTTCGAAGGGCTCTCCTATAAGGCTTTGGGGCAGGGCGGACAGGTGTGGAAAACCTCATGAACGGGATCCTCGCCGAATTCGGCATCAAGGCCGCTCTCACCGGTATTTTCCTCGGCATGGTCCTGAATCTTGCCGGTCTGCTCACGTGGGTCGAGCGCAAACAGAGCGCCGTCATGCAGGACCGTATCGGCGCCAACCGCGCCCAGATCTGGTTTCCGGCCTGGCTTTTTCCTCTCAATATCATTCTTTGGCTCCCCAATAAGATCGGCGTCATGCACTCGCTCGCGGACGCGGTGAAGATGTTCGTGAAGGAAGACTTCATGCCTCGCGGCGCGGACAAGTTTCTGCACACGCTCGCGCCCATGATCTCGGTCGTGTTTGCGCTCTGCGCATTCGCGTCGGTGCCTTTCGGCGACGTGCTGCACCTGGGCGGCCGCGCGATCAATCTGCAGATCGCTGACATCAATACGGGCGTTCTGTTCGTGTTCGCCATGATGTCGCTCGGCGTCTATGGGGTCATCCTCGCGGGTTTTGCTTCCAACAGCAACTATGCCTATCTCGGCGGCATGCGCGCCGCTTCACAGATGCTTTCCTACGAGATCACGATGGGCATCTCCATCATGGGCATCGTGCTGAGCTACGGCACGCTTTCGCTCCAGGAGATCGTCCGCCATCAGGGCGGTACTTTCTTCGGCTGGCTCCCCGCGTGGGGCATCTTCGTTCAGCCGCTGGCATTCTTTCTTTTCATGACGGCCGCACTCGCCGAGACCAAGCGCGTGCCCTTCGACCTTCCCGAAGGCGAGTCCGAGATCGTCGGCTACTTCGTCGAGTACAGCGGTATGAAGTTCGGCATGTTTTTCCTGACGGATCTTGTCGAAACGGTGCTCGTCGCCTGCCTGATGACCACGTTTTTCTTCGGAGGATGGCAGGTGCCGGGTCTCCATCCCGACGGGTGGCATCTGCCGGGCGGGGGTTTCGCTCCGGTGGCGCACGGCTGGGTGATCGCGTTCGGCGTGATCGCGTTCATGATGAAAGTCATGTTCTTCAACTGGCTTTTCATGCAGATCCGCTGGACGCTGCCGCGCTTCCGTTACGACCAGCTCATGCATCTGGGCTGGAAGATCCTTTTCCCGGTGTCGCTCCTGAATGTCCTCGTCACGAGCCTTGTCGTGGCCTGGAGGGGCTGAACATGGCGGCTAAAGTTAAGATCATCGAGCGTAAAGAGCTTACCTGGTGGGACAAGACGTACCTGCCGTCGGTGTTCCAGGGCCTCGCCATCACGTCACGGCATTTCTTCGTGAATTTTTTCTTCCAGACGGTGAGTCTTTTTGGCTTCAAGAAAATGGGGAAGGGCGCGGTCACTTTTCAGTACCCCGAAGAGCGCCGCCCGCTGTCCAAGCGCACGCGCACCCGCCATCGCCTCACGCAGAGGCCGGACGGGACTCCGCGCTGTGTCGCCTGCATGATGTGCGAGACCGTGTGCCCGGCCAAGTGCATCAACATCGTCGCCGAAGAACATCCCGATCCCAACATCGAAAAGCGGCCCCGCTCCTTCGATCTGGACCTCGGTATGTGTGTCTACTGCGGTTATTGCGTGGAAGTCTGTCCTGAGGATGCGATCCGCATGGACACGCATATTCTCGACACCGCCGCGTACAGCCGCCAGGACATGAAGCTCGATATACGCAAGCTTCTCGCCGCCAAGGGCGCCCCCTCGGAAAATTAAAAAACGCCCTGTCAGGGGCGTCTGCCGGTCACTCCGCTTGAGAAGATCCGCGTTACGGTTTCGGCTTGTTTTGTCTCTGCTTATCGATCTCGTCATTCATGATCTTGTAGAAATAGCGGTCGGCTTCCTCGACGCTCTCGAAGAGGCTTTCCTTGGGCAGGGCTTTGACGATATCGAAGAGGCGCTTGATCTGGGGCTTCAGATTGCAGAAGAGAAGTTCTCCGCCGTTGCCGATCAGGAACTTTTTAGCGGCGAACAGAACGCCCAGGCCCGCGCTAGAAATGTAGTCGACGTCTTTTAAGTCGACGATGACCCCTCGGGTGGTCTTTTGCAGGACAGGGTAGAGTTTGGCCTGGAATTCGATGTACGTGTCGGAATCGATGGGGCTCTTGGGTGTGACGATGAAAAAACCAGCTTTAAGAGGGTCCGGCCGGATGTCGACGTTCATCGCTCCTCCGAGGTTTGAGCGTATTATATAAGCCGCTGCAGCCGTTAGTCTAGCATATATTTGTCACCCGTGATAAAATCCGTCCAATGACACACGTCATCGACTTCGACGTCCTCACGGTTTCGTATGGCTCGAAGAAGGCGCTCGATGGCCTGACGCTTCGCGTGGCCAAAGGCGAGATCTTCGGTTTTCTTGGGCCCAACGGCGCCGGGAAAAGCACCTCGATCAAAGCGCTCCTCGGCCTCGTTTTGCCCTCGAGCGGCCGTGTCCTGCTTCACGGCTTGCCTCCCTCGGACCCCCGTTCCCGCGCGCGTATCGGTTTTCTTCCCGAGGAGGCGCGGTATTACCGTTTTCTGACCCCGGTCGAGACGCTCCGTTTTTACGGGGAGCTCTGTTGCGTGCCCAAAAACATCCTTGAGGACCGCATCACCATTCTGCTTGAGCGCGTGGGGTTGTCCAGTGACCGGAACCGCCCGCTGGGGACGTTTTCGAAGGGGATGGCCCAGAAGCTCGGCATCGCGCAGGCGCTGATCAACAACCCCGACACGCTCATTCTTGACGAGCCGATGTCCGGCCTTGATCCCATTGCCCGCATGGACTTGCGCGCACTGCTTTTGGACATGCGCCGCGAAGGGAAGACTATTTTTTTCTCATCGCATGAGCTTTCCGAGGTGGAACTTATTTGTGATTCCGTCGCGGTCCTGAAGGAAGGCAGGGTCATCAAGTCCGGACCGATGACGGCTTTCGTCGGCTCGGATCATGAGCGCAATCTCGAGCGGTTTTTCCTGGGCACGATGGGGGTGCGCGCATGATGCACGTCATTCGCGTGATGACGAAGCTTTTGATCAAGGAGATCTTCCGCAAAAAATATTTTTATGTGGCGCTCATCCTCGGCGGGGTCATCGTTGTCTATGCATCGGGGCTTAAATTTTACAACGTTTCGAAGATCTCCGGTTATCTGCTGGAGACGGGGAGCACGCTCGTTTTCTGGTTCTCGGCGATCCTCACGGTGTCCCTCGCCGCACGGCAGTATCCCGCGGAAAAGGAATCCAAGACGCTCGAAGTGCTTCTGGCCAAACCCGTCTCGCGCTTCGAGTTCCTCATTTCCAAGTGGGCGGGTTCGTTTGCGGCCGGGTCCGCGGCCTTCCTTCTTTTCTTTGCGGCTTTTCTGGCGGTTGCGTCTGCGCGCATGGAGGGATTTCCCTGGGGAGTCGTGTTCGAAACGGGTTTTCTTTTTCTTTTGGCTCTGATGGTGCTGTCGGCGATGGCTTCCGCGCTTTCCTATTATCTGACGGTCTCAGCCAACGTGACGCTCACCCTCCTGCTGTTCCTGATCATGGGCACCTACGGCGATTCGCTTAAGTCCGCAGGTGAGAGTCTGGTGTTTCCGGCGCGTCTGGCCTGCACCGTGTTCTATTATGGACTTCCGCATTTTGAGTTTTTCGACATGCGCCAGCGTCTCGTCCACGCGTGGGGCCCTGTGCCGCTGTGGCTTATCGCGGCGCTCGCCGTGTACGCCGTTCTCTATACCGCTTTTTTTCTGGCGGCTGCCTGGATGGGTTTCCGGCGGAGGACCCTGTGAGCCCCGCCCCTGCGTGCAGGAGCGGGACGGCCTGTTTGTTGTCCGCGTGGGCGCTCGCGGCCGGGTTGGCATTTTTCCTGGACCGTCCGGTGAGCGCGTTGACTTCCGCAGGTATTTCTCAAGACCCTTTGGCAAAGTTGGCCGGCGGCGCCGCGGGAGCGGTCGGAGATACGTTTTTTCTGAAGGCCGATTCATATTATCACGGCGGTGTCAGCGAAGAGTTCGGAGAGGAAACTGATGCGCTGCACGAGCGGCAGGGGCCCATCGAGAACGCGCCGGAACTCGCGGGGGATTGGATCGCCCGCGTGAATGGCAAGATCCGTGAGCATTCGCATTATCATCTGACGCTGGATAAGCAGAAAGAGATGCTTCCCTTTTTCAGTCTGGCTCTCAAGCTCGATCCCCGTAACGTCGAGGCTGTGCTCACGACCGCCTATTGGCTTGAACGGCAGCTCGGCAAGCCGGAGGAGGCGAAGAAAGTCCTCGAGAGGGGAGTTCTTGATAATCCGGATGCCTGGGAGATCCGTTATCGCCTGGCCCATCTGATGCTCAGGCGTTGGAAGGATCATGCGGCGGCGCGGGACGGGTACGAAAAAGCGCTCGAGATCATGAGCTCGCGGACGGATGTCGAGAAGTACATGCTCCGCAACGCCTGGTATTCGCTCGGCGAGTGCTATGAAGGTCTTGGCGATGAGGCCCGCGCCCGGGCGTCCTACGAAAATGCGCTGCATTTTTTCACGCCCGGCGACCCGGAGGGCTTAAAGCGCGCTATTTTTGCGAAGCTCGGCCGGGCCTCGTAAGCGGCCACCGAGTTTGTTACAATGACCCTATACCGGGTTTGCGGGGCCGAAGTGTGTCCTGTTGTGGTACATCAAGACGAAACTAGAGGGGGATTGATGCGGAAAACGGTGTTGGCGTTGGTCGTCTTCGGCGTGTTCGGGGGTCAGGCGGCGGGTCATTGCGCTACGATCGTGAGTCATGAGACCGAAAAGTGGTTTTACAAGGACGATAAGGTCGAGCGCTTCGAAGGGCAGTTCGAGAACACGTATCATCTCGATCTTTCCAGGAACACGCTTGTCCGCACGCGTGTTTACGATTATCAATCCAAGAAGATCCTGCCTGACGACACCGCGTACCAGATCCAAACGCAGCTTAATTCCCATCCGACGAACGCCGCCCGTTTCGCGCGTCCCCAGGCGATCGTCCGGGCGTTCGGGCAGCCGTCACCCGACGTCGTCGAGATGCTCGTGATCCGCGAGGACACCGTCGAAAGCGCCATTTCGACGCCGGGACAGCTCGTCGTCTCGAAAGCCAAGCGCCTGAAGTGAGGTTTTCGATGGAATGGTCCGTTCCGAAGTTCCAGAAATATGTGTTCGTCTGCGAGAACTCCCGCCAGGAAGGAGATTGCTGCTCCCAAAAGGGCGCGCGCCTGCGCGAACTCCTGAAGACCGCCGTAAAAGAGCGCGGTTACTCCTCGAAGGTCCGCGTGAGCCGCTCGGGCTGTCTCGACGCCTGCGCCGACGGTCCCAACGTGCTCGTCATGCCTGACAACGTTTGGTTCAAACGCGCCGCTGAAGGCGATGTCGACGAGATCCTTCGTACGGCGTTCTCAGGGGTGGTCAAATGACCCCCGCACCGGCGTGTTCGTAGGCACGACACCCGTGAAAAAGGCGAAAAGGGAATAGCCATGTGGACCAAAGTCGCCAAAACTTCCGATCTTTCAGAAGGGCAGGGCAAGACCGTCATCGCCGCTCAAAAAGAGGTCGCCCTGTTTATGTATAAAGGAAAGTTTTGCGCACTCGACAATACTTGTCCCCACAGCGGCGGTCCTCTCGGAGAAGGGCATCTCGATGACGGCGAAGTGATCTGCCCGTGGCATGCGTGGCCCTTTGATGTGACGACCGGGAGATCCCGTTTCGTGCCGGGCGAAGCAGACGTCCGGACTTATCCGGTCAAGGTCGAAGGCGGCGAGGTCTTGATCGATGTTTAGCCCGCGTTTTTTGCTCAAGATCCTCGCATTTTTTACCCTCGGGACGATCGTCGCGGGCGGGGCGGCGCGCGCTTCCGAAGATCCACGCGACTCCAAGAGCCGTTTTGGCGCGCTTGAATTTTTCCAGTGGGACCATGATTGGAACGCCCACCATTACGCGGGCGGCAAGGTCGAGCGTGCCGTCGTGCTCATGAAGGAGGCCGGTGTCGGGTTCGTGCGCATGGATTTTATCTGGGACGACGTCGAACCGGAAAAGGGCACGTTTCGATTCGAGAAATACGACCGTCTGGTCGAGACGCTGGACAAAAGCGGCATCAAGATCCTGGGGCTCCTGGACTACAACACGAATTGGGGCGGTGACAACTGGAACAGCGCGCCCGATGCGGAACTTTATACGCGTTACGCCCGCGAGGTCGTCAAACGATACAAGGGCAAGGTGAAGTACTGGGAGATCTGGAACGAGCCCGACCAGGACATCTACTGGGTGCCTCAGGACGGCATGAAGGCGTATACGGAGCTCCTGAAAAAAGTTTACCCGGCGATCAAGAATGAAGACCCCACGGCCGTGGTCGTGCTTGGCGGTTTGTCGGGGGGCGCCGTGGCTCCGCTGAAGAAAATTTATGCCAATGGCGGGGGACCTTATTTCGACGTGGTGAATATCCACCCGTTCGTCGATCCGCTCGGCGGGAACGCGGCGAACCTGATGCGCGGCGTCTACCGGGGCACGAAAAAAGTCTGCGCCGCCAACGGCGATCCTGCGAAGCCCATCTGGATCACTGAGATCGGCTGTCCCGGTGTCGACAGTCCGGGTGCTGCGAACCCCTGGTGGCTCGGCCCTAATCCCGATGAAGCGGCGCAAGCCAAGTGGGTGACGAAGGTCTATTCGGAGACGAAAAAGTGGGAAGGGGTGGACAAGGTCTTCTGGGCGTTCTTCCGCGACACGCCCAACCATTTTACGACGGGGACGGATTTTTTCGGGCTCTTGCGCGAGGATTTTTCCAAGAAACCTTCTTACGCAGCGTACAAAGCGGCTGCCGCCGCGGAGAATTCCAAGCCGGCCTAGAGGGTGGGGTCGTCCTTCATGAGGTGGTTTCTGACGTAGTCGCCGACGCCGGCTTCCAAGTCCATGAACGGTGCCGTATAACCCGCCTTTCTGAGCTTGGTCAGATCCGCCTCCGTGAAATACTGGTACTGGTTCTTGATGGACTCGGGCATTTCAATGTATTCGATCTGCTTCGGTCTATGGGTCGCTTTGAACAACGCGTCCGCCATGTCGTTCCAGCTCTGCGCTTTTCCCCGCCCGAGATTATAAATGCCTTTGAGCTGCGGCCGGTCATAAAACCATAAGAGCGCATCGACGACGTCTTTCACGTAGACAAAGTCCCTCATCTGTCCGCCGTCCTTGTATTCGGGGCGGTAGGATTTGAATAGTTTCAGTTTCCCCTCGGACTGTATTTGCTGAAAGCCCTTGTGAACCATGCTGCGCATGGCGCCCTTGTGGTATTCGTTAGGCCCGTAGACGTTGAAGAAGCGGAAACCGGTGAGGCGCTTTTCATGGCCGTGCTTCAGCACCCATTCGTCGAAATCGAGTTTCGACCGGCCGTAGGGATTGAGGGGCTTAAGGCGCGGGGTGAGCTTGTCGTCGTCTGAGAACGCGAGTTCGCCGTCGCCGTACGTGGCCGCACTCGATGCATAAGAAAGATAAGCGCCCGTCTTGAGGCACCAGTCCGCGATGCGTTCGGAATAGCCGGAATTGTTGCGTTTCAAGTAACCGGCGTCCATTTCCGTGGTGCTGGAACAGGCGCCCATGTGGAAGATCGCTTTCACGGTACCGTCGAAATCACCCCGCTCGAGCCTTTCGAGGAAACTGTCGGACTCGGCGTAGTCCTGAAACGCGGCTTTTTTGACGTTGGCCCATTTGGGAGAGTTTTTGGCGTCCTGGTCGACGACAAGGATGTTTTTTTCGCCCAACAGGTTCAGTTTCCAGAGAATGACACTGCCAATAAATCCGACGCCGCCCGTAATGACGATCATTTTGAGCCCCTTTTTTAGAGAAGGTATAATAACATACGGTTTGGTATTATGTCTCCCCGAGGAGAATGCATGAAAATCTTGATGGCCGGTTGCGGATATTTGGGGATCCACGCGGGGAAACGTTTTCTTGATAAGGGCCATCGTGTCTACGGGTTGCGCCGTCATTCGGCCGCTCTGGAGTCTACGGGCATCGAACCCGTGGCCGCCGACCTTCTCGACCCGTCCACGCTTGAGAAACTGCCTGAAGCCGACATCGTCGTGATGTGCCAGGCCCCCGGTGAAAAGGATGACTACCGCCGCACGTACGTAGACGGCGCCCAGAATCTCCTCGAGGCTCTCTCGAAGCATCCGCCGAAGAAATTCGTGCTCGTGTCGAGCACCGGAGTGTACGGCCAGCGTGACGGCTCCTGGATCGATGAAAACACGGATCCCGCTGCCGCCGGTTATGAGGACGAGGAAGACGAGAAGCGCGCGCGTCATCTGCTCAAAGCCGAGCGCCGCGTACAACAAAGCGGCATTCCGTTCATGGTCCTGCGCCTCGGCGGACTGTACGGCCCGGGGCGTCATCGCCTGCGTGCTATCCGCGAAGGACGCATGAAACCTGCCGCCACGGACCAGTTTGTCAATCGCATGCGCATCGAGGATGCGGCGGCGGCTATCGGCACGTTGCTCCAAAAGGGGACGCCCGGCGAGCTGTACCTGGGTGTGGACGACACGCCTTCCACACACCGCGAATATTACGATTGGCTCCTCCCCAAACTCGGCATGCCCGCGGCCGCCGTGGCACACACGTCTTCCAAAGGCAAGCGCTGTAAGAATGCGAAGCTGAAATCGCTTGGATTCCGGTGCATGTTTCCGTCGTTCAAGGAAGGATACGAAGAACTTTTCGAAGAGGGGATCTAGTGGACGTTTCAGGCCTCCCCGCGATCAACGCATCGCTGAATGCCGCAAGCGGCGTCCTTTTGACGCTCGCCTACCTGTTCATCCGCAGGCGTCTCATCACGGCGCACAAGATCACCATGCTCTGCGCTTGCGCCGCGTCGCTCGCATTCCTGGCGTGTTATCTCCTCTATCATTTCTTCCATGGTTCGGAGCGTTTTCGAGGGCAGGGACCAGTCCGGACCGTCTATTTCACGATCCTTCTGACACACACGATTCTCGCCGCCGTCAATCTACCGCTCATCCTTAGGACTCTTTACTTCTCTTTGAAGGGTGATTTTGGCCGCCACGCCAAGATCGCGCGGATGACGTTCCCGATCTGGCTCTATGTCTCCGTCACGGGTGTTGTCGTGTATTGGATGCTGTATAGAGTTTCCTGGCAGTAATTATAACGGAATTGTATAGATGAAAAAACAGCGCTAAATACGCTGTTGTTTCTCCTCTCTGATTGTTCACTATGTTGTTATTAATAGTTAAAATACTTAGTTATTCTCTCATAGCAATAGATATATGTAATTCATAAAATACAGTTGATAACTGTATTATAGAGTGTATACTATCATCAGAAATGAAATTTAAAGGAGTATACCTATCGTGCTTTATCAAGCTTCCAAGCTAGAAAGTAAGGACATAGAGGTTGTTGCTCAAATCGAGGACCTTAAAAAAAAGCTTCGTTACAACACGGCTTCTGCACCCAGGCGTTGGTTTGGTCTATTGCGCCGATCTGTGCTTGCCAAAAATATTAGAATGTCGAATAGCATCGAAGGGTACGTTGTCTCTAAAGATGATGCAATCGCAATTGCTGAAGGTGTTGAAGCGGTTGATTCTTCCGATGAAGCAGTGAAAGCCAATCTTTGTTATGGCCGAGCAATGACCTATGTGTTACAGCTTACGGATGATCCGACATTTTCATATTCAGTGGATTTAATAAAAAGTCTTCACTATATGATGCTCGAATATGAAATGCCAAAAAGCCCAGGAAAACTTCGGGCTGGTTCAATTAATGTTTATGATACCGAAAAGAAAAAAGTTGTTTATGAGGGGCCGAACCCCGACTTGCTTTATAGGCTAATGACTGAGCTTGTTGATTTTTTAAATAAACCGCCCGCCGGAATGGCTAATATTGTTTTGGCCGCAATAGGGCATCTCAATTTAGTCAATATCCATCCATTTAGAGATGGCAACGGAAGAATTAGTCGGTGTTTGCAAACGCTAGTACTTGCCCAAGACAAGTCAGCCCTTGACCCCGTTTTTGTTAGCATTGAATCCTATTTAGGGCGCTCAGAACACACAAGAGAATACTATGACGTATTACAAGAGGTAGGAGGCCCTATATGGAGCCCAGAAAGAAATACGCTAAAGTGGATACGCTTTTGTTTGGAAGCCCACTTCATTCAAGCGCAAGCATTAATGCGCCTAATTAATAACATGGGCCAACTTTATGAAAAGCTTGCTAGTGAGGTAAAAGCTGCGGGATTACCCGAAAGAGCTACTACTGCCTTGATGGATGCGGCAAGAAACATGAGGGTTAGAAACGCTACTTATCGCGCCCAAGCAGACAGCGTCTCAGAGCAAGTGGCAAGCCGAGATTTAAAAGATCTTGTCGATAAGGGTTTCTTAATAGCCAATGGAACTGCAAGGGGAAGGTATTACGAAGCATCTCAGAAGGTGATGGCCATTAAAGAAACAGTTTGGGACCGAAAAAAAATTGAAAGTCCATACAAGCTGGTAAACTAGCTGCTTATAATAATATATATACTGTAACTTATTATGAATAATTGAGTTATATAAAAGTTTTGAGTTCTAATTATAACATGGACTAAAAGAGTCCGAGAAGGTATACTTGAGGGGTAGCCGGGAGGGGTACCATGATCCATCTATCCGAGATCGCTAGAGAAGAGGTCCAAAAACTGCTCCAGGGCAAGCCGGGGGCGTTTGTCCGCGTCGGCGTCAAGGGCGGGGGTTGCTCGGGGCTGTCTTATGACGTCAAGATCGACGACAAGCAGGATCCTCTGGACCGCGTATCCGAGGAGGGCGGCATCAAAGTCGTCTGCGATACCAAGAGTTTCGTCTATCTCGACAATATGACCGTCGATTACTCGCGTGAGCTCGTCGGCGGCGGGTTCCGGTTCGTCAACCCCAACGCGTCCGGCAGCTGCGGCTGCGGCACGTCGTTTTCGGTTTAGAGGGCTCGCATGAAATTCACCACCAGGACGGAATACGGTCTCCTCTGCATGATCCATCTCGCCAAACATCCCGCGGGCCGGTGGGTGACGATCAAGGAGATGTCTTCGACGGAGAGTTATCCGGTCGCCTTTCTCGAAAAGATCCTTCAGGCGCTTAAAAAAGCGGGCCTGGTCCTTTCCCATCAGGGGAACCAGGGCGGTTACACACTCGCGCGCCGATCTTCCGACATCACGCTTAAAGACGTGATCGAAGCGCTCGAGGGCGGGACGTTCGAAGCGTTTTGCAAGCCGGAAGTGCGCCAAGATATCGTGTGCACTCATTTTTGTCTTTGCGGCGTGAAGCCCGTGTGGCGAAAAACCAAGCAGATCCTGGATGATTTTTATGGTTCGGTGACGCTCGAAATGCTGACCAAGAACGAGATGGAAGTCGTTCACAGCCTCGTTCCGCCGGCCAAGGTGGCTTAAGGGGACTCCATGAGCCTTAAATCGATAGAAGAATTCACGAGTCGCGAATACAAGTACGGCTTCCAGACGCCCATCGAGACGGATGTCATTCCGAAGGGGCTGAGCGAAGACGTCGTGCGGCTCATTTCCCAGAAAAAGAGCGAACCGCTGTTCATGCTCGAATTCCGCCTCAAGGCCTACCGCCACTGGCTCAAAATGAAGGAGCCGGCATGGGCCAACGTCCACTATCCCGCCATCGATTATCAGAACATGAGCTATTATGCGGCGCCGAAGAAGAAGCCGGAGCAACTCAAGAGCATGGAAGAGGTCGATCCCGAACTTAAGAAGACGTTCGAGAAGCTCGGCATCCCGCTCATGGAACAGAAGCGTCTGGCGGGCGTCGCCGTTGATGCTATTTTTGACTCCGTCTCCGTCGCGACGAGCTACAAGAAGAAGCTCCTTGAGATCGGTGTTGTGTTTTGCTCGTTTTCTGAAGCTGTCGCCGAATACCCTGACCTTATTAAGAAATACATGGGCTCCGTGGTCCCGTATACAGACAATTTTTTCGCGGCCCTCAACTCCGCCGTGTTTTCGGACGGGTCCTTCGTCTACATTCCCAAGAACGTGAAATGTCCCATGGAGCTTTCGAGTTATTTTCGCATCAACACGGAAGGTTCGGGCCAGTTCGAGAGGACGCTCATCATCTGCGAGGACAATGCCATGGTGAGCTACCTCGAAGGCTGCACGGCGCCTAAATTCGACACCAACCAATTGCACGCGGCCGTCGTCGAGCTCGTGGCGCTGGAAGGATCCGAGATCAAATATTCGACCGTGCAGAATTGGTACGCCGGCGATCCCGTGACGGGGAAGGGCGGCATCTACAATTTCGTCACCAAGCGCGGCCTCTGCAAGGGGAGGAAGTCGAAGATCTCCTGGACGCAGGTCGAGACGGGTTCGGCGATCACGTGGAAATATCCGAGCTGCGTGCTGCTCGGCGACGACTCGGTGGGGGAATTTTATTCCGTCGCGCTCACCAACCACCGTCAGCAGGCCGACACGGGGACGAAGATGATCCACATCGGCAAGAACACCAAGAGCACGATCATCGCCAAGGGCATCTCGGCTGGCCAATCCAACAACAACTACCGCGGCCGGGTGCAGATATGCAAATCGGCGGCGGGCGCGCGTAATTTCACGCAGTGCGATTCGCTCCTTATCGGCTCAAAGTGCGCGGCGAACACGTTTCCCGTCATCGATGCGCAGAATCCGAAAGCGACCGTCGAGCACGAGGCGTCGACGTCCAAGATCAGCGACGACCAGCTTTTTTACTTCCGCCAGCGCGGCATCGGCACCGAGGACGCCATGGCGGCCATCATCAACGGTTTTTGTAAAGACGTTTTCCGCGAGCTGCCGGGTGAGTTTGCCGTAGAGGCGACCCAACTATTGGGTCTCAAGCTCGAAGGGGCCGTCGGATAAAACGAAAGGGACACTTGAAATGCTGGTGATCAAAAATTTACATGCAGGGATCGACGGCCGCGAGATCCTTAAAGGGTTTGATCTGGAGGTCAAAGCCGGCGAAGTCCATGCCATCATGGGCCCCAACGGTTCCGGCAAGAGCACGCTCGCGAAGGTGCTGGCCGGCGACCCGCATTACACGGTGACGCAGGGCGAGGTGCTCTTTAAGGGCAAGTCTGTTCTGGGTCTCGAGCCCGAAGCGCGCGCGCTCATGGGTATTTTTCTCGCGTTCCAGTATCCGGTCGAGATCCCCGGTGTCAACAACGCAAGCTTCCTCCGCATGGCCTACAATGCCAAGCGGAAGCATGACGCGAAGCCCGAAGCGGACCCGCTTGAATTTGATGAATTTCTGCGCGAGAAACTGAAGATCGTCGAGATGAGCCCCGCGTTCATCACGCGCTCGGTGAATCACGGCTTCTCAGGAGGCGAGAAAAAGCGCAACGAGATCGTGCAAATGGCTGTCCTCGACCCGTCTCTGGCCGTCCTCGACGAGACTGATTCGGGACTCGACATCGACGCGCTCCGCATCGTCGCCGAGGGCGTGAATCGCCTGCGCCGTCCGGACAATGCGATGATCCTCATCACCCATTATCAAAGGCTTTTGGATCATATCGAGCCGACGACGACGCATATCATGGCCGACGGCCGCATCGTGGACACCGCACGCGGCAAAGAGCTGGCCATCGAACTTGAAAAATACGGGTACGATGCCATCAAGGAGCGCGCTTCAAAACGAATATGAAGACGGCTGAAGTCTCTGCCAACGCCATTTTGCCCTACCTTTATCCAGGGCTTATCGAAAACCGGCTGGTTTTTGTCGACGGTGAGCCTGTGGATGCGCAGGCCTCCCGCGTGGACGGTCCGGCGCTGACGCTCGAGTTTTGCAAGCAGGGTGGTGCGACGCAGATCGTTGTGACGGCGGCCGATCAGTCAGCGGTCGTGCATCCGGTGAGACTTCTATTTTTGACGACGCCCGGTAAGAACGAGTCCGTGGCGGCCAAGATATCCATTAAGGCAGGTTTGTCAGCCCGGCTCGGTGTGATCGTCGACTGCATCGGCTTGAGCGGCGGCGAGCGGCGTACGGATGTCGATGTGCGCCTGGCCTCGAACGCTTGCCTTCGTTATCTGGATCTAAGGCGCGGAAGTGAAGGCTCGAACCTGACCTCCAAAAGCCTGTTCAAGCTTGAAAACCACGCTAGTTTGGATGCTTTCACGTTCGTCGAGGGCGGCAAGTTTGACGCGTCCGATGTGGCCGTCGAATTCGCGGGAGAGCATGCATTCGCCTCGTTCAAGGGACTGGCGCTTGTCGCCGGAGATTCCCGCGTGCAGTCGCGCATCATCGCCGACCATGCGGCGCCGCACGGCACGAGCCGGCAATTTTTCAAGGGTATTCTCGCGGGGCATGCGCGGTCGGAGCTTGATTCGCTCGTGGCCATCCGTGCGGGCGCCGTCAAATCCGATACGCGCCAGCTTTTGCAAAGCCTTCTTCTGTCCGACGACGCGCTGGCGCAGGTCCGGCCGGAGCTCAGGATCGACTGCGACGATGTTTCCGCCCAGCACGGCGCGACGGTGGGGCGCATCGAAAAAGACGAGCTTTTTTACATGCAGAGCCGCGGTCTTTCGGAATCGCTCGCGCGGTATGTGCTCATGATGGGTTTCGCGGATGAAATTTTGTCCGAGATCGAACCCGCCGGGATCCGGGCCGTACTGCACGCGCTCGTGAAGATACGCTTGGAAGAGACGCTAAAATTTTCGCAAACCGCATGAGGTGCTGACCGTGAAGCCTTTCGATGTGAAAAATATCCGGAGGGATTTTCCCATCCTCTCGACCCTCATGAACGGACGCCCGCTCGTCTATCTCGACAACGGAGCCACGACGCTCAAGCCCGATGCGGTCATCGACCGCATGACCAAATTTCTGAGAGAAGAGTACGCGACGGTGCATCGCGGCGTCTATACGCTCAGTCAGGAGTCTACGCTTCGCTGCGATGAGGCGCGCGAGAAATGCCGCGCATTCCTGAACGCGGGCAAAGCGTCCGAGATCATCTTTACCCGCGGGGCGACCGAGGCGATCAATCTTGTCGCGGCGTCGTACGGCCGGAAGCATTTGAAGGCCGGCGACGAGGTCATCGTGACGACGATCGAACACCACTCCAATCTTGTGCCCTGGCAGGAGCTGTGCCGCGAGAAGGGGCTCGTGCTTCGCGTGGTCCCTGTGAATGACCGGGGCGAGCTCGACATGGATGGATTTATGAAGCTTTTGGGTCCGCGCACGTACTTTGTGGCCGTCGGGCACGTGTCCAATGCGCTTGGTACGGTGAACCCCGTCAAAGAGATCGTCAAGCGGGCGCATCACGCCGGAGCGGCCGTTCTCATCGACGGCGCGCAGGCCGTCGCGCATATGCCGGTCGACGTCAAGGATCTGGATTGTGATTTTTATTGTTTTTCGGGCCACAAACTTTACGGCCCCACGGGGATCGGCGTCCTGTACGGCAAAGAGGCGCGTTTGGAGTCGATGGATCCTTACCAGTTCGGCGGCGACATGGTGGCGACCGTGACGCTTGAAGGGGCGACGTACGCCAAAGCCCCCGCTAAGTTCGAGGCAGGCACGCCCGCCATCACCGAGATCATCGGGCTGGGCACGGCGATCGATTACGTCAAAAGCGTGGGTTTCGAGGCTATCCAGCTGCAGGAAGAAGATCTTTTGGAATACGCGACCGAAACGCTTTCCGCGGTCCTGGGACTGCGGATCATCGGGACCGCGGGGCAGAAGGCGAGTCTCGTGTCGTTCACGCTTGACGAGGTACACCCGCACGACATCGGGACAGTGCTCAGCGAAGAGGGGATCGCCGTCCGGGCGGGCAACCATTGTGCGCAGCCGGCGATGAAGCGTTTTGGGGTCTCGGCCACGACGCGGGCGTCGTTCTCATTTTACAACACGCGCGAGGAAGTGGACGCGCTTGTCCGCGGTCTCCTTAAAGTGAAGGCGATGTTCCGGTGACGGACCCCGGGCCGGTCAAACTCAACGAACTTTATCAGGAAGTCATCCTCGACCACAACAAGAAGCCGAGGAATTTCAAGAAACTGGACGCGCCGACCGCGTATGCGCATGGGGTGAACCCTTTTTGCGGCGACGATTACGAATTGTTCCTCAAGGTGGGCCCTGACGGAAAGGTCACCGAGATCGGTTTTCAAGGCTCGGGCTGCGCGATATCCAAATCCAGCGCGTCGCTCATGACCACCCTGATCGAGGGCAAAAGTGTCGCGGAGGCCAAGCGCCTGCAGGGGCATTTCGTGGATCTTCTCACGCGTGATAATATAAACCCCTCCGATCGCGAGGGTGTGGGCCGCCTCAAGCTGTTTGAAGGGGTCCGGCAATATCCCGTTCGCGTCAAGTGCGCCACGCTTATCTGGAGGGCTCTGGAAGCCGCGCTCAAGGAAGGAGCCCCGGCTCCGATCACCACTGAAACGGACGAAGATCGTCAAAGAGAAACGAGTTAGGAGAAAACCATGAACGCCGAAACGATCCAAATATCCGCAGAAGTAACGCCCAATCCAAACACGCTTAAATTCAACGTGAACAAGGTGATGGTCGCAGTGGGCACGATGAATTTTCCGGACCGCGACAAGGCAAAAGGCAATCTGCTCGCCGAGAAACTTTTCCAGATCGATTCGGTGATCGGCGTCATGGTGGGCCGCGATTTTATTACGGTCACGAAAGCGCCGGCGTCGGGCTGGCAGGCGATCGTGGAACCTGTCACGTCGACGATCAAAGAGGCGTTGGCTTCGGGCGCTGTGACGTTTCCCGCCGCCGCAGGCGAGACGCCCTCCGGATCCAACACCGATATCGAAAAAAGGATCATGGAGATCCTTGACGCGGAGATCCGCCCGGCCGTCAACATGGACGGCGGCGATATCACGTTTCACGGCTACTACGACGGCGTGGTCACGTTGCATCTGCAGGGTTCGTGCAGTTCGTGTCCAAGTGCGATCATGACGCTCAAGATGGGTGTCGAGAACCGTCTCAAGTCGCTCATCCCCGAAGTCCGGGAAGTCGTCCAAGTCTGACGGGAAGGAAAGAAGATGTCTGAAGATCTGGAAACGCTGGAAAAAGCGACCACGAGGGACGTGAAAGAGCGCCTTCGCGAGAAGGTGCTGCGCCTCAAAAAAGAACGCAACGCCTACATCGTGGCGCACAACTACCAGAATTACGAGGTCCAGGAGGTCGCGGATATCCTCGGCGACTCGCTCGCGCTGTCCAAGGCGACGATCGGCACGGGTTATGACGTGATCGTGTTCTGCGGCGTGGATTTTATGGCCGAGAGCGCCAAGATCCTGAACCCGGAGAAGACCGTGCTATTGCCCGTGCGCGAGGCCGACTGCCCCATGGCCCTCATGGTGACCGCCGAGCGTCTTCGCGCGGCGCGCCTTGAGCACCCGGACGCGGCCGTCGTCTGCTACGTGAACAGCTCTGCGGAAGTGAAGGCCGAGAGCGACATCGCCTGCACGTCCGCCAACGCCATCCA
>ORJL011856071.1_pt1 | contig 17525 bp, 12 predicted proteins | sample 1779941 | NCBI WGS metagenome assembly ORJL01 (sample SAMEA104232317, study PRJEB22302) | groundwater metagenome | biome: forest; feature: aquifer; material: groundwater | place: USA | collected 2011-08-07 | depth 5.8 m | reverse complement strand
GGCGGGCAGCGACTGCAGCAGCGGGAACAGCGGCAGGTCGTTAAGGAGGGTCACGGCCTATCCTCCCGTCCCGTCGGCGCCTGTCTTACGAAAACAATCGCGTATTCCATCCATGGGCCAAAATCCCGGCGTATCGCCGCTGTCGACAAGCGTTTCCAGCGCGGCAATGAAGTCGCGGCGGGGAATGGGGCGGGCGCGCGCCCCGAAAGCCGGCGTCAAAACCCTCCCCGATCAGATCGACCATGGCGTCGCTGAGATGAAGGTCTATTGCGACATCGGGATACGCTTCAAGAAACTCCGGCAGGATCGGCGCCACCGCTTTCACCCCGAACGTCATGGGAACCGCGAGCCGCACCAGCCCGCGCGGCGCCACCGACTGCGCCAGCGCCTCGTTCTCCGCCGCCTCACCGTCGAGCAAGAGGCGCGTGGCGCGCTCGGACAGCTTTTGTCCGGCATCGGTCAGCGCAAGCCGCCGCGAGGTGCGATTGAACAGCCGCGCGCCGAGCCGCGCCTCCAGCCGGGTGACCGCCTCGGACACGGTCGCCTTGGACAGAGCCAGTTCGCTTGCGGCCGCCGCAAACGACCGTAATTCAACGACTTTTGCGAAAATTGCGAGGCCCTCGAAATCTGGAAGTTTTGCCATCGGGACCACCTTATAGGAGCGATAATAGAAACAATGTGTTTCGATAGTTTCTATTTATGCATCATCTGAAAGCGTCTATCCAGAGCCCAACGGAATTCGACCCAAACCAACGGAATATCCCATGATCGAACTCAGACCTTTTGTAAAACTCGGCGGCGCCGATCACGGTTGGCTGAAGGCCAAACATCACTTCTCGTTCGCCAGCTACTATGACCCCAGCAATATGGGCCACGGCAGCTTGCGGGTGTGGAACGACGACGAGATCGCGCCCAACTCCGGCTTTCCCGCGCATCCCCACGCCAACATGGAAATCATCACCTATGTCCGCGAGGGCGCGATCACCCACCAGGACAGCCTTGGCAACAAGGGCCGCACTGAAGCGGGCGACGTGCAGGTGATGAGCGCCGGAAGCGGCGTGCGTCACTCCGAATACAATCTTGAGCCGAACCTGACGAAGATCTTCCAGATCTGGATCGAACCATCAACGCAAGGCGGCCAGCCGACCTGGGGCGCGAAGCCGTTCCCGAAGTCGGATCGCTCCGGAAAATTCGTCACCATCGCCAGCGGCTTTGCGGCCGACAACGACGCGCTGCCGATCCGCGCAGACGCGCGGGTACTCGCCACCACGCTGAAGGCCGGCGAGAGCGCGGAATATGCGCCCGACAAGACGCGCAGCCTCTATCTGGTGCCGGCGGCCGGCAGCGTCGAGATCAACGGCGTGCGCGTCAACGCCCGCGACGGCGTCGCGATCCGGGACGAAGCGAAGCTGAAGATCACGGCGCTGGAAGATTCCGAGCTGGTGCTGGTCGACGCGGCGTAAGTCGACCTCCCGTTCGTCGTGCCCGGACAACAGTGCGAAGCGCAACTTCGCGTGAAATGACCCGGGCATCCACGCTTCCCCTCGAGACCTTCAAGACGTGGATGGCCGGAACATAGGTGAGCGGAAGCGACGCCGTCCTTCGGACGGCTATGTCCGGCCATGACGTCGCTTATTTGCCTCACATCAACCTCAACCCCCACGGAGCCCCCATGACAAAAGTTCTTGTTCTGTATTATTCCGCCTATGGTCACATCGAGACGATGGCGAACGCCGTCGCCGCAGGCGCGCGCGAAGCCGGCGCCACGGTCGACATCAAGCGCGTGCCGGAGCTGGTGCCGCCGGATGTCGCGAAAGCGTCGCACTACAAACTCGATCAGGCAGCGCCGGTCGCAAAGGTTGAAGAGCTGGTCAACTACGACGCCATCATCGTCGGCACCGGCACCCGTTTCGGCCGGATGGCGTCGCAGATGGCCAATTTCCTCGATCAGGCCGGCGGCCTCTGGGTCAAGGGCGCGCTGCACGGCAAGGTCGGCGGCGCCTTCACCTCGACCGCGACCCAGCATGGCGGCCAGGAGACCACGCTGTTTTCCGTGATCACCAACCTCCTGCATTTCGGCATGACCATCGTCGGCCTCAATTACGGCTTTGCCGGCCAGATGAAGCTCGACGAGGTCACGGGCGGCTCACCCTATGGCGCGACCACGATTGCCGGCGGCGACGGCAGCCGGGCGCCAAGCGACAACGAGCTGGCGGGCGCGCGCTATCAAGGACGCGTGATCGCGGAGACCGCGAAAAAACTGCATGGCTGATGCGTCGCGGGGCGGTATTCTCTTTGGGGAATACCGCCCTATCTCGATCCAGCGCGATCAGCAAAAGTGGAATCCGGTTTTGCGTCCGATCGCGCGCTCAATTTTAAGTGCGCATGATCTTATCGCCAAACCGCGCGACACTTTGGCGGATCATGCGCGGGAGCGCCGGACTTTGCCATGATCGAAATTCTTTTCATCTATCAACTGGCTCGCAATCCGCTGCAGGCGATGGCGCGCCGCTGGTATTGTCGCAGCCTCTACCGCGCCTCGCGGGGACGGCGTCAATGCCCGGGGTGCACCAATTCGTGAACCAGCGTGACGATTCGTGATACGTAACAGGTCTTCACGAAATCCATCGTCACCACGGCGCTGGCTACTCCGAGTTCAAGCATGAGCAGCATCCCGCAAATCCCGTGGCCGGAATTGCCCACTGCGGCCTGGCGCGAGACCTATGCGACCCTGCATCTGTGGACGCAGATCATCGGCAAGATCAGGCTTTCGCGCGCGCCCTGGCTGAACCATTCATGGCATGTCACGCTTTACGTTAGCGCGCGCGGGCTGACGACTTCCCCTATCCCGGATGGCGTGCGGACCTTTCAGATCGACCTCGACTTCATCGATCATGTCTTGCGCGTTTCCACCAGCGACGGCGCGCAGCGGCAGATGGCGCTGGCCGGACAATCGGTCGCGAGCTTTTACGCCGGCATCATGGCGGCGCTTGCTGAGCTTGGCATTCACGTCGCCATCGACGAGATGCCCAACGAGTTGCCGGACCCGGTGCGGTTTCCGCTGGACAACCAGCACGCCACCTATGACCCGGAGGCGGTACGGCGTTTCTTCCAGATCCTTGTCAATGCCGACCGGGTGTTCAAGCAATTCCGCACCGGCTTTCTCGGCAAGGCCAGCCCCGTGCATTTCTTCTGGGGCAGTTTCGACCTTGCGGTGACGCGTTTTTCCGGCCGGCGCGCGCCGCGTCATCCCGGCGGCGTGCCGCATCTGTCCGATGACGTGGCCTGCGAGGCCTATTCGCACGAGGCAAGCAGCGCCGGCTTCTGGCCGGGCAGCGGCGCGGTCGATTATCCCGCGTTCTATTCCTATGCCTATCCCGAGCCGACAGGCTTCCGCACGGAAAAGGTACGCCCCGACGCAGCGTTTTTCAGCGAAGCCCTGGGCGAATTCATCTTGCCGTATGACGCCGTGCGCACCGCCGCACAGCCGGACCAGGCATTGCTCGAATTCCTGCAAAGCACCTATGAGGCCGCGGCCAACTCAGCCAAGTGGGACCGCGACGCGCTGGAATGCGCGCCGGGCCAGCCGGGCGTGGTGCGGCAGATCTAGCAGCGCCGGGACCCACAAGGAGGCAGCCTAGTATTATGGCCCCCGGATCGGCACCGCAGCACGCCGGAAGGGCGCGCGCTACGCAGCATCCGGGGAACGCTCATTCGCCGAGCAATTCAAAAACGCAAAGCGGGAATTTTCGGCTGAATCCGCGATCCATCGATTACCTCCAGCCGTCCAGAGCGGTTCAGCGTATGAAGTCTTCTTCCAGGCCATAGCGGCCCGGGCCGGATCGAGTGCCGGACAATTTGCGTGAAAGTGTTCGGTGTCAGTTCGACAACTTCCGCAAGACCGAGCGCAGCGCCATATCCATCGGCGCAGTCCTGGACTGGCCGCCACAATTTTCCATTCATTGTGACAAAATTTCCCGCCGGCCGCGCACTTGATCGATCGATCAAAACGGGATTGCTTGCGTGCGGCAGCCACGGACCCAATAAATGCTCAGCGTAAAAGATCGCCAACGTATCCGAATAGCCGCCCGCCCCGTCGCGCCAGGCCCCGAAGAGATAATACAAACCGTTGTGCCGCGTGATGGTTGCATCACCCAATTCGAGGTCAGAAAGCAGCGTGCAACGACGCTCCCATTTGTCCGGAAACCGGATGCATCTATAGAGAGCGACATCCCGATTCGCCGAGCTCTCCGGGATCATCCATAGCTGGTTGTCGTCCTCGATAAGAAAGGGATACGACAAATGCCAGGCTTCTTCCAACGCGGGAATTGCGCCGCCAACCGGCCCGGTACCATCGAACTCGATCGCGGAAATGATGCCTTTTCCGACACGATGATCGAGGTCCTCAAAGAAGACGAATGTTCTACCCATCCATGTGATCGCGAACGGATCGGCGTAGAACCGATTCCCCGGATCCGGAAGAACTTGCCAGCTCGGACCGGATAAATCTCCCGTCTTCCAAACGTCCGCATTCTCGCTGTACCGCCAGCCGATGTGCCAGTGAGGTGAATAACAGCAGAGGCGATATATTTGCTTTGCGATCGATAAAGCCAGCCCACGGACGACGTACGCTGCCGGATGTTGCGGAACTGCCCCGTGGGAACGATAGGCCAGTTGCGGAACGAATCTTGGCTTCCCGGACAGAACCGCCGTCAGCAATGTCAGGGTTCGCGCCATGACGGCTTCGAGGGCGCCGCTCAAGCCAACTGTAATTTCTCCGGAGGGATGACCGCGATCAAGAACCGCACCATCGAATTCGTTGACGATTTCGATAACCGGCAGATCCCCCGCAACAATGGCCGCCAACGCGGCGTCTTCACCAGCTGCACCGTCAAATAACGGACGTAGATACAATCGGGCGGAGCAGGCCGGATCGCGGCTGGCCCGCGTGAAATCGACGACCACATCGGCCTTGGCGGCCCTGCACTCCAGTTCTTCAGGGATATCCTTGAGCTTGTCGACACCGCAGGGCTTTCCCTTTCGCAACAAGATGCGCTCAAGTTCGAAAAGGGCCTCTAAACCCGCAGGGCGGGGCACCGCTGTTCCTGTCCATGCGAACTGAACCGAAACATCCTGTCTGCTGATAGACAGGGCTGCGCGGCCCATCCACAGCCGCGCATGCTCGCGCTCGCATCGGAACTCAACAATCATCCCCAGGGGCCCCGCAAGGACTAAATCACTCGGTCGAGGATATCCACGTATTCGTTAACCATCGTCTCCACCGAGTAACGCGACTTTAGTTGCTTCGCATTTTGCCGCAGTTGATCACGCAGAGTTTCATCTGCGAGAATGTTCGAGACGGCAGCCGAAAATTTCGCGCTATCGGACGCGTCGACAAAGACTGCTGCGGGCTTTCCCTCGAACGACAACACCTCGCGCAAGACGGGGAGGTCCGTTACCACCGAAGGAACGCCGGCATTTGCCGCCTCAACAGCCGCGAGACCGAACGTCTCGGCCTGCGAGGGGAACACGAAGACATCGAGGCAGGCGAGAAATTCTCCCACGCGCTGCGGCAGAATCTCGCCTATGAAATGCAATCTATCCGATACTTTCAGCTCATCGGCCAGCAGCCTCAGTCGCCCCTCATCCGGCCCTTGGCCGGCTAGCGCGAGATGCCAGGAAGGCTCGCCCGCGAGCAGACGAACCGCGGCATCCAGACGCTTGTTCGGATGCAACCTCGCAGCACACCCGAGCAGAATGGAATCGCGTGGCAAGTTGAATAGCTGCCGCGCCGCCTCCTTCGAGATATCCAGCGATTTGTCGTCGAACCCATGGGCAACGTGCTTCATGCGCGCTCGATAGCTTGCGGGATATTGCGCATACTCACGCTCCATATCTAGTGAGTTGACCGTTATGCATTTGAAGACGCCGAGGCTGCCCATCGCGATGTCGGCAGCGCGAACTGGCCAGCTCATCGACATGCCCGCCGAAACTTGATTCGCAACGACCGGCGCTGTACTAACCAGACGCGAAACGCCTCCGGCAATTATGTTGCCGAAATGCTGAAATGTCAGGACTGCATCGGGCCGAAGATTCCTGATCTGCCGTCCCAGCGTCCACAGAAACCTCAGTAACGCCAGTGGATTTCCCGGCCGGCTCGGCGAGCAATAAAATGTATTGGGCGGCTCGTCGAAAGATTCCGACTTTCGAAAGAAAAACAGATTGTGGACTTCATAACCGAGCGCCGTCAGGCCGACACCAACGAGCCTGGAAATCTCCTGAGCACCTGCGTTCTCCGCCTGAGTTTGAACGAGAAGGATTCGACGTTTGGGTTTCATCTCACTCTGCAATGCGTTGCGCGGAGCTGAGCTGGGGAAGCAGGACTTCGCATCTCGTTGCCGCCATACCTATCACGAGATGGCCGATCGCAGACCGACCAGAGCGTGACGGGGTTAATCCAGATTTCGAATAGAACGTTGTTCTCTAAGCCAAGTAATACCCGACGACGTTAGGGACCGGACCAGACTACAGTCGCACCATTAACTATTTGCCTGTGCAATGTTCAGATGGGGTAACCGTCGATTAACTATAGATATTTACGTTATGGCGGCCATTGGGCGTGTGCCTGTCAGTTGAATTTGAGTTGGATCGTATGATGTTCGGGAGCCGGGCAGGCCAAGCAAGTTCTGGTCGGAAAGATGACGCAGCTTCGTGGGAAGCTCCGGGTCGCCCGCCCGGAAGGATTCGCAGCGGGCCACCCGACCTGATCAAGGGATCGCTGACTGTTTCGGCCGCTGTCGCATTTTTGCGCAGCAAGGGTCGACGCATATTGTTGCTGGCGCTCGCCCTCTTCGCCGTCGGTATTATCGTCCTGATGGTTGTTCCGGTACGGTTTGCAGCCACCGCGCTGGTCGTCGTTGATCCCAGGGAACAGCGCGTGACCAACGACCAGGATGTGCTGCCCGGCATCGGCCAGGATGCAGCCGCTCTTCAGAGCCTGATCGAAATCGCCAAATCCGATGGATTCCTGCGGCCCTTGATCGAGCAGCTCAAGGTTCAATCCGACGAGGACATCGCAGGGGGCGAGACCGACACCACGCGGCTGCTCGAAAAATTCCGCAGCCGCCTCGATATTTCCCGCCGCGGCCTGACCTACGTCATTGCGATAACGTTCGTTTCCAATCGCGCGCAGCAAGCGGCCTACTATGCGAATGCAGTCGCCGAGGCGTTCGTCGCGAACCAGGGCCAGGTCCGCACCACCGCGACCGACGATGCGGCTGGCTGGCTCAACAGCCGTCTCAAGACGCTCAACGACAGATTAAGGGCATCGGAAGACGCGGTTGCCGCCTTCAAGCTGGAACATAAAATCGTCAACGCGGGCAAGGACAGCACCACGCAGCAGCTGCGGGTGACCGAATTGAACCAGCAGGTGTCCGCCGCCCGCCTCCGCACCGACGAAGCCAAGACCCGTTACGAGCAGGCGCAGCGCGACCTCAAGGCGAACGTGGAGGGACCGATCAAGCAGGACCTCCTCAGCGTACTGCGGGCGCAGCGCTCGGCGCTCAACGATCAAATCGCGCAGAAGCGTGCGGTGCTCGGCGATCGCCATCCTGATCTCGTCATGTCATACGGCCAGCTCAACGACCTCAATCGACAGATTGAAACCGAGCGGAAGCGCAACATCGAAAGCGCGAAGTCCGAATACGAGTCCCTGCTGGACCAGCAAAAAGCCCTGGAAAGCCGGTTGAAATCCGTCGAGGCGGACATGCTGGTCGACGGCCAGGCGTTGGTGAAACTCCAGGAACTGCAGCGCGATGCCGACGCCAACAAGAACATCTACGAGCAGTTCCTGTCGCGATTCAAGACGACCAATGAGCAGCGGCTGCTTCAAAGCTCCCAGACCAAGATCGCTTCTCTTGCCACCCCGCCAATCCGTTCGACTCGTCCGCCGCTCGCCATACTGCTCGTTGCAATCCTGATCGCCTCGATATTGATCGCGACGGCAACCGTCGCCATGCTCGATACGAAGATCAATTCTCCGGAGCCGGACTCGGAGCCTCGCCCCGTGTATTCGACCTCCCCCGATGTCGAGCCGCCGCGGGATCCGCCCGTATGGGTTCGTATCCCCAACCTGATGCCGCGGGACGTCATCAAGACGGTTTGGCAGAAACCAATCGCCGGAACGGCCAAGCCCGATTTGAGTCCTCATTTGAGCGTGCTGCTCGACAGGGTCGCTGCCTTGCCGGGGGATCGTGGCAAGGTAGCTCTCGTGACCTCGATTGAAGACGGCGTTGGCAGCAGCACCCTTGCGCGATCGCTGAATCTATCCGCGGTGAACGGTAAAATGTTGAGCGTGCTCATTCAGGTGCAATCCGACTCTGCCTTTGGCCGGGCGCCGAAACCTCCAGCCGAGATGAGCGCCCCGAACGGGCTACGCACGTCGAGGGCGAGCCTTCGCTCCGTCAATCTGCTCCTCGGCGCCGGCCAGAACGCCGGCCCGCCACCTGCCGACGACATTCGCTCAGAGTTCGATTTGATTGTCATCGACGCCCCGTCGCTCGCCGAGCAACCCGAAGTGGCGTCGCTATCGGCTCATGCTGATCTGGTAATCCTGGTAGTGCAGGACGAAGCGACGGGCCAAACTGCGATCCGCAACGCCAAGGCGTCGCTGTCGAAATTCGGCACCGCCGCGATCGGAATTGTCGTCAATCAGGCCGGCTCGCGCGCGGCTTCTCCTCGGCCTCAAAGCGAGATGTTGGGGTTGGCGAGCTGACCCAGCCGGCAGTCCCGATAGCCGACAGAGCTGGCCCGAGATAGGTCCATGATCAACACCCGGCGGAATGCAGGCGTGCGGAAGGCGAGGCGGCTGGCATTCGCATTTGCCAATGCGATCTTCATTCTTGCCTCGGATCGTGCGGACGCTTGTCCTTACCTGACGCACACGGTCCCGCCTGCCAGCATCGAGGCGTTATCTCGCGGCTTCAATGCCGACGGCTGGATCAATGGCTCGCAGTCTACTCCGCCAGCCACCGGATTGCTCCTGGAACTCCGCAAGGCCGGCATGACCCATGTTCGCCTGCCGGTGCCAGCGGAACACCTGATGCAGAGGTTTGCCTCGAAGGAAGAGCGAGAGGACCGGCGACACGCCGTCGACCGCGCCCTGACAACGCTGACATCCCTTGGCTATTACGTGTCCGTCGACCTGCATCCGGGAGACCGGTTCAATCGGCTGCACCGGGAGGAACCGGTCGCAGCGATGCAGGAGATGAAGAGCGCATGGGCGGAACTGGCTCAAGTCATGCGGCGCTATCCAGCGGATCGGGTCTTCGCCGAACTGCTCAACGAGCCCGACCTTGAGGCCGACAGATGGCAAATCGAAGTCGAGGAGCTTGCCGCAGCTGTCCGTCAGTGGCTTCCTCGCAACACAATTATTGTCGGTCCTGTGAACTGGCAACGCGCCGACTCGTTGCCGAGCTTTCGTCCGCTGGACGATCTAAACGTCGTGTATGCCATTCACTTTTACGATCCCATGGCCTTTACCCATCAGGGACATTGGGATCCCAACGAACCGCTACACAACATCAGGGGACTGCCATACCCCGTTCGCGCCGACGACCCCAGGGTTCAAAACCTCCGGAAGCAATTGCTTGATGAAAATAAGACGCCGGCGCGTGAGCTGTTGGATCGGGCAATTGCCGCATCGGCTGACGGAAACGGGATCGACAAATGGCTGGAACCCGCGGCGGCGTGGCAGCAGCGGTTCTCTCGGCCAATCATCATCAATGAATTCGGCGTGCTCAAAGCCGGCACCCCGCCGGAAAGCCGACGGCGCTGGCTTTCGTCAGTCGTAACTTACGCGAAGAAGCATTGCTGGGCCTGGGCACACTGGGAACTTGCGCAGGGGTTCGGTCTGGTCGATGACAGAACAGGCAAGCCCGACGCCGGCGTGTTGCGGGCGCTATTGGGACGCCACTAGATTTATTTTTCGAACCGCCCGTTTTCGCCGAACCGTGATCCGCGCATCGGCCATCCCGCGGCACTCGCCGGCCGGCGTGAGGAGTGAATGCGCCTGACCATTCAAATCTCCCGCGCGGGCGATTACGCTTTGGCTTTCCACGATGACGAGCGAAGAAGTACCAGGGCGGAAGGGTCAACCCCGGTGCGGCGCCGGCAAAGTACATTGAGGGCGATTGTGGCTATTGCCAGCGAGACCGTAGCCGATACGGCGGCTCCGAGCACGCCGAGCCAGGGAATAAGAATGACGAATCCGAGCAGCCGGATCACGACATTCGCGGCAACTACCGGAACGTAGCCGCCCTCATGCCCGGTCAACTGGAGTATGGCCGCAGACGGTCCGCCCGCGGCTTGAAATGCCGTGCCAATCGCCAAGACAATGAGCACCCACTGCTGGGCTGCAAAGTCGGGACCAAACAAGCCAAGCAGATAGGGTGCGCCAAACCAAATGATGACGAGCCCGCTCACGACACACAGCGCGGTTACTTCTGCCATGAGCACCAGGGTATGCTCGAACTCCCCGTGGTTCTTGCTGAAATACAGCGAAGGCAGGCGACGCGCCGCGAAAGTGTACAGTGCCGCCGAAAGCATAGCGAATAGATTGGCCAAACGCGACGCCGCAAAATAGATGCCGGCGGTCGCTGGATCGAGCATCCAGTAGATCAGGATTACATCGAAGTACTGATTTGCGGCTTCAAGGATCGAGGCAAACCAGAAATAGAGCGCGCTGCCTCTCCAGCGCGCGGTCTCGAACCGAGCTGGCACATTGCGTAGAACCGGCAGAGCGGCAGCGATCGAGATTACCTGAACAATCAGCCCGACCGACATGGCGGCCGGCATGACGATGAATAATTCCGTTGGATCGAGCCGGTGATTGGCGAACAGCACCGCCACCAAAAGCAGAACAACCAAAACCCGCCAGAAGAACTCGCGATTGCCTTCGCCCATGAGAATACTGACCAGCGACCGCGCGATCTGGCTCCCGAGCATCAGTCCGGCATTGACCGCCATAAAGGCCGACACCGCCAATATCAGTAACCACGAATTTCCCCTGACGCCCGCAATCACCGCCACCGCCGCGATGGTGATCAGCATGGCAACGGACGAAATTTTCAGGCTGGAGAGCAGCACGCCTTTCGTGAGATCGGTCTCGTCCCGCACTTGATACTCGTTCAGGAAGCGAACCAGAACCAACTCCTGACCGACCAGACCCACCACCGCCCCGATCTGGGCCACGCTGAGCCATGCCGCAAAAACGCCAAATGCGTCGGGGGACATGGCTCGCGCCGCCAGCGAGAACAACGCGAACGCGAGGCCGCCGCTGCCGACCTTGAGAAGAATGGTCCCGGCAACGCCGCGGGTCACGTCACGCTGTATCAGTTGGAGAATGGATCCTATCATGAGAGGTGCAGGCCAGCGCTCCATTCGAGATGCTTGTGGCTAGACCCCGAAACACACGTTCTGTCGGGCATAACACGCGAGCGACCCACACGTCTTAATGGTCGCCCCCTAAGATTTCATTGCCTCATTCTGGGGCGAGCGTGTCCTGATTGTCCCCAAACAGCTCACCGCCAGCAGTTCAAAATGACCGATACGACCCCGCAAAGGCGAACAAGATTGGTACCGGCAACGCCGCGCGCACCACCCCACCTAATCCGAGTGAAATTGGCTCCCAGGGATGGATTCGAACCACCGACCTGACGGTAAACAACCGTCCACTCTACCGCTGAGCTACCGGGGAATACGATATTGCAAAGTTGTATTGCAAAGCGCGTGCCGAAGATTCTGCTTAGCTGAAGCCGGGTTAAATATCTGTGAGGTGACGGCCCGACTATTCGATCCGGATATGCCACGGTTAACTTCGATACCTGAAAATGTTCGTGCCGGCTCCTGGAAATGGATATACGCGAGAACGTTGCAGCATCGCTGCTATTAACCGCCAGAGCCGACATCATGACAGTCCATGAGAGCGTCACCGAACCGATCGCAGCAAAGAAATCCCAGACCATTGCCGCGGATGTAGCCATCGTCGGTGGCGGGCTGACCGGCTCTTTCGCGGCGGCAGTGCTGGCGCGAGCCGGGTATCGGATCGTCCTGATCGACAAGCGCGCCGTCTATCCGGAAGAATTTCGCGTCGAGAAAATCGCCGGCCAGCAGGTGGATATTCTTCGCAGGCTGGGTTTCATCGGCGAGCTTGAGGCCATCGCCTGTTCGTACGACAGAGTGCTCAATATTCGCGAAGGCCGAGTGGTCGACGTAAGTGTCGGTCAAAGTTACGGCCTTCCCTACGCCAAGCTTGTCGCCATGGCGCGCCAGTTGCTGCCCGATCCTTCAAGCTTCATTGTGGATCAGGTCTTAGACATAGATTGCAGCGACGACCTTCAACATCTCTCCCTGGCTTCTGGAAACCGCGTCACATCGCGCCTTGTTGTATTGGCGACCGGCATGTCGGGCGTGCTTGGATACAATCTCGGAATCACGCGGCGCATTCTGGCCGAGCGCCATTCGGTTTCGTTCGGCTTCACGATCGCGAAGTCGGACAACTCGCCGTTCGAATTTCCCGCGTTAACCTGCTATGGCGACCGCCGTGCCGACGGAATCGATTATCTCAGTCTGTTTCCGGTACCTGGCGGCATGCGGGCAAACCTCTTCATGTTTCGTGATCCGACTGACCCGATCATGCGCGAACTGCGGCGCGAGCCGAAGTCGACGCTGTTGCGCTTGATGCCCGGATTGCAGCCTTATCTCGGTGACTTCCGCGTCATCGATCAGGTGCAAAACTGGGTTATGGACCTTTCCGCCGTGCAGGGGCACCTGCAGCCCGGCGTCGTGCTGATCGGCGACGCATTTCAAACCTCCTGTCCTGCAGCCGGCACAGGCGTAAGCCGCTTGCTTGTCGACGTTGAGCGACTCTGCACGGAGCATCTGCCCCGCTGGCTTGAAACGGACGGAATGAGCAGTGAGAAGATATCGCAGTTCTATTCCGACCGGGACAAGACCGCTTCCGACGAGCGCGCATTCAAGTTGGCGCATTTCCGGCAAGCCCTGACGGCGAGCAACGACCTCCGGTGGAATGTGCAGCGGCGCCTGCATTTCCTGCGGCGCAATATTACCCACCGGGTAGACGGAATCCGGCCTGGGTGGATAGCGCGTGTTCGCGGCGCGCTCAGCGCTTAATTCGCCGGGCCACCAACCCGACTGCGTAAGCTGTCGACGTCCATCGACGAAAGCTATTCGTAAAGCACGGTCTAGCTGCGTGCCGGCGAGAGCTTGAATTCAGCTATTCTCTTGGCCGCAAGCTTGATCCAGGGCGCCTGCTTTATTGCAAACTCGGCGAGGCTGCCGGCTGCGCTGCCGGTTTGAGTCACCGTCCACATTGGCGAGGGCCGGGCACCAAATAGCCTTTTATAAGGCTCATCGCCGATCGTGAAATCCAGTATCTGGTCGCCTCGCTCGATACAGTCCTTTGCGACCTGTTCAAACATAAGCGCACCGAGAGATTGGCTCTTGTACCCATCAACGTCAAAAGCGCTCATGATGATAAGGAAGCTGCCCATGTGGCAGAGTCCCAGCACCGCAGCTATCACGCGACCGTCCATTTTGAGCGCATAGAGTCGGACGAAAGAGCCAACCCCGCGGACGGCCATATCGGAATAGAAGTCGAAATACTCGGGGCGTTGCAGCAGATCGCCGTCACCACGAGAATGAAATCGTGGGCCGCGCAGCCTTCTCATCACTTCCAATGCGGAGGCGATGGACGAGGCGTCTTCACAACACGAAAGACTTAACTCGCCCTTCTTCTGCAATTGACGTAATTTCTTGGCCAGCTCTTTTTGGTAGGAACGATCCAGCGCGCTGGCCCGCCATTGTTCGAACGGCGCGGTCAGAACTGCTGAGTAAGCACTTGACTCCATGGCCACCCGGCCAGGCGCTGCCAGGAGGTTCTCGATGGCGATCTCCCCTCCGTCAGGCAGCTTGGGCATTCGCAGCAGATCGAAAGGCCTGATAAGGCGCTGGATCTCCCGACAGGCCTTCTTATCCCCAAGCACTTCGGAAAACACTTTTGCGCTGCAGGAAGGGGCAAGATAGTCAGAGACGCGAAGGTCCGCAAATTCAACGGTCCGGATCGGCCCGCGCCGCACGCGCAGCAGCGGCAGCACCATGGCCAGCGCGCCATTTGCGCGATAACGAAGCACAATGATCAGCCGCTTCGCCCCGGACGCCGGAGCAAGTTTCTTGTAAATACCGTCTAGCCAGAGCGGATGCTGGAACGCAGTTGCTGCGGAGCCATCAAACAGCTCTACATATTCTTCCGACAAAAAATCAAATGCGTTATCGACGCTGACTGCGAACGCGTCCTTATTTTGATCCATACGTTGCGACCAAGAAACCTGGAATATTCAAAAGCGCCGGCCGAGCCGGGCGGATGATCTTATAGCAGGGTAAGACCTATTCAGGTATTAACGGGTTCCACTGAGCCAACGTACGGCCAACCGACGTAACACCGCGGAACGCGCCATCGTTCGCCGAACGAAGCGCTTTATAATGATGATTTGGCGATGATGATTTGCCGGCATCCTGAGCGCTGCCGGTCTCGGGCGCGTGCTGCGCCTTAGGTCCGGCGCCGAGCTTGCAGACCGATTTTTGCCCAAAGAATCTCAGCGACTTCGCGGCTGCAATCCCGGTTTCGATAATGGCCGGCGACCTCTCGCCCGGAGGCCGCGCCATATTCCGTTATCGTTAACGAATATTTACACATTCCGCGCTATCGCATCAAACAACCGGACGTGACGAGAGGCGGAACGAAATGCGTGCCCGGTATCCTTGGCACTGTCAGGCCCAATGCAGTTAGACATAGCCGAGCGACTGTCGGCGCCGGCTCGCGACGTTATCCCGACGATTTGCGTCGCCGCAGCCTCGGTCGCATTTGCTCCGATCTTGCACGCTGCCAACCCGATCCTGGCGATCGGCGTCGAGACGCTGGTCGGTTGCGCGATCATTCTTGCGGCCCCGGCCTATGCGCCTTCGATCGCAATATTCATCCTGCTCTTTCAAAATCTCTTCGTCTCGCTACTGTCTCCCTATATTTCGAGTCCCTCCGAGCTGGAATTCATCAAGGGCTATAACTTTCTGGCCTGCTCGGTAATGTGGTTGACGACCCTGGCCCTGTACGGATTGCGGCGGAGAAATCACACCGCTGAAATCAATCGTTTGATGTGCTGGGGCATCATAGCGCTTGGCGCGGTGATGCTGTACTTCGCCATTGGCTTTGTTCAAAATGGTCTTGCGGCATCGATTTATCTCCGGAATATCGTGCTGCCGCTTTTCCTATTTCAGCTTTCGCTTCTGACGGCCGCGACCTACGAAGTTCGCGTTACCCCGTTCCTGGTGGCGATCGGCGTCATCCTGATCCTGTGTGGCTATATCGAGTTTGCCTTCCGGGACTTCTGGCTGGATGTTACCAACGGCTATACATTTTGGGGCTTCGATGAGCTGAAGGCTACCCATTCGGGCGTTTGGGAAGCCGAGATGCGAGCGACGGGAAATGTACCCGTCGATCTAAAGGATCGATTCAGTTTCAGCTTCTTGAACACCCCGCTGCTCGAAGATTTTGGGCTATCGAAGATCCTGCGTATCTTCGGGCCGAACATGAGTCCCATCAGTTACGCCTACGGAATCGCCTTCTTTGCTCTCTTTCTGTTTTCTGTGGGGCGGCCCTTGCTGGCGCTATCCGCGCTACCTCTCATTGTTCTCTGCAGCGTGAAGGGAGCGCTGATTCTGACCATATTCGTTTGCCTGGCCTGGGTCTCGACCCGGCTGCTTGGCGCCGTGGCGACCCTGCTCTTTTCCTTCCTGGCCCTGATCACCTACGCGATCGTTGCGATCTACATCGGCCTGCAGATTGGCGACTATCACGTCATCGGCTTTATGGGCGGCTGGAACGGATTCCTCGAGAAGCCGTTCGGCCGCGGCTTGGGTGTCGGTGGAAATTTGTCGGAGGGTTACTTCTCGATCGACTGGAGCGCAGCGCAGCAGGCGGGATCGATCGACGGGGCGGTCGAAAGTGCGGTGGGCGTGCTTCTCTACCAAATGGGCATCGTGGCTTTGGTACCGCTCGGCTTTTATTTTGTGATCGCGCTGAAGGCTTGGCGCTTATATGCGTCCTCTGGAATCCTTACGCAGGGTCTCGCGTCGTTCGGGGTGATCGTCGTGCTGTTCAACGGCATATTTCAGGAAGAGGCATTATTCGCCCCGCCGGCGCTGGGGCTGCTGTTGTGCCTGACGGGTCTGGTGATCGGCAATCAGCTTCGGGCGCCGACCGCACCTGAACGGGCCCCGAGCTCCCCAAACGCACTCTCGTTCTGAGACACAGAATGAATTGTCTTGGATATCGGTATTGCCTGGTGGCGGCCCGATAGGCCGGACAACGTGTCTGCAGGTGTCAACTGCATATCGAGAGAGTAAGATCGCGGCCGGACCTATCCGCGGCCTTGCGGATTTCGTGTCTGGTTAATTCGCGGCGCGGTAACCATTGTCGCGCCGCTCGCTGGACCGGATATTGCAATGAGGAACGCGTAACCTTTGAATTCCCGATGAACGCGTGGACGCATGACGATAAGAGCGCATTTCCGGCACGATTTCCTTGTTCGCGCAGCCAACGCTGCGGCGCTTGGCGTTTCTGGCACAGCAGGACTGTCCGGGGTGTCCCCCTTTGCGACACCCCGAATTGCCCCCGGCGGCGCCGGGCGCTGGCTGATCGGCGCCGTCCTGAGCGAACTTCACCCCGCGGCCGTCTGCCGTCAGCGAGACAAACAATATGCTTGAACGCCGCGCAAATCCCGTAGGCAGGGCCGCCACTGCCGGCGTGCCCCGAATCTCGCTGGGCGGGCTGCGGCTCGCCGTGCTCGACATCGAGCAGACCGCTAACTTCATGATCGAGACGGTTTTCCCGGAGCGCCGGGTCGGCCGTCCGCTGTATCTGACCTCAGCCAATGGCGAGGTGCTGGCGCGCTGTTCGACCGAGCAGATGACGGACCGGCTGTTTCGCGCCGCCGATCTGATCAATGCCGACGGCCAGCCGCTCGTCACCGTGTCGCGGCTGAGATCGTCGACGCCGCTGCCCGAGCGCGTCGCAACCACCGACCTGTTTCAGGTGGTGGCCCGAAAGGCGCAGGCAGCGCGGCTGACATTTTACATGTTGGGCGCCGATGAGGCGGAAAATGCCGCCGCCGTCGCCAATGTCCAGAAAATGTTTCCCGATCTTCGGATCGTCGGACGTTGCCATGGCTATCTGAGGGGCGATGCGCTGCGGGCCAAGGTCGACGAGATCAATGCGCTGGCGCCGGATTATCTGTGGGTAGCGCTCGGCGTTCCCTACGAGCAGGCCTTTGTCGAGGAATTCACGCCGCACCTGGGCAATGTGGGCGTCATCAAGACCTCGGGCGGATTGTTCAACTTCCTGTCGGGGAGCCGGGCCCGCGCGCCGCAATGGATGCAGAAGGTCGGACTCG
>ORJL010140865.1_pt1 | contig 17527 bp, 20 predicted proteins | sample 1779941 | NCBI WGS metagenome assembly ORJL01 (sample SAMEA104232317, study PRJEB22302) | groundwater metagenome | biome: forest; feature: aquifer; material: groundwater | place: USA | collected 2011-08-07 | depth 5.8 m | reverse complement strand
TGCGGCGAGGTTCCACCCCGAGCAGATCTGGCTCTTCGGCAGCCGCACCGAAGGGCGTGCTCGTGCGGAAAGCGACTGGGATCTCCTGATGGTGCTCCCCGAGACACGCCTCCAGAGTTCCTGGAGCCCACGACGGCATGGAACGCCGTGAGCGATCTCGGCATCGCCATCGACGTAGTCCCCTGCACGCGGAGCGAATTCGAGCAGGAGAGGACCGAAATCGATACGCTGCCACGCGCGGCCTTCGAACGGGGACGGTTGCTGTATGTCCGTGCCCGATAGGATTCGGGCCTTCCTCGACCTGGCTGCCGCCGACGCGGCGGCGGCGATCCTCCTGGCCAACGCGTCCAATCGGTACGCCGCCTATCACTGCCAGCAACCGGCCGAGAAGTTGATCAAGGCCGTGTTGCTCCAGCGCGGTGTCGAGGCCGGCGTCGAGCATCACTTGAACGTGCTCGTCGCCCGCCTGTCCGACCAGGACTCCTGGAAGGCCCGGCTGCGACCCTTCGAACGGTACTCTCCCTTTGGAACCGCCTGGCGATATCCCACACCGGGAGGTCGCCTCCCGTCCGTCCCCGATCGGACCTAGGTCGCGGACGATGCAAGGAGCCTGGAGTCGCTTATCAAGGCGGCAAGAAGTGAGCTCACGGGACCTTGATGTTGGACCAGGTGCGGGAGCGCGTCCGCACCCCGGTCCTCACGGCCGTCACAGTGCATCCACGACGCATGGTCCACGGATTGCGGACTCAACGTGTCGGCGAGCCTCGTCGATGACCCGTTGTGCGACTCTGGTCGGTAGCGTCCCCTCGATCACAATCTCGACCGCACACGTGCCCACGATGAACCGGACCGGAACCCCCTCGACCACCAGCCGGAGACTGGTCCCGTCGACCGAAGGCCGCGCCTCGATGGATACCCCGGTCGGTCGGAACTGGTCGAAGTCCGGCAAAACTACCAGGCGAAACCACTTGCGGTCCGCGGGACGGACTGTGAACTGTGCCCAGTTGCGATCTGTGAGGCGACGCCAGGATCGTGTGCGGAGACTGAGCTCGAACTCCTCTACATTCAGGCGAAACCACACGTTGTCGGATCGCCGCACCATGACCCTACCGCGCCGCACTGTGATCACCTGCCGAGCTTGGTCCAGCTCGGCCTCGTGGCGGGAAATCCAGCCGGGCACTTCGCCAGAAGTCTCGATCCGCTGGATACTGTAGTTCGCGAGGTCTAGGGAATAGACCGGCGTGTGCCCTTCCACGCGGTCCTCTGGACATCCGACGCAGCCGATGATGATGAGTCGATCTCCGTCGAACGTAGCGGTGTGGAAGTCGGTCGGGGGGAAGACGTGCTTCGGATAGCCGTAGATCTCAACTTCGTCCGATGGGCCGAGCACCACGACGTCGTTGTAGATGTGGAAGTCGGGGTCGTAGGAGTCCTCGTGCTCACCTGCGATGCAGACGAGTGTCCCGCTCGCCAACTCGGTCCGGGTCTGCCCCATGCGATCGAAGTTCCAGACCGGCCCTGGCACTCGGGATGGCGGCGCGTCAAACCGATCCCGGGCGCGCCACGGACCGTTCCGGGACTTGATGATCCCGTCCCGCTTGATCAAGCCCAGCTTGCCGAGGATCCCAGCGTCGCAATGTGGCGGGCTGTCGTCGCCCCGGATCATCCACTCCCAGAAGGCCACATCCATTCGTTCTGGGTTTGCGGTTCCGAATCGTGGGTGTCGTTGGCGCTCGAATTCCCTGGGGCCGATTTCCACGCTGGACCTCACATCGGGTGCTGATGCGGCACCGTCTTCCACGCATGGAAGGCATTGATGCTCGGCCGCATGCTATCACCCCCGCCGTCGGAATCCAACCAGGGGCCAGACGGGCAGCGTCGTGAAGGGAGCAGGCGCCCGTCAGGATGACAGGTCGCGTCGGAGTTGACGGACATCACCTGAACGAGGGGAGACGCGAAGGCGCCTCCCCTTGTTCGCTTAGCCCCCGGCCCGCTACGCGGCCCCCTCGCTGACGCGCGCCTCTCCATGTCGGCCCGAGACGATCACCCCTCGCGACCACCACCATTGAGGATGTTCCAGGGCCGAGCCCTATCCACGACGCAGTCTCCACCGCTTGACGGCCCGCCTGAGGGCCGGCGTGGGTTCAGGAGGAGACTCGAGGCGTTCCATCAGGCGCAGACCATCCGCGTGCGAGAGCGTCGTCGTCCGCCGCTCATGGACGATCCCCTGCGCGACCTTGAGGAGATGCGTGAGCGCGAAGGCGGAGAGCGGCAGCCCCTCCAGGGCGGCCGCTGTCTCGAGGAGCTGCTTGGCATCCTCCGTCAAACGCACCTCGAGTCGAGCCGACTTGGCGGGCATCGGCGCCTCCTGCACAGTAGGGATCCGTACAGAAGTGTGCGGCAGAGTCCCGTACAGATCAATGGCGCCCGCCGCGGCGAACGGGAAGTCGCGCATCGGGGCGGTGAAGCACCCGGAGGCGGAGCCCGCCGGTGATACGTGGAAGTAGAGGTCTTTCGGTCTAGCGATCGCGCGGCGCGCGGGACCGGAGTCCCTTTTTGAGCTTCATCATCTTCTTGTCGAAGTGTTGCACCTGGACCCCGACGGACCCCTTCTTGTTCGTTCCGGCCGAGAGGCGATCGACCTCCTTTTTGAGCAGGTCGATTTCTGCTTGCATGCGCTCGAGTCGCTCAGTCGTCGATCCCGGGGCAGGCTGGACGCCTTCTTTCGCCCAGCAGTCTGGCCAACTGTTGATGGTGAGCTGTTTCTCCCCGTTCACCAGGAGGGCATAGAGGTCTTCAGCCGGGTAATCGCCGAGGCGAAGAACCCACTCCTCCCCATCCACGGTGGCTTTCCACGGGCAGTGGGGATCTTCGTTCTTCTCCCACTTCACTCGGACCTGTAGGTGGGGAACTCCAGCCTTGGTCTTCATCGCTCGCCTCTTTCCCGCACGATCCCGAACTGTCGATTGACCTCCTCGTTCGGCATACCCGCGGTCTCCATGATCACCTGGAACGCCTGCTCGTCCGAACAGCCCAGACCGCGAGCCCTCCGCATCAACCAATCAAGGTTCGGCCCGTGAGGCGTTCCGTAGTCGGCTTCGTCGCGCCTTTGCAGCTCTGCAACCTGGCCGGGATCGGGCATACGAAGTCGGGCGAGCATGCGTGCCAGGTGGCGAATGCTCCATGCTCTTCGAGCCTGCAATTCCAGCGCTTGTCCTGCCCACCGCGCCCTGTCCTGATCTACGGAACTACTCATCCGGTCATACCACACCCGGATGATCTTGTTCGCTTCATCTACCGAGGCACCTGCTGGAACGGACTTGCGGAGCTCTTCGAGCCATTGATCAAACCGCTCGTCCTCCATCTGAATGTCCGCCACCCGCCCTCCTTGGAGACGCACCGACATCCGCAGGGGAGCATAGCACCATTTCCCCTTCAGGATCTAGGGCATATGGCGAGGGCCCTTGGAGCACGAGCCCGAACGGCAGCCTCAGCTCCTCGACGCCGACGCACCCTCTGCGTCCGTCCCCCGTAGCGCAAAGCCGTCGGGCGCGATCCGCAGGCAGGGGCATACGGAGAGGACCCGCTCAGTGGCCGAGCCCGAGCTTCTGCCCCTCGATCGCCTAGCCCCGGCCCGCTGACGCGCGCCTCTACGGGGCTACACCACCGCGCCGAGGGCGGACAGCAGGCGCGTGAGGGCGCGAGAGAGGCTCGCGGTCGCCTCTTTCGTGCGCGCGCCGTCCTCGGAGAGCGCGCTCCAAAGCCACGGCCGCACGAGCGCGTGCAGGACGATCCCCAGCGTCCCGACGCGACCGTCCGTGCGGACGAACTGCCCGTAGTCCATCGCCGGCGGACGGTCCACCTCGTCCATCACCGCCCGCACCGCAAGCCACGGCACCCCCGCCCGGTCCGCCTCCTCCGCCACCCAGCCGCTCTCCATGTCCACCGCCACCCCGCCCGTCTCCGCCGCAAGCCGCCCCTTCTCCCCCGCCGAGCAGACCACCCGATGCCCCGAGACCATCAACCCCCGCTGCCCCGGCCCCGCCGACTCCGAGAGCGCCGAGGCCGCCGGCGCAAGGAGCCTCGCCGTCGCCTCGCGCGGGGTCGTCTCCCCCTCGCGGCGCACCGCCTCCGCGAGAACGAGGTGCCCCGTCCGCGGCCCAGGAACGAGCGCGCCGCAAATCCCCGTCGCGACGACACAGGCGGGACGCAGCTCCGCTATGAGGCGAGAGAGCGCCGTGGTCGTCGGCCCCGACCCGCACCCCGTCGCGACGAGGACGACCGTCCGCGCGGAGAGCGTCGCCTGCCACGCGGCAAGCCCCACGGTGGAGCGCATCCGCGCGGCCATCAGGCGACGCGCCAGCGGCTCCAGCTCCTGGGGGAGTGCGGAAACGACGAGGATCGGCTGGGTCACACGATGCTGGCGATGCCGCCGGCAATCTGCATCTTGAAGGGGATCCCGCGGCCCGTCGCAACCGTCGGCTCGAAGCCGCAGTGCATCATGCAGTTCTTGCACTTCGGATTCCCGCTCTTCGGCCCGTAGTTTTCCCACTGGACGGCGTTCACCATCTCGTTGTACGACTTGTAGAACCCGTCCGCAATCATGTAGCAGGGCCCCTGCCACCCCTTCGGCGTCCGCGTCGGGTTTCCCCACGCCGTGCAGTCGAGGTCGATGTCCCCCTTGAGGAACTTCAGGTAGAGCGACGAGTTCCCGTACCACCTCTCGTTCGTCATCGAGAGCAGCTTCCGGAACCGCTCGTGCACCATCTGCTTCTTCATGAACAGGTCGCTGCCCGACTGGTCGTAGTCGTACCCCGCCGAGACCAGGATCCCGTCGACCTTCAGCTCCTGCGAGTAGCGGAACAGCTCCACCAGCTCGTCGATGTTGCTCTGCGCGTAGACCGTGCAGTTGATCAACGTCCGCCATCCCGCCTTCTTCGCGAGCTTCGTCGCCTCGATCGCCTTCTTCCAACACCCCGGGCTCTTCGTGATCCAGTCGTGCGTCTTCTCCATCCCGTCGATGTGAATCGCGAACGACAGCTTCGGCGTGTAGGGCATCTTCTTGAGGAACGTCGGCATGCAGATCGCATTCGTGCAGAGGATCGCGTACTTGCCGCGACGCACGATCCCCTGCGTCAGCGGGACGATGTCCTTGTAGATGAGAGGCTCGCCCCCGCAGATGCTGACGATCGGCGCGCCGCACTCGTCGACCGACTCGAAGCACTCGTCGAGCGACATCCACTCCGACTTCGGCCTCGCCCAACGCTCCGGCGGGCACCCGATGCAGGCCAGGTTGCAGGTGTGGAGCGGCTCCAGCATCATCACGACGGCGTACTTGTCGTTGCCGGCGAGCTTCTGGCCGATCACGTACGAGGCCAGTTTCAGGGGCAATCCGACGGGCTGACGCATCGTTCGCTCCAATCGGTGGCGGCGCCTACGGGCGCGACTCGAGCTTCTTCCGGTACATCGCGAGGGCCATGAGCGGGAAGTAATCGCGGTACATCGTGTAGACGAGGTAGAACACCCCCGGGAACCCCGTCCCCGTCGTCGCATCCTCGTCCCAGCGGCCGTCCGCCTGCTGCCCGAGGAGGAGGTACCGCACGCCGCGCACGACCGCGGGGTCGTCCGGCCCGACCACGGAGAGGAGCCCCATCACCGCCCACGCCGTCTGCGAAGGCGTGCTCGGCCCCTTCCCCTTCATCATCTCGTCCTCGTACGTCGCGCAGGTCTCCCCCCAGCCGCCGTCCTCGCGCTGGACGGAGCGCAGCCAGTCGGCGGCGCGATCCATCGACGGCCGCATCCAGTCGGCGCCGATCTCGTCGAGGCCCCGGAGCACCGCCCACGTCCCGTAGAGGTAGTTCACCCCCCAGCGCCCGTACCACGAGCCGTCGAACTCCTGCGACTTCTTCAGGAACGCGCAGGCGCGCTTCACCTCGGGGCGATCCGCCTTGACGCCCAGCTTCGCGAGCGCCTCCAGGATCCGCCCCGTCAGATCGACCGTCGGAGGGTCGATCAGCGCGTTGTGGTCCGCGTACGGCAGCCAGGTCAGGAAGTTGTTGTCGTTGTTCTTGTCGAAGGCGCCCCACCCGCCGTTGTCGCTCTGCATCGAGAGGAGCCACTGCGTCCCGCGGTGGATCGCCCCCTGCGCGCGGTCGTCCGTGCGCTCGGCCGCCCCCGCGAGCGCCATCAGCACCGCGCAGGTGTCGTCCGTGTCCGGGAAGAGCGCGTTGTCGAACTCGAAGAACCACCCGCCCGGCTCGCCGCCGGGGTTCCGCCGCTTCCAGTCCCCCTCGCAGCGGACCTCCTTCTCGACCAGCCAGTCGACTGCGCGCCGGAGCGCAGGGTGCCCCTTCTCGACCCCCGCGTCGACGAGCGAGACGGCGCCCCACGCCGTGTCCCACACCGCCGAGAAGCAGGGCTGGATCCGCATGACGTCGCCGTCGGCGACCTCGAGCTTCGCGAGCTCCCCGCGCGTCTTCACGACGAGCGGGTCGTCCTTCGGCGTCCCCAGCGCGAGGAGCGCGTAGAGCGAGTTGAGGATGCCGGGGAAGATCGCGCCCAGCCCCCCTTCCGCCATCCGCTCCCGCATCCACGTCTCCGCGTGCGAGATCGCCTTCTTGCGGAGGTTCCGAAGCGACTTGCCCGCATGGCGCAGGATGAGGCTCTTCGCCTTCTTCAGGCCCGCGCTCCACAGGCTCCGCTGGTGGTGAGGCGCCGTCCCCAGGAGCCAGAGGCTCTCGACGTCGATCCCCGGCGGAAGCGGATAGACCGGCTTCCTCGCGTAGATGATGCAGAGCGGGACGATGATCGCGCGCGACCAGGAGGAGATCTCCTGCGCATTCAGGTAGAACCAGTCGGGCAGGAGGAGCAGCTCGGGCAGCGGCGCGACGATGTCCTCCCACCGCACCTGGCCGAGCATCGCGAGGAGGAACATGTTGTAGCTGTTCGCCCTCGCGAGGCCTCCGAGCGAGAGGACCTTGTTCCGCGCCTTGACGAGGTGCACGTCGTCCGCCGGGAGGCCCGCGACGCGGAGCGCGAGCCACGCCTTGATCGTCGCGTTCAGGTCGCTCGGCGCGCCGATGAAGATGTTCCACCCGCCGTCGGGGAGCTGGCGGGAGACGATGTACCGCGCGAGCCGCTCGACCTTCCCGGGGTCGTGCTCCCCCAGGATCTGCATCATCAGGATGTAGTCGCACTCGAGCGTCGTGTCGGCGATCAGCTCACCGACCCACCAGCCGGCGGCGTCCTGGCGCGCCAGCATCCGGTCGCGGGAGCGGGCGACGGCGAGGTCGACCTCCGCGGAGGTCGGCAGCGAGGGCGGAGGGGTCGACTGGACGGTGGAGGGGGCCTCGACGAGGCGCGGGACGAAGAGCTTGCGCGGGAGCCGCGCGAGCTTCGACAGCACGGCGCGGGACCTCGAATCCCGCGTGATCCCGATGCCGAAGACCCTCGCCATATGCTAGCGCACCACCGAAGCCGTCATCTCCGCGAGCGCGTGGCGGAACTCCAGGAGCCGCCCGATCGTCTCGCCTACCGTGAAGTTCGAGGTGCTCGCCCCCGCCGTGATCCCGATGCGCAGGGGCCCCCGGGGCAGCCACCCCTTCACCTCCTCCTCCTTCTTCGACCCGACGGGGAGGTGGCGGATCGTGTCGACGTCCATCAGGCAGCTCGAGTCCTCGATGTGGTAGGAGGGGACCTGCTTCTTCACCGCGATCTCGGCCAGATGGGTCGTGTTGCTGGAGTTGTACCCGCCGATGACGAGGATGATCTCGGGCCGCTCCGTGACGAGCTTGTACATCGCGTCCTGCCGCTCCTGCGTCGCGCTGCAGATCGTGTCGAAGGCGCGGAAGCGGTCGGCGACCTCCGCCTCGCCGTAGCGGGCGCGGATCGCCTCCTTGAACATCTCGCCGATCTTGAGCGACTCGGAGGAGAGCATCGTCGTCTGGTTCGCGCAGCCGACGCGCCCGAGGTGGACGTCCGGGTCGAAGTCCGGCGAGACCGCGTAGCTGTAGCGCTTCAGGAACTCCGCCTTGTCCCCGCCGTGCATGATGTAGTGGCAGGGGACCTCCGCCTCCTCCTCGTCGCGGAGGACGAGGTAGTGCGCCCCGGGGTAGGTGGCGACGCGGCTCACCGTCGCGCGGGTCTCCTCGTGGTAGATCTTCCCGTGGACGATCGAGGTGATCTGCTCGCGCGCGTACTTCTCGACGTTCTTCCAGACGTTGACCACCGACCCGCAGGTCGTGTCGACTAGGACCGCCTCCTTCTTCTTCAGCTCCTCGATCGCGGGGATGGTCGCACCGAAGGCGGGGAGGAGGACGATGTCGCCGGCCTGCACCTCGTCCATCTCGAACCCGCCGCGGTCGCGGCCGATCAGGAAGCGGACGCCCATCTCCTGCAGCTTCCGGTTCACGAACGGGTTGTGGATAATCTCGTTCGTGATGTAGATCGTCTTGTCCGGGAACTTGTTGCGCGTCTCGTAGGCATACTGGACGGCGCGGTCGACGCCGTAGCAGAAGCCGAATGCCTGGGCGAGGAGGACGGTGGTGTCCCCGTCGACGATGCGGTTCCCGTTCTTCACGATGTCGGCGACGAGGGTGGAGTGGTAGGCGTCCTTGAGGAGCGGCTCCACCACCTTCTTCATCCCGAAGCCGGCGCGGTAGAAATCGGCCATGCTGGGGTTCTCCAGGGCAAGACCCGGAATCGTACCACGGATCCGCCGTCTGCCAAGGGGCTAATGTGCCGCGGGGGTCTCGGCGGGCGCCTCCGCAGGGGGGGCCGGCGAGGTCGCGGCCGCCACGCTCGCGGGGGTGGCCTCCTCGAGGCCGGGGCCCGGCGACACCTGCTTCCAGAGGTACTGCACGTGGCAGGCGAGCTTCATGACCCAACGCAGGTAGAAGGGGTAGCCGAGGATGCGGGTAATCCGGTCGATGAAGGCGCAGCTCACGATGCGGTACGCCTTCGCCTCCAGGCGGCGGTGGCGCCAGAGCATCCGGTTGACCTTGGCGCGGTCCCCCTTTGCGGCAAGGCGCTGCAGCTCGACGGTCGCGTAGGTGACGTGGCGGACCTCGTCCTCCATCACCTCGTCGATGGTCTTCAGCAGCTCGGGGTCGGTCTCGAAACCGCGGCGGAGGGTCGGCATGTCGCGGTTGGCGGTCTCCTCGGTGACCTTGGAGCCGACGAAGAAGAGGAGCCAGTCCTCGTCGTCGAACGGGCGCGGGTCGTTGATGCGCGCGACCGAGGTCCCGAAGTCCAGGGCCTGCAACTGCTTGTCGTAGTCGAGGTCGGGCTCCAGAGGCGTGGGCTCGTGCCCATCGGCGCGGAGGTGCTTGCCGAAGAGGACGCCGTGCTTGATCTCGTCTCGGAAGTGGCGCTCGACCTTGACCTTGAGCTCGGGGTCGACGCAGTGCTCGGCGACGCGGTGGAGGTCCTTGCCGCCCTCGGTCTCCCCGGTGGAGAGGGAGTTCAGCATGAACCGCTTGGCCACGGGGTTGGCCAGGATGTCCTTGAAGAACTGCTCCTCGCTGAACACGTGACACCCTCCTTGTAGCCTATCTTGAAGCCGGCATTATACGAACCGGATCCTCAAGGGCAATTGGAATGTAGGGTTCGGGTGCGCCGAACCCCAACTCCAACCCGCAACTCCAAGAAACCCCAACTCCAATTCCAACTCAAAGCCCTCGGATACTCGTGGTTGGAGCAGGAGTTTGAGTCGGAGTTTCCTGGGGTTGGGCCATGGCGTTGGAGTTCGACCTCGTGTCGAACGGCGGGACGGCCGCCTCCTCGCGCGCCCGTGGAGGGGCACCGACGTTGCGCACGAGGCTTCGCGGGGATAGACTCGGCAGGGTCGATGGGAGGAGGCCAATCGCATGACGAAAGAGAGCCGTCGGAAGTGGATCCTGGGGACGATCGGCTTGATCATCGTCGGAACGCCCGTCGTGCTCCTGAACAGCCTCACGCTCGACGCGGTCCAGGACGACATCCGCAAGACGGTCGAGGGAGGCAAGCCGGACGAGGGGCTTGCGGCACGGCAGATCCAGGTCGTAAGCGCCTACCGATACACGTTCCGCAGCGACTCCGCGGAGCAGGCGTACCGACAGTACATGAAGCTCTTCTACAAGAAGGACCGGGACGGGACCAACGCCGCGGGAAAACAGCGGGCGCAGGATGCGATCTACGACTACGCGAACCTGCTCGACGAGGACGACCATCGCCCGCAGGCGTACTACTACTACAGCATCCTGCTGCGCGACTGGGGCGACGCGCATCCGCAGTTCGGGAAGGTGGACACCCGCCAGCACGAGCTCGAAAAGAGCGGCAACGGCGGCTGGGCCCCTCCCGAGGGCGAAGAGCAGTAGGGCGCGGGCGACGACTAGTCGGTCCCGTCGATCTGGCGCATTGCGCCGATGCACCCCGGCTGCGATCATGGTCCGGGAGGACTCGCGTCATGCTGGGCCCCCTCGCCGTGCCGTTCGCCCTGGCGGGACTCGCGCTCGTCACGGTCGTCATCGTCATCCGCGCCCTTCTGTCGCAGCGGGTCGTCGCCCGTCCCAACGAGGCGCTCCTCATCACGGGCGGACGCCGGGGAGTACGAGTCGTCCTCCACGGAGGCGCGTTCGTGCAGCCCCTCCTCGAACGGGTCGACATCGTCCCGCTCGGCCTCATCCCCGCCGACGCAGGCTCCCGCGGAATTACCTCGGATGGCACCCCGATCTCCGTCCAGGCCCACGTCGAGGTGAAGGTGGACTCGACCGAGGCGATGGTCATCGCCGCCTCCGAGGTGCTCCTCGGAAAGTCGGCCACGGAGGCCCAGGACATCACGACGCGGATCGTCCTGGGCCATCTGCAGGGGCTCGTCGTCAGGTTCTCCTGCGCGCAGGTCGAGCACGACCCCGAGAGTCTCGCCGCCGCGGGGCGGGAGAGGTGCGCCCCCGATCTGATGAAGCTCGGGCTCAGGCTCGTCACCTTGTCGGTTACCTGCGTCCACGCGGACCGCCTACAGGCCATCCGGGAGTTCAAGGCGAAGAAGCCCTGGGTCTTCGGCGCGGCGCTCGCGGCGCTCGTGGGCGAGAGGGTGACCCCGTCCACGGCGGAGAGCCCCGCACCCAGCAGTGGAGGAATCCCCGCCCGCGCCTTCGGTCACGCCCTCGCGGGGATCGCCGATGCAGCGCCGGACCTCGCTGAGCCAATCGCGAAGCTCACCGCGGGCCTCGAGGACCGCCTCGACGTCAGCTTCGACGAGCTGGACCGCTGGGTCGACGCGCTCCTGGAGGGGGCGAGCCGAGGCGACCCGGATCGCGAGCGCGCGCTGAAGGGACTCCCCGTCGACCGCATCCAGGCGGCCGTCTGCGAGGCGGTGCAACGCATGGCGCCGGGCGAGCGGGAGCCGTTGGGGCAGGTCATCCGCGAGCTCGCGGCCGCGGTCGGCGGCAGTGCGCCGCTCGCGCTCGACGGCGCCTGCCGCGCGCTCACGGAGAGCGCCTCGGTGCGTCACAGCCTCCTCGCGGCCACGCACGAGCGGCTCGGGATTCCGCGTCCCCTCCGCCGCGGCGAGGCGTTCGATGGGCGATTCGAGGTGATCGAGCTGCTCGGGATCGGCGGGATGGGCGAGGTCTACCGCGTCCGCGATCGCCGGCGGGACAAGGAGGTCGCGCTCAAGATCCTCACGCGCGCGCTGCTGGACGACCCGGCCGCGAGGACCCGCTTCGGCCGGGAGGTCAACCTCGCGATGGAGCTGACGCACCCGAACATCGTGCGCGTGCACGACGTCGGCGACGCGGCGGGCAGGCCGTACCTGCACATGGAGCTCGTGGAGGGGACGACCCTCCGAGCGAGGCTGGCGAAGGGCGCGTGTCCCCTGCCGGAGGCCCTCTCGATCGCGCGGGGGTTCCTCTCCGGCCTCGCGCACGCCCACCAGAGGGGTGTGCTGCACCTCGACGTGAAGCCGGAGAACATCCTCCTCGCGCGGAGCGGGGAGGTGAAGCTCGCGGACCTGGGACTCGCCCGGGGGATCGGGCTCGACGGGATGCGCTCGCTCCTGACGGGCGCGGGCACGCCTCACTACATGGCGCCGGAGCAGATGAAGACGGGAGAGGAGATCGACGCGCGGGCGGACGTCTTCGCGGCAGGGGTGGTGCTCTACGAGATGCTCGCGGGGGAGCCTCCCATCGGCGCGTTCGAGCCGCTCCCCGAGTCGATCCCCGAGCGGCTCCGCGCGGCGGTGCAGCGCTGCCTCTCGCCCCGCCGCGACCGGCGGCCCGCCGACGCAGGAGAGCTGCTGGGAGAGATTGCGTAGTCCGGGCCGACGCCGCCCTGTGACGGATGCCTGCTGGCGATGCTGCCGCGCGGGAATGGCGGCGTCGCGCGATTGCAGCCGCGACGGTTGAGTGGTACGATCGAGCCAAGTGATTGCTTGAGGTGATTACCATGACGGTCCTCTCCTTGAAGGAGTTTCGTCGGCGAATCGGGGAGTTGATCCGTACACGCAGGCCAGTCGTCCTCACCTTCCGGGGAACCCCCGTCGCGCGCCTTGTCCCGATGAAGCGGTCAGCACCCTCACGCGACCGCATGCGCATCCTGGAGGCGTCCGACGGCTGCATCGACGACCTCGCCATTCCCAAAGACGGCTCCATGCGGCTCGACGAGTACCTCTATGGACCGACGCGTCCTCGTCGATAGCTCCGCGCTGGTCGCGCTCTTCCATCGTCGCGATCAAAACCACCGCCGCGCCTCGCGGACGTGGAAGGCGCTGGTCTCGGCGCGGTCGTTGCTGATGGTCCCGGACTACGTCATGGGGGAGGTCGTCACCTACTTCAAGCGCTTCTCGTTCGAGGGGTGCCGCACCGCCGCGAGCAGACTCACAGCGTTTCAAGCCGCGGGGGTCATCGAGGCTGTCTGCCCCGAATGGGCTGACTGGGAGGCGGCTCTGTCGGGCGTGCTCGCAGTCTCTGACCCCGGCTACACCCTCTTCGACGCGGTCACCGTCGCCGTCGCGACGCGGGAGGAGATCAAAACCATCTTCTCCTACGATCGCGTATTTGCCGACCTCGGGTTCCCCTCCCCATGACGACACTTCACGGCGGCGTGGGCGCCGGAGAGCTGCTGGAGGCGCTCGCGGAGCGATAGCCGACGTCCCCGCGTCGGACCGTCAGCGACGGTCGCGGAGGTCCTTCAGCTCGGCCATGATGGCGCGGTGCTCGGCCATGTTCCGTTGGTATTCGACCATGTTCCGCTGGTGCGCGGCGATGTTGCGGGCAGACTCGGCCTTCCGCTCGGCCGATTCGGCCTTCCGCTCGGCATCGAGGCGGGAGATCTCCTTGACGATCTCGCGGGTCTGTCGCCGCGACTCGGCCAGTTCGCGGATCATCGCCTGGTCCTGGACCTCGAGTCGGGCCATGCGCGCCTCATGCTCGGCCGCGCGCTCTATGCTGGCCTCCTCGAGGGCGGCCATGTGGGCCTCGTGCTCGGCCATCCGCCGCTCATGCTGGTCGAAGAGGGTGCGGACCCACCGCGGCACGTCGCCGTGCCGGCCGTTTGCGCCCTTCCGACCATTTCCGTTGCGACCCGCGGCCATGCTTCCTCTCGCGCTCGTCCGACCAAGCCATTGTACGTCGCCACGCGGCCGGGTCAACTCCGTCGATCAGGGCTCGGCGAGAGCCTCCAGGACCGACTGGGCACGCCTGGCGGCAGGCTACCTCACCGTCTCGATCGCCGCCGTGAGCGGGAGGTGCATGTCGCGGTCGTGCGCCCGATCGTGGCGCGGATAGGTCGCCTCGAAGACCCCCTTGAGCGACGACGCCTCGTCCGAGCCCGCGGCATACGTCAGCACCGCCTCGAAGGTCCCCTCGAACGAGAAGCCGTCCGGCCCCTCGTCCGTCAGCTTCACCCGCCCCGAGAGCACCGCGGTCCGCTCCCCCGCGGGCGAGAGCGTGAGCGTCCCCTCCGCCCCCGCGATCCGGTACTGCACGTACGTCGTCTTGTCCTGCCGCTCCATCACCCCAGGCGGGTAGAGCTCGTGCCAGCAGGCCTGCAGCACCGACGCGTCCACCCCCCGCTCCTCTCGCGGATAGGCGAGCGCCCCCCACTGCTCCGCCGTCGGCGAGACCACCTCCACGACGGGCGCAAAGTAGGCCGGCATCCCCGGGTCGTCGAGCCGCACGAACATCCTGAGCGACACGCCCTCCCCCTCGCGGCCCGGCAGCGCCAGCGCGCGCAGCTTCGAGGCCTTCGTCGGCAGCCCCAGCTTCTTGCACGCCGCCCCGAGGTGCTCCTCGAAGTTCTGCGGCACGCTGTCCTGGAACGGCCCGCGCGCCGTCTTGTCGATCGGCATCGAGTCGAACACCTCGACGCAGTTCCCCTTCGCGTCGAGCGCCATCGCCTTCACGTTGCTCTCGCGGCCGGTGCCGGGGCGACGCGGGAAGGCGTTTTCGCGGATCACGTCCGGCATCGGGTCGTCGCGGTGTCCCCACCAGAACGTCATGATGAACGGCTGGAGCATCCCGACGACCGCCGGGTCGGTGAGGGCGAGCCCCCTCACCTGCGTCGCCGTCGCTCAGCAGTGCCCCGAGTAGAGGTCGCCGTAGTGCGCCGAGATGCAAACGACGAAGATCGGCCGGTGCTCCCTCGCGCTCCGCGCCTGCGCCTCCTCGAACGTGGCGGCCCAGTCCAGGCGGTACATGAGGAGGTCGTCGTCCGTCGGACGGACCTCCTGGAACCGGGAGAGGACGTCGGCGGCGCTCGGCCCCTCCGCATACGCGGAAACGGCGAACAGGAGGAGGGCGCAAAGCCCCCCTCGGATGGACGTGCGCATGTGGCGGACCCCCTTGCGTGTGACGTCAGAGAGAACGGGGCCCCTTCGCTCCTATTGCGCGCCCCGCGGGAATGGTAGATTCACCGCTCCCCTGTCTGGAGTCGCCGATGTCCAAGAACAACGCGCTCGTGATCGCCGTCCTCGCCATCCTGGTCGTCATCCTCGGCGTGCAGGTCTCGCTCCAGGCCGCGCGTCCCGCGGCGGAGCCGACGGTCGCGATGGACGGCCGCCGCGTCGGCACCTCGGGGCTCGCGGAGCGCCTCCACGCCGTCGAGCAGGAACGCGACAAGGCGCGCGTGCGCGTAACGGAGCTCGAGACCGACCTTCGAGCCGCCCAGGAGAAGGCCGCCGCGTCGCAGGCCGCCCCCGACCCCGACGCCGACCCCGTGGGCGCCGCGAAGGCCGCGAAGCTGAAGAAGCTCCTCGACACGACCGAGTGGTCGCACATCGCGAAGGCGGTCCTCGGCCTCCTCCAGGCCGACGAGGAGTCGCGCCGCACGGGGAAACCGCCCACCTTCGACCCGAAGCTCCTCGGGCTCCTCACCCAGAGCCAGATGCGCCTGGGCGAGCTTGCGAAGCTCCTCGGCATCAAGAACTACATGGATGTCCCGTTCAACGACGAGATCGCCCCCTACTTCTTCGTAGGCTGGCTCGAGGCCGTCGGCGTCGAGCTGACGCCCGAGCAGGAGGCGAAGGTGAAGGAGCTCGCCGTCGAGTCGACGCGCGACCGCGAGAAGCGCCGCACGGAGCTCACCGGCTCGAACAAGCTCGAGCGGATGCTCGCCGAGGGAGAGGGGAACCTCGTCTGGGAAGATCACCTCCGCGGCGTCCTCAGGGACGATCAGGAGGAGAAGTGGGCCGCGCCGCAGGGGGCAGACCCGTTCTGGGGGCGCCAGGCGAACCGCCACGAGATCGGAGGCGCCGACGCCGGCGCGACCGGGCAGGCGGTCGGCGAGTTCTGGACGAAGTCGTTCGGCCTGGACGCCTCGCAGCGCCCCGTCGTCGACGACGTCGCGGGGCACTACGCCGAGGAGGCCCGCCGCCGCGAGGAGGCCTTCCGCGCGCAGTACCCCGCGAACCCGCCGCGCGCGGAGCAGATGAAGCACGCGATCGACATGCTGCGGCTGCAGGTCGACTCCGAGCGCCAGCTCGCCCAGCGGGTCAACGTGCCGCAGGACCAGCGTTGGCGCCTCAACGACGGTTCAGGGACGATCCTGCAATACGGACAGCGATAGCGTCTACTTGATCGAGTAGATCAGCCACGCGCCCTTGTCCTCGGCGTCCGTCGACTGGTAGAGCTTCCAGGTCCCGTCGCCGAGATGGGCGACCGCCTCGCCCTCTCCTGCCATCTCGACCTTGACCTGAGGCCCCATCACCGCAGCGATGGTGGCCTCGTCGGGGAGCTTATTCCGCAACTCTTCGGTGTTCAGCTCGGCGACGATCTGCGCTGCCTTCTCTTCCGCCGCCTTCTCCTTTTCCTCCTCGGTCTTCTTGTCGAATCCCTCGACCTCCTCCGCCACCCACCGGTCGAAGTCGAAGGCGGCCTCCAGGGCCGCCTCGTCGTTCCGCTTGATCGCGCAGTAGACGGCGATGATCGCCTTCGCGGGCCCGGACAGCTCCGCAGCAGCTCCGCCGGCGAGGTCCTTGCCGAGGTCGGCCTCGGTCACGATGCGCATGTGCATCGGGGTACCGGGGCGCTGCATCTCCACGAACGCGCCGTCGGCGCCGAAGAGCCAGAGCGTCTTCTCCTCGCCCTTCGTCGCCTCCACGACCGAGCACTCGACATCCTTGCCGTCGACGCTGACCTTCTCCTTCGCCTCGAGCTTCTTGAGGACCACGGTCTTCCCCTCTGCGTTCGGCTCGAGGAGCCCGACCTCGGCGTCGTCCGGGAGGGCGAAGGCCGGCAGGAACGTGGCGCCCCAGGTCAGGCCGGGGCCGACGTCTCCGGCCTTGGTCTCGGCCTTCCCGTCCTTCTCGACGGTGAGGGTCCACTTCCCGTTCGCGACGGAGATCGTCTTCTTGGTCTTTCCCTCGTTCGACTCTTCGAGCATCTCGGAGGAGACGATGCAGAGGTTCGGGCCGAGCTTCCCGTGGCAACTCATCTTCATCGCGCCGCCGCCCATCTGGGCCTCGCCGGTGACGGCGAAGCCGCCGTCCGCGGACGAGACGGTGTATTTCATCATGCCAATGTACTTCGCGTCGGCGTACAGGCCGAAGAGGAGCGCCTGCGGGGACTTCGCGGTCCAGACCTTCGCGACCTTGTCGAGGTACTTCTGCCCCTTCTCGAAGGCGGCCTTGTCCTGCGCGAGGCAGGCGGACGCGGCGAGCGCGAGGAGACAGGCGGACGTGAGCAGGTTCTTCATCGTGCGACTCCAAGTGGTTGGAAAGCGGTGGGCTGCAGGCGGCCTACCCGTTGCGACCGGGGGAGCGCGGCGTCGGCGGGCGCCAACTGGTGCCGGGCCGAGGCGAGGTCGAGCGGGGCGCGGCGGGGCCCATCCCCTTCGTGTCGTGCGGCACGGCGCCGGTGGCGGGCGTGGCGCCGGGGGCCTCCCCCGCCTTCGGCCCCTTGCGGTCGTTCTTCTGGCAGCAGAACTTGTACTTCTTTCCGCTGCCGCAGCGGCACGGGGCGTACGGATCCAGGTTCGGTGCGTCTGCCATGGGGGCGGAGTGTACCGGATCGAGGGGCGTTCCGGCAACCGATGGAGAGGCGCGCGTAAGCGC
>ORJL011213238.1_pt1 | contig 17537 bp, 16 predicted proteins | sample 1779941 | NCBI WGS metagenome assembly ORJL01 (sample SAMEA104232317, study PRJEB22302) | groundwater metagenome | biome: forest; feature: aquifer; material: groundwater | place: USA | collected 2011-08-07 | depth 5.8 m | reverse complement strand
TCCCGCGCAAGGGCGGCCCCGGCATCACCCGCTCCGACCTGCTGGTGATCAACAAGATCGACCTGGCGCCGATGGTCGGTGCCTCGCTCGACGTCATGGCCGCCGATGCCAAACGCATGCGCGGCGAGCGGCCCTTCGTGTTCTCCAACATGAAGACGACGCAGGGGCTCGACACCATCATCGCCTTCATCGTCAGCCAGGGCATGCTGGCGGTGCGCTGAGCGCGCCGCGCGCCCGTTCAGCCCAGGCGATTGACCAACCGCCCGACGCCGTCGATCACGACCTCAACGGTGTCGCCGTCGGCCAGCGCGCCGGCACCGACCGAGGTACCGCAGGCGATCACGTCGCCCGGTTCCAGTGTCATGTCATGCGAAATGCGGCTGACGATTTCGGCGGGCGAGAAGAACATGTCGCTCACCGGGTAGTTCTGCAACTCGCGGCCGGCGACGGTGGCGCGCACGCGCAGCCCGGCCGGGTCGAGGCCGCTGGCGATCACCGGGCCGAAGGGTCCGAACGTGTCGAAGCTCTTGGCGCGCGTCCAATGCACGAAGGCCGGATCGAGGCGCATCAGGTCGCGCGCCGTCACGTCATTGACGCAGGTGTAGCCGAAGATCGCGGTCGGTGCCGTCGCGATGTCGATGCAGGAAACCCGCTTGCCGATGACGATGCCCAACTCGGCTTCGAACACCATCGCGCCGGCGTAACCCGGCGGTCGGCGGATAGGGTCGCCTTGGGCGGCAACGCAGGTATTGGCCTTGAGGAAATACAGCGGATGCGCCGGGCGCTGCAAGCCCTCTTTCGCCGCACGCTCGTGGAAGTTGTTCCACAGGCCGATCATTTTTCCCGGCCGGCAGGGCATGAGGACGCGCACCTCGGCGAGCGGGAAGCTCAGGCTCGTGGATTGCGGTTCGGCGAACATGTCGCCCTGCCAGGCGGTGACCCTGTTGCCGTCGAGGGTACCGAAGTATTCCGTGCCTGCCGTCGAGAAACGTAGCCAAAGCGCCATGGTGTGTCGCCGGGGATTTTGGGGCGGCGAGTGTAGCACCGCCGCTTGACGAGGAACTTCAAACCCGAAATACTTGTCCGACAACTCGCCACCGCGGACTGTGCGGCCGGCGTTCCCCTTCGGTTTCGTTCCCGGGAGGCCCCATGCTCAAACTCAATGTCAATGGCAAAACGCGCAGCGTGGACGTAGAGGGGGAAATGCCCCTCCTGTTTGTCCTGCGCGACCACCTCGGCCTGCTCGGCGCCAAGTACGGCTGCGGCATCGGCGCTTGCGGCGCCTGTACCGTGCACGTCGACGGCATGCCGGTGCGCTCCTGCAGCCTGCCGGTTGCGCAGGCCGTGGGCAAGAAGGTGGTGACCATCGAAGGCCTCTCGGCCAAGGGCATGCACGCGCTGCAGCAGGCCTGGATAGCCCACGAGGTGCCGCAGTGCGGCTACTGCCAGACCGGCATGCTGATGTCGGCGGCGGCATTGCTGGCGGCCAAGCCGCAGCCGACCGACGCCGACATCGACCAGGCGATGACCAACCTCTGTCGCTGCGGCACCTATGCGCGGGTGCGGGAGGCGATCCATGCCGTCGCCGAGGGCCCGGCAAAGAAAGCGGGAGCCTGACCATGAACATCGATCGCCGCGAATTCCTCAAGGCTTCCGCCGCCGTCGGTGGCGGCCTCGCCCTCGAATTTTCCTTCCCGCTTTCCGCCATGGCCGCCAGGGGTCTGCCGCCGACCGAGGTCAATGCCTGGGTGGTGATCCATCCCGATGACCGCGTCGTGGTGCGCATCGCGCGTTCCGAGATGGGGCAGGGCACCTATACCGCGCTGGCGCAACTCGTGGCCGAGGAACTCGACGCCGACTGGAGCAAGGTCAGCTCCGAGTTCGCCTCGCCCAACGAGCACATTCGCCGCAAGCGCATCTGGGGCTCGATGTCCACCGGCGGCAGCCAGGGCGTGCGCAGCTCGCAGGACTACGTGCGCAAGGCCGGCGCCGCGGCGCGCATCATGCTGGTGGAGGCCGCCGCCGCGCGCTGGAAGGTGCCCGTGGGGGAATGCATCGGCGCCGGCAGCGTGGTCACCCACGTCGCCAGCGGACGCAGGCTGCGCTACGGCGAAGTCGCCGCCGATGCGGCGAAGCTGACGCCGCCCAGGGATCCGCCGCTGCGCGACGCCAAGGACTGGAAGATTGCCGGCAAGCCGATGCGGCGCTTCGACGTGCCGGACAAGGTGATGGGCAAGCCGGTGTTCGGCGTCGACGTGGTGCTGCCCGGCATGCTGCACGCCTCGATCGCGCAGTGCCCGGTGTTCGGCGGCAAGCTCAAGGGCGTGGATGCATCCCTTGCGGAAAGGATGCGCGGCGTGAAGAAGGTGGTACGCGAGGGCGATTTCGTCGCCGTCATCGCCGACAGTTGGTGGCGCGCCGACCAGGCCTTGCAGAAGCTCGCCATCGAATGGGACGAGGGCGCCAACGGCAGCGTCAGCAGCGAAAGCATCATGAAGCTGCTGCGTGCGGGCCTGGCCGACGGCAAGCTGGCCGAGGCGCGCAAGGTCGGCGATGCCGCCGCGGCGATGGCGGGCGCGATCCGGGTGATCGAGGCCGAATACCACTCGCCCTACGTCAATCACGCCACCATGGAGCCGCAGACCTGCACCGCCTGGTTCAAGGCAGACGGCACGCTGGAGGTATGGACCTCGACGCAGAACGCCGAGGCCTCGATGGCCATGGCCGCCGAGACGGCCGGCCTGCCGCTGGAGAAGGTCGAGGTGCACAAGCCCATGCTGGGCGGCGGCTTCGGCCGGCGCGGCGCGCCGCAGGACTTCGTTCGGCAGGGCGTGCTGATCGCCAGGGCGATGCCCGGCACGCCGGTGAAGATGATGTGGTCGCGCGCCGAAGACATGCAGCACGGCTACTACCGGCCGGCGAGTCTGGTGCGCATGAAGGCGGGGCTGGACGCCAAGGGCAATGTCGCGGCATTGCAGGTCGGCATCGCCTGCCCCTCGATCCTGGCGCTGCTGCGGCCCGAGGCGATCAAGAACGGCGTCGATTTCACTGCGGTGCGCACCCTGTCCGACATGCCCTACACGATACCCAACCAGCAGATCGACTATGCCATGCGCAACCCGCACGTGCCGGTCGGCTTCTGGCGCGCGCCGGGCTTGCAGAACGCCTACTACCGCGAGTGCTTCATCGACGAACTGGCCGTCGCCGCCGGCCGCGATCCGCTGGAATACCGGCTGGCGATGTTGAAGCCCGGCGACAAGAACCGCCTGGTGCTGGAAGCGGTGGCCCGGGCCGCCAACTGGGGCGGGCCGCTGCCGCCGGGCGTGCATCGCGGCATCGCGGTGTCCGACGGCTTCGGCAGCTACACGGCGATGGTGGCCGAGGTCTCGGTCTCGGCCAAGGGCGAACTCAAGGTGCATCGCGTGGTCTCGGCAATCGACTCGGGCTACGTGGTCAATCCCGACACCTGTCGCGCCCAGGCCGAAGGCAACGTCGCCTTCATGCTCGGTGCCACCCAGTACCAGGAGAACACCGTGGCCAGGGGGCGCGTGGTCGAGTCCAACTTCCACGAGTTCCAACTGCTCGGCATCGCCGAGATGCCCAAGGTCGACACCGTGCTGGTGCCGACCGGCGGCTTCTGGGGCGGCCACGGCGAACCGGGGGCGCTGTGCGTGGCGCCGGCGCTGTGCAATGCGATTTTCGCCGCCACCGGCAAGCGCATCCGCTCGCTGCCGCTGAAGCACCACGACCTGCGCCGCGCGTGAAGCCGGCGGCGGCCCTGCTGCTGGCCGTCGCCGCGTCGCATGCGGCGGCCGCTGACGCGCTCGATGCGCCGCTGGCCGCGGCGGGCGACGCGCAGCGCGGTCGCGCGGTGTTCGCCGCCCGCGAGCAGGGCCATTGCGTGATCTGCCACGCCGTGCCGGGGCTTGCGCCGGCGGGTAATGTCGGCCCGGCGCTGGACGGCATCGGCACACGCCTTTCCGCCGGCCAGTTGCGCCAGCGCATCGTGGACATCACGCGAGTCAAGCCCGATGCGGCGATGCCCGCCTTTCACCGCCGCGATGGCCTCAACCGCGTCGCCGCCGCCTACGCCGGCAAGACGCTGCTCGACCCCCAGCAGGTCGAGGACCTCGTTGCCTTCCTTGGTGGCCTGAAATGAGGCGGCGCCATTTCCTGCAACTCGGTGGCGTGGGCCTGGCCGGCGCTGCCCTGCCTGCGCGGGCGCAGCAACTCCTGCCCGCGCAGGACCTGGGACCGCTGATCCGGTCCGTCGCCGGCAATGCGACGCCGCGGCCGGGCCGCATCCGCCTGCTGCTGCCGCAGCTCGCGGAGAACGGCAATTCGGTGCCGCTGGAGCTGACGGCCGACAGCCCGATGACCGAGGCCGACCACGTGCGCAGCATGCACGTCTTCGCCGAGCGCAACCCGCGGCCGCTGATCGCCAGTTTCCAGCTCGGGCCCCATGACGGCCGCGCCAGGCTGACCACCCGCATCCGGCTGGCCGGCAGCCAGCGCGTGGTCGCCATCGCCGTGATGGCGGACGGCTCCGTCTGGTCGGACGAGACCGAGGTCATCGTCACCTCGGCGGCCTGCCTCGACGAGATGAGCCTGTGAGCGAAGCGAGTGGTTTCGGCCGCCTGCGCGTGCCGCCGCGGGCGAAGCGCGGCGAGGTCATCGAGATCCGCCTGCTGTTGCAGCATCCGATGGAGAACGGCTTCCGGCGCGATGCGCTGGGGCGCAGCGTGCCGCGCAACATCATCAATCGCCTCACGGCGCGCTATGACGGCCGCGAGATCCTGCGCGCCGAGCTCGGCACCGGCATCGCCGCCAATCCCTATTTCGCCTTCTTCACCCGCGCCACCGCCAGCGGCGAGGTCGAGATCCGCTGGGAGGACGACCTCGGCGTGGAAGGCCGCCTCGCGGCGCCGATCGAGGTCGCGTGAAAGTCCTTGCGCTCTGCCTCGCGCTGCTGGTCGCGCCGGCATCGGCGCAGGCGCCACGCTCGGGCCTCGACTACCAGGGCGAGGACATCCGCCGCCTGCAAGCCGACGACTTCGCCAGCCCGGCCATGCTCTGGGCCGAGCGCGGCGCCGCGGCCTGGAAGCGCAGGCAGGGAGCGGCGAACAAGTCCTGCGCCGATTGCCACGGCGCGGCGGAGCGATCCATGCGCGGGCTGGCGGCGCGCCTGCCGGGCTGGGACGCGCGCCTCGGCCGCGTCAGCACGCTGGAGGCGCGCATCGATGCCTGCATCGTGCGCGAACAGCGGGCGCCCGAGCCACCGCCGGAAGCCGACGACACCATCGGCCTGCAGGCCTACCTCGCCCTGCAGTCGCGCGGCATGCCGCTCATGGTGGATGTCGATGGCGCGGCGCGACCGCTGTTCGAGCGTGGCCGCGAACTCTACTTCTCGCGCATCGGACAAATGAACCTGGCCTGCACCCACTGCCACGACCAGCTCGCCGGCAAGACCCTGCTCGCCGAAAAACTCAGCCAGGGCCAGCCGACGGCCTGGCCGGCCTATCGCATGGAGTGGCAGCAGGCCGGCACGCTGGAACGCCGCCTGCGTGCCTGTTTTCTCGGCGTGCGCGCCGAGATGCCGGACTACCGGGCGGAGGACCTCGTCGCCTTGCAGTTGTATCTCGCCTGGCGCGCCCGGGGCCTGGCACTGGAAGCCCCGGGCGTCAGGCGCTGAACCCGGATCGGCGGACGGGTGATAATCGCGTTGGCGGAAGGAGGAGCACCATGACATCGAAACGGAAGCCCGCAGTCATGCCCTGGCTGATGCTGGCCATGGGCCTCGGTGCCGGCGCGGCGATTGCCGGCGGCTCCAACTACGGCGTGGCGCCCGGCGCACTGAAGCAGGTCGCCGGCCAGGTGCGCGAATGGCCGGTGCCGACACCCGACTTCGCGCGCGATCCGGCGCCAGGGCCGGACGGCAACATCTACATCGCCGTGATGCACGGCAACCGCATCGCGCGCTTCGATACCGCCAGCGAAAAATTCACCGAATGGGAATTGCCCCGCGGCGCCAAACCGCACGGCCTCGTGGTCGATGAAGCCGGCATCGTCTGGTACACCGGCAACGGCAACGGCAGCATCGGCCGCCTCGATCCGAAGAGCGGCAAGGTGACCGAGTATCGCGTGCCCGGCCGCGGCGATCCGCATACCATCGTGCTCGATGCCGCCGGCAAGCTGTGGTTCACCATCCAGAACGGCCAGCGCGTCGGGCGCCTTGATCGGGCCAGCGGCAAGATCGACGAATTTCCCATGAGCGGCAATCCTTACGGACTGGCGATCGACCGCGACGGCATCGTCTGGGTTTGCCGCTTCGGCGGCGACGCGCTGGGCTGGATCGATCCGGCCAGCGGCAAGTCCGGCGAGTTGGCGACCGGCGAAGGCTCGCTGCCGCGGCGCATCGCCGCCGCGCCCGACGGCAGCCTGTGGGTCGCCCTCTACGGCAACGGCAAGCTGGCCAGGCTCGACCCCAGGGCCAGGCGCATCGTCAAGACCTGGAACATGCCCAAGGCCGGGGGCGAGCGCGCCTACGCCGTCACGGTCGACGCCGCCGGCCGCGTCTGGATCAACGGCATCGACACCGACACGGTCTCCGTTTTCGATCCGGTGAAGGAGGAATTCCGCGTCATCGCGCTGCCCTCGAAGAACATCGGCATCCGCAAGGCGATCATCGATGCGAGCGGGCGCTACTGGTACATGGGCAGCCACAACGGGCGCCTGGGCGTGGTGCAGTAGCGCGGCAAGGCCTGGCGCCGGCGCTCAGTCGCGACCGAACTGCCCGCGCAATGCCGCCACGGCCTCGCGCTCGCCGCGGATGCGGAACAGCGTGCCCTCGTCGGTGGCGCCCTCGTCCAGCACTTCGCAACTGGCGTAGATTTTTCCGCGCTGCTGCTGCGCCGCCCAGGGAATGAACAGCTCGGCCTCGACCATGTCCTGGCGGAAGAAGCCGACGATCGCCTCCCGCAGCAATGCCACGTCGTCGGCGCGGCGCGCACTCATGACGATGCAGTCCGCGTAAGCCCCGCGCAGCGCCGCTTCGCGTTCGGCTTGCGCCGCGGCGTCGCCAACGTGGTCGATCTTGTTGAAGACGCGGATGCGCGGTACTTTCTGCGCGCCGATTTCGGCCAGCACCTTGTCGGTGACTTCCCGCTGGCGTTCGAAGCCGGGGTCGCTGGCGTCGATCACATGCAGCAACAGCGAGGCATCGAGCGCCTCTTCGAGCGTGGATTTGAACGAGGCGACCAGGCCGTGCGGCAGGTTCTTGATGAAGCCGACCGTGTCGCTGACCAGCACGCGCGGCCGGCTCTCGGGCTGCAGCGCGCGCACCGTGGTGTCGAGCGTGGCGAACAGCTTGTTTTCGACCAGCACCTCGCTGCCGGTCAGCGCCCGCATCAGGGTGGACTTGCCGGCGTTGGTGTAGCCGACCAGGGCCACCGTGGCCAGTCCCTGGCGTTCCTGGCGGCGCGAGCGCTGGGTCTTGCGCTCGGCATCCATGGCGATGATTTCCTGCTGCAGGTCGGCGATGCGGTCGCGGATCTTGCGCCGGTCCAGCTCGGTGTGCGATTCGCCGGCGCCGCGCCCGCCCGTGCCGCTGCGCTGCCGTCCCTGCGGCCCGGCCAGCTTGGCCGCCTCGCGCAGGCGCGGCGCCATGTAGCCCAGGCGCGCGATCTCGACCTGGGCGCGCGCGGCGCGCGAGGTGGCGTGGCGGTGGAAGATTTCGAGGATGACCATGGTGCGGTCCATCACCTCGCAGCCGACTTCCTTTTCCAGGTTGCGTGCCTGCGAGGGCGATATCTCGTGGTCCACCAGGATCGCTTCGATCCTGCCCGCGTCGGGGTCGGCGGCGGCATGCAGGGGCTTCTCGAAGGCGCCGGGCGCGGGTTCGCTGTCCACGAACTCGCGGATTTCCTCGCGCTTGCCGGCACCCAGGTAGGCCGTCGCATCGAAGCTGGAGCGCTTCTGGGTGAAGCTGGCGGTGACCTGGAAACCCAGGGTCTTGGCCAGGTCGCGCAGTTCGGCGAGCGAGGCCTCGAACTCGACGTCGCTGACGTTGGGCAGTTGCACCGCCGCAACGACGGCGTAAGCGGGCTTCTCTTTGGCTTCTTTTTGCATTCGGGAATGGCGTCTTTCGGGTGGGTGAGGGCAGATAGTACCTGTCCGGCGCGACCCGGCGTCAAGGCTGTCGCAGCAGGCGGCGCAGGTCGGCGGCGAGCTCGGCGGCGGAAAGCGTGTCGCGCAGCAGCAGGCGCAGGCGCCCGGTCGGGTCGTAGGCGTAGCTGAACACGGCGTGGTCGATGTGGTAGCTGGCGGCCGTCGCGCCCGGCACCCTGCGGTAATAGACGCGGAATTTCAGTGCCAGTTCCGGCGTCGCCGCGGGCGTGTCGTAGAGGCCGAGGAAGGAAGGGTCGAAGGCGGTCACGTATTCCTTCAGCGCCGCCGGCGGGTCGCGTTCCGGATCGACGGTGACGAACAGCACCTGCACCTGCGTCGCATCCGGTCCGAGCAGCCGCAGGGTTTCGGCCAGGCGCGCCAGCGTCAGCGGGCAGTAGTTGGGACACTGCAGGTAGCCGAAGAACAGCACCACCGCCTTGCCGCGAAAATCCGCCAGCGTGCGTCGGCGGCCGTCGTGGTCTGTCAGTGCAAAGTCCTGGGCATAGCTTTTGGTGTGGCCGATATCGACGCCGTTGAAGCCGGCGGCGTGGGCCGCCGAGCCGGCAAGCAGCAGGGCGGCGAGCAGCAGGCGCGGGAGGCGGAGCAAGAGTTTCACGCGGTGAGCGTAACCCAGAGTCCGCTACGGCATCCGCAATTGCTGGCACAATGCAAATAAAAATTAACAGCATCGAGGAGGAGACGAAAAGCTCATGCGGTACTTGGCCATGGCGCTGGTTCTCGCGTGCATCCTTGCGGCCCGGTCGGCGGCGGCCCAGACGGCGGCCGATCCGGAGCAGCAGCGGCGCCTCGCCGAACAAAAACTCCGGCTGGTCGAGATGCTGGTCAATGCGCCGGCGGCACAGGCCGCGGCGAGCCGGGATGCCGACGCGGCACGCCTGATCGAACGCGGCCGCGGCTTGCTCAGGGATGCCCGCGACGCGCTGGCGGCGCAGCGCCCCGCCGATGCCGCGACGGCGCTCGACGAAGCCCTGCGCAGCGTGTCGAAGGCCAACAGCCGCGGCGCCGGCGGCCTGTCCGACAGCGTGCAGAAGCAGCGCCTGCAGGACATGGGCGAGCAGGTGGCGACCTACCGCGGCTCGCTGGTCGAAATGCTGAAACATCCCCAGCGGGGTGCCGAGGCGCAGTCCGCCCTGGCCCGTGTCGATGCCCTCGCCGAGGAAGGCCGGCGGCTGGCGGCGGCAGGGCGGATGGGCGACGCCAACCGGAAGATGGCCGAGTCCTACAAGCTGGCGGTGGAGGAGATTTCGCGCCTGCGTGCCGGCGAAGTGGTCACCCTGTCGCTCGCGTTCAACTCGCCGGCCGAGGAATATGCCTACGAGCAGAAGCGCTTCCAGTCCAACGAAATCCTGGTCAATATGATGATCGCCGAAGGCCGCGCCGAAGGCGAGAAGCGACGCCTGGTGGATGGCTTCGTCCAGGAAGCCGGCCGGCTCAAGGCCGATGCCATCAACCAGACCATCAACAACAACTTCAAGGAAGCTGTGACCCTGATGGAAAAAGCTTTCATCCAGCTCAATCGGGCCCTGCAGGCCATGGGCGTGCCGGCGTTCTAGGAGGGGCGATGTTGCGATCGATGATCTGGGGTTTCGCTTTGTTGCTTCTCGGCTTCGGCTTCGCGCTGGCGCAGGGAAGCGAGGCCGAGGGCGTCAATCTCGCGGGGCAGCAGCGCATGCTGTCGCAACGCATCGTCAAGTCCTGGGTGCAGATCGGGCTCAACGTGCAGCCGGCCTTGTCCAAGCGCCAGCTCGACGAATCCATCCGGCGCTTCGAGGCCAATCTCATGGCGCTGGAGGCAGCGACGCTCAGCGCCGAGGCGCGCGGTGCCCTGGGCGGCCTGCGCGCCGCCTGGGCGCCGCTGCGCACCACCGCGCTGGGCGTGATCCGCCAGTCCGACGCGGCGCTGCTCGATGCGCGGGCCGAGGACGTGCTGATGGCCGGCGAGCGGCTGACACGGGTGCTGCAGGACCAGAGCGGCGCGCCGGTAAATCGCTGGGTCAATCTTTCCGGGCGCCAGCGCATGCTCTCGCAGCGCCTGGTCAAGTCCTACATGCTGCGCCAGTGGGGCGTGGACAATGCGCGCCTGCGCGACGAGATGGAATCGGTGCAGAACGAATTCTCCGGGGCGCTGGCCGGCATGCAGCAGCGCGCCGACAACAGCGCCGCGCTGCGCGAGGAAATCGACAGGCTGGCGCTGCAATGGGAGTGGCTGCGCACCGCGCTGGCCACCGAAGGCGCCGAATCCTTCCGCCTGATCCTGGCCGAGGGCGGCGACGCCGTGCTGGAACTGGCCGACCAGGTCACCCTCATGTACCAGCAGTCCGCACCTTGAACCAGGGAGACTCCGCGATGCCCGCCCGCCGCCAATTCCTGCAGACTGCCGCCGCGCTGGGCGCTTCGCTGGCGCTGCCCGCGGTCGCCGCGCCGGCGGTGCGCCGGGAGGGGCGCATCGAGCAGTTGATTCCCTCCGAGTACCGCGCCGCGCTCGATCCGGCCAGCCCGGTGCGCACCGGCGTCTGGAGCTTCAACCAGCAGTTTCCCGGCCCGCTGCTGCGCTACCGCCGCGGCGACACCGCACGCCTCGCGGTGAGCAACCAGTTGCCGCAGGAGACCACGGTGCATTGGCATGGCCTGCGCGTGCCCAACGGCATGGACGGCGTGCCCGGCGTGACCCAGGTGGCGATCGCGCCCGGCGGCCGCTTCGACTATCGCTTCGAGCTGCGCGACTCGGGCACCTACTGGTACCACCCGCACCAGGCCAGCTTCGAGCAGGTGCCGCGCGGCCTTTATGGTGCGCTGATCGTCGAGGAAGACAAGCCGCCGCAGGTCGACCAGGACGTGGTCTGGCTGCTGTCCGACATCAAGCTCGACGAGCAGCGCCAGCAGGTCGAGGACTTCGGTCGCATCCTCGACATCGCCAACGATGGCCGGCGCGGCAACCAACTGCTGGTGAACGGCCAGGTCGCCGGCCCCGAACGCAGGATCGACGTGCGCTCCGGCGAACGCCTGCGCCTGCGCCTGATCAACGCCGCGTCGGCGCGCTTCTTCCGCCTGTCGATCGCGGGCCATGCCGCGCGCATCGTCGCCTGGGACGGCCAGGGCGTGACGCCGCATGCCGTGCCCGAGGCCGGCCTGACGCTGGGCCCGGGCATGCGCGTCGACCTGATCATCGATTGCATGCTGAAGCCCGGCCAGCGTTTCGAGCTGCGCGATGCCGGCCGGCCCAAGACGGCGTCGATGGTGCTCGGCGTGATTGCCTATTCCGCCCAGCCGCCGCTGCGCCGTGCGCCGCTGACGAGTTCCATCGCGGTGCCGCCCAATCCGCTGCCGGAGCCGAACCTGGACAAGACCAGCGACCACTACATCATCTTCCAGGGCGGCATGCGCGGCACGCCGGTGATCGGCAGCATCGACGGCAAGGCTTCGCGCATCCAGGACATCATGGCCCGCGAGGGGCTGGCCTGGACCATGAACTACAACGCCCAGCACGAACACGCGCTGATGCACGAACCGCTGCTGCATTTGAGCAAGGGCGAGCACGTGGTCCTGCACATGATGAACGAGACCGACTTCGTGCACCCGATGCACCTGCACGGCCATTTCTTCCGCGTGCTGGCGGTGAATGGCGTCGCCAACCCGCTGCGCGAATGGCGCGACACCGTGATCATGGCGCCGCGCCAGAGCATGGACGTCGCCTTCGTCGCCGACAACGTCGGCGAATGGATGTACCACTGCCACATCCTCGACCATGCCGCCGGCGGCATGATGGGAACCATCATCGTCGAGTGACCAGTGCGACGGTCAGGCCCCGGGAGTGATAGCCTGAACCCCGATCGATTATCAAAGGAGGAGTCAAAATGAAACTGCGTACCTTGTTTGTCGGCCTCGCCGCCGCCACGTTCTCGGCCATCGCGCTGGCGCAGGCCCCGATCGTCATCAAGTTCAGCCACGTCGTCGCGGCCGACACGCCCAAGGGCAAGGCCTCGGAGTTCTTCGCCAAGAAGGCCGCCGAACTGACCAAGGGCAAGGCCAAGGTCGAGGTTTACGCCAATTCCGCGCTCTACAAGGACAAGGAAGAACTGGAAGCCTTGCAGCTCGGCGCGGTGCATATGCTGGCGCCCTCGCTGTCCAAGTTCGGCCCGCTCGGCGTCAAGGAATTCGAAGTGTTCGATTTCCCCTATATCTTCGACGACTACAACGACCTGCACAAGATCACCCAGGGATCGATCGGCGCCGCGCTGCTGGCCAAGCTGGAGCCCAAGGGCATCAAGGGCCTGGCCTTCTGGGACAACGGCTTCAAGTCGATGTCGGCCAACACGCCGATCAAGGCACCTGGCGACCTCAAGGGCAAGAAGATGCGCATCCAGTCGTCCAAGGTGCTTGAAGAGCAGTTCCGCACCCTCGGCGCGCTGCCGCAGGTGATGGCCTTCTCCGAGGTCTACCAGGCGCTGCAGACTGGCGTGGTGGACGGCACCGACAATCCGCACTCCAATCTGTACACTCAGAAGATGCACGAAGTGCAGAAGCACATGACCATCACCGACCACAACTACCTCGGCTACGCGGTGATCGTGAACAAGAAGTTCTGGGAGGGACTGCCGCCCGAACTGCGTGCCCAACTGGAACTGGCCATGAAGGAAGCCACGGTCTACGCCAACAAGATCGCGCTGGAAGAAAACGAGCACGCGCTGGAAGGCGTCAGGAAGAGCGGCAAGACGGCAATCTACGTGCCGACCAAGGACGAGAAGCTGGCGTTCAAGAAGGCTATGCTGCCGGTCCATACCAAGATGGCCGACCGCGTCGGCAAGGACCTGCTGCAGTCGATCTACAAGGAAACCGGCTTCGACCCGGCCAAGCTGTAATTCGGCAAGCGCGATGGCGCCGCAAACGCGGCGCCATCGCCTTAGCCGTTCGCCTCCAGCGCCTCGAAAATCGGCGTCAGCTCGGCTGCCGTGCGGCGACCGTAAATCCGCTCGATCTGCGCCAGGCTGAGACGGGGGCGAATACGCCTGGCCTCGGCGAGCGCGGCGTGGGCTTCCTCGCTACGATTGAGGCGGGCCAATATGAGCGCGGCGACAATGCGGGCCCCGAACAGCTTGCCGTCGCGCCGGCATGCAATCCGCGCCGTATCCAGCGCTTCGTCGAGGCGACCGATGTTCGCCAGCGCAAACGCAAGGACGGTGCCCCAGAAGCCCAGCCGCAGATCGCGCGGACTCAGGCGCATGCCAAGGCACAAGTTCTCGATGCCGAGGTCGAGCTGTCGGTCTTTGATTTGCGCCGCACCGAGGGCCACCCGGGCCTGCGCGTTGCTCGGGTCGGTCTCGATTGCGCGTTCCAGCATTTCGATTCCGCGCGTCTTCTCGCCGAGATCGCAGAGTGTGCATCCGGCATAGCCGAGCACCTCGGAACTGGCGTCGTCGAGCTGCGCCGCCCGCTCGGCGGCTGCCCTGGCGCTGGCACGCGCTTGGTCGTCGTTCTCCACCAGGCCAAAACTCAGGCCCAGCGCGGTGAGCAAGCCCAGCATGCCATGGGCAAGCGCGAATTCGGGATCCAGCTCGGTTGCCCTGCGCAGGTGGCGAACGCCTTCCGCAACGGTTTCCTCGCTCCAACCCTTGAGCGCTATCGCACCGAAAGCCTGACGGTAGCTGCTCCAGGCGCCCAGGCTGCCGGGCCGCTGACGCTTGATCGCGGCCAGTTCCGCGCGGTTCAGTTCTGGCTCCAGTTCGACCATGATGCCGCGCGCGATGTCGTCCTGCAGTTCCAGCGTTTCCGCGCGGGCGACGTCGAAGCGGCCGGCCCAGATCTGCTTGCCGGTTTCGGCTTCGATCAGTTGCGTCGTCACGCGCAGCAGGTCGCCGGCGGCACGCACGCTGCCGTCGACCACATAGCGCACGCCCAGTTCGCGGCCCACCGCACGCACATCCGCGGAACCTGCCTTGTAGCCGAACGAGGAAGAGCGTGCGATGACGAAGAAACCGGGCACCCGGGCCAGCAGCGTAATCACGTCTTCCGCCAGGCAGTCGATCACCAGGTCGAGGTTCCTGTCGCCGGACAGGTTGGAGAACGGCAGGATCGCGATCGACGGACGATCCATCACGATGGGTGGTGTTTCCGTTGTCGATGTTGCCGCGGAGCGAAGATCGGAAACGCGGTAAAGCTGCACGGGCAGCGCGATGTTTTTCAGTTGCCGCTCACCCAGATCGTCAAAACTCAGCTCCACCTTGCCCTTGACCTGGTCGTAGGCGGCGCGGGAAATGCAGACACCCCCCGGGTCGGCCTGTCCCTCGATGCGTGCCGCCAGATTTACGCCGTCGCCGAACACGTCATCGCCGTCGATGATGATGTCGCCGAGGTTGATTCCGATGCGAAACACCATCCGCTGTTCCGGCACCTCGGTGGCGGCACGCGCAGCCATTTCCGTCTGTATCCTGGTGGCGCACTGCACCGCCGCGACCACGCTGGCAAACTCCGCCAGCAGCCCGTCACCCGTCGTCTTGAAGATGCGGCCCTGGTACGCGGCAAGCGCCGGGTCCACCACCTCCGCCCGCAGCAGCTTGAGGCGCGACAGGGTAGCTTCTTCCTGCGCGCCCATCAGCCGGCTGAAGCCCACGACATCGGCGGCGAAAATTGCGGCTAGCCTGCGTTGGACGGGTTCCGGAGACATGATTTCGGCGCGGGATACCTTTGGGTTGCGCTAATGCATCGCCTGGTTCGACGGTGCCCGATTCGCTTTCGGTCTAAACATTCTAGCCCTAGTGCCGCCTCGGCTTGCGACACCCATCAATTTTGATCATGCCCTGATAACGGAAGTCATGGCCCCGCTGCGGTTCCGCCCTGTACCCTCCTGCGGATTCATATAAACATTCAGGAGGAGACATCATGGCCCATATCGTAATTCTCGGCGCCGGCATCGGCGGCCTGCCTGCAGCGTATGAAATGTCCGGGATGCTGCGTCCCGGCGACACGCTGACGGTGATTTCCAACAATCCGAAGCATCATTTCACCCCGTCCAATCCCTGGGTCGCGGTCGACTGGCGCAAGCGCGGCGAGATCGAAGTCGACATCGCGCCGCTGCTGGCGAAGAAGAAAATCGACTTCATTCCGGTCGGCGCCAAGCGGGTGCATCCGGACAAGAACCAGATCGAACTCGACGACGGTCGCAACATCGACTACGACTTCCTGGTCATTGCCACCGGTCCCAAGCTGGCCTTCGAGGAAGTCGAAGGCCTGGGGCCGCAGGGCCACACCCATTCGATTTGCCACGTCGACCACGCCGTCGAGGCCGAACAGGCCTGGCAGGAATTCGTCAAGGACCCCGGCCACATCGTGGTCGGCGCGGTGCAGATGGCCTCCTGCTACGGTCCGGCCTACGAGTTCGCCATGATCATGGACACCGACCTGCGCCGGCGCAAGATCCGCGACAAGGTGCCGATGACCTTCGTCACCGCCGAGCCCTACATCGGCCACCTGGGACTGGGCGGCGTCGGCGATTCCAAGGGCCTCATGGAATCGGTCATGCGCGAGCGCCACATCAAGTGGATCTGCAACGCCAAGACCACCAAGGTCGAAGCCGGCAAGATGTACGTCACCGAACACAACGACGACGGCACGCCGAAAAAGGAACACGTGCTCGAGTTCAAATACTCGATGATGCTGCCGGCCTTCAAGGGCATCGACGCCGTGATCGGCATCGAGGGCCTGACCAATCCGCGCGGCTTCATCCTGATCGATGCCTTCCAGCGCAACCCGAAATTCAAGAACGTTTACTCGGTGGGCGTCTGCGTCGCGATCCCGCCGGTGGAGGCGACCCCGGTGCCGACCGGCGCGCCCAAGACCGGCTACATGATCGAGTCGATGGTCAGCGCCACGGTGCACAATATCCGCGAAGCGCTGGACGGCAAAGAGCCGACGCACAAGGCAACCTGGAACGCGGTGTGCCTGGCCGACTTCGGCGACAACGGCGCGGCCTTCGTCGCCCTGCCGCAGATTCCGCCGCGCAACGTGAGCTGGTTCTCGCAGGGCAAATGGGTGCATCTGGCCAAGGTCGCCTTCGAGAAGTACTACATGCGCAAGATCAAGAAGGGCACCAGCGAGCACGTGTTCGAGAAAATGGTGCTCAATTCCCTGGGCATCATGAAGCTGAAGGACAAGTAGTCACTATCCCGGCGCGCCTTTCGACCGGGCCGTCAGCGCTCAGCGCGGGGCTATGCGCAGCCACAAGGGCGCGGCGTGGCTGCCGGCGCGGCCCAGACTGGTCCGCGCCTTGAACTTGCCGGCCGCGTCGCGCAGCGGATCGCCTTCCACTTCCAGCCAGAGCGGAAACGCCACGCCCGGTGCGATGCCGGATTCATCGCGATCCAGTGCCAGTTCGAAGCGGCGGTGGCCGCTCAGCGCACTGGCGCCGCGCGCTCGCTCGTAGATGCGCCAGTCGGTGCGTGGTCGCGGCGCATAGTCGCCCCAGGGAAAGCGCGTCTGGCGCAGCGCACTCACCGCACCGCCGCGGTCGACGAAGGCGCGCTCATTGTCCAGCCAGGGCGACAGGCCGATGTGGAACCAGACGCGGAACTGGTCGAAGCCCTCGCGCGTCGTGTCGGCCGGCACGTCGGCGGCGAAATAGAGGTAGCGCTCGTCGGCGGCGACCTGCACCACCGTGCCCAGCGTCTGCGGCGCCAGTTCGATGCGCCGCGCGCCGCGCCATTCGTCGGCGCCGATGCTGCCGTCAAGCTGCGGCGGCGTCGCGATGAAGGGGATGTCCAGCACCTCCTGCCCGGCCGGCGCCGTGCGCGAGGCTGCCAGGCGGCTGCGCGCGGCCTTGGTCCAGTCCTCGAAATTGCGCCAGGGCGGGAAGTACCAGCGTCGCGCTTCCCCGCCGGCGATGCGCGCCCAGCCCTCGTCCTCGACCAGCAGCGCATAGCGCGCCAAGCGCTGGTGATCGTCGGCCACATCGGGCCAGCGCGGCTCCGCCGGCATCGTCACGAACAGCAGTTGCGCCGCCAGTGCCAGCGCGATGACGAACCAGCCGCGCCCGGTCCACGACAGCTTGCGCAGCCAGGCGATCCACACCGCGAGCGCGATCAGGCCCATCAGCAGTGCGCTGCCGCCGAACACCAGGCGCCCGAAGTCGGCGAAGTCGAAACCCGCTGTCAGCCAGAAGCCGCCAAGGCTGCCGGAAGCGGAAAAACCGCGCCGGCTGCCGCCCCAGGCGATCCAGGCCGGGATCACGGCGAACAGGGTCAGGATGCAGTTGCCGATCACGGCCTGCACCCAGGGCGGCGTGCGGCCGTGGCTCGCCCGGCTGGCGCCCGCCCGGGGGGAGACGGCGCCCCGCGGCCACAGGCCCCGGGCACGCGCGG
>ORJL010634673.1_pt1 | contig 17537 bp, 15 predicted proteins | sample 1779941 | NCBI WGS metagenome assembly ORJL01 (sample SAMEA104232317, study PRJEB22302) | groundwater metagenome | biome: forest; feature: aquifer; material: groundwater | place: USA | collected 2011-08-07 | depth 5.8 m | reverse complement strand
TGGGGGCCGAGGCCTTCCTTCCCTCCCCGGTGGAGGGTCAGCGGTTCTGCGAGCAGGTGAAGGCGATCCTGACTGGCGAACGGGTTCGGATTGCGCTGCGCGTCCTGATCGTGGATGACAACGCCACGTTTTGCGGCCTGCTCAAGGAGGTTTTCTCGCACAACGGCTACGAGGCCCAGACGGCATTCACGTTCCACGCTGCCACTGGAGCCTTCAGGAAAAGCGCCTACGATGTGGCCGTGCTGGACTACCACCTGCCGGACGGTTCGGGCGATGCCCTGCTCGACGAGTTCCGTGCGATGCGGCCCGACTGCGTCTGCCTGATGATGACCAGCGACACCGGACCGGATCTGGCCGTGGAGTGGATGAAAAAGGGGGCCGCCGCCTACTTGCGCAAGCCCTTCCAGCCCTCCTACCTTATCGAGCTGTGCGCCAAGGCCCGCCGGGAGCGCGCCCTCTTGCGGGTGCAGGACCTGCTGGAAGCACGAACCCGGCAACTACGCACGAGCGAGGAGCGCTTGAAACTAGCCCTGCTCGGTGCGGATCTCGGCACTTGGGACTGGCATGTGCCCAGCGGTGCCGTGACATTTAACGAGCGCTGGGCGGCGATTCTCGGATATGCCTCGGACGAGATCGAACCGAATGTACGCGGGTGGGAGGCCCTAGTCCACCCAGACGACTTGCCATGCGTGATGAACGCCTTGAACGCGCACCTGGAAGGAAGAACAGACGGTTACCAGACGGAATACCGAATACGCCAAAAATCGGGCGGGTACACCTGTGTGCTGGACAAGGGGCGTGTGGTTGAGCGTGACGCCCAAGGAAAACCCCTGCGCGTCTGCGGCACGCACCTGGACATCACCGAGAGCAAGCGGGCGGCGGAGGCGCTGAAAGAATCCGAGGCGCTATATCACGATCTGGTGGAGACCTCCCAGGACCTGATCTGGCAATGCGACGCCGAGGGGAGGTATTCCTATCTCAATCCAGCCTGGGAGCAGGTATTTGGCTACAAAACCGAAGAACTTCTCGGCAAAAAATTCTCCGACTTTCAGAATCCAGAGATAGCCGCAAGAGATCGAAGGGTATTTGCCGACTTGATGCAAGGCGGCTCGATTAAAGGTTTTGAAACCGTGCATATCAGCAAGTCAGGCACTGACATTCACTTGGTGTTCAACGCCAAGTTTCTGCGCGATAAGAACGGGAACATTAGCGGTACGCGTGGCACGGCCTATGACATCACCGAGCGCAAGCGGTTGGAGCAGGAACTGGCCCGCAATGCGGCCCACCTCCAGGCTATCGTTGAAACCGAGCCCGAGTGCGTGAAGATTGTCTCTCCGGAGGGCGCTCTGCTGGAGATGAATCCTGCCGGGCTGAAGATGATCGAGGCCGAGTCGCTGGTCCAGGCCCAGAGCCGGCCTCTGCTGGACTTCGTCGATCCTAAACACCGGAGTGCTTTTCGCGAACTGCTCGGGCGAGTAGTGCAAGGCCAAGCCGGGAAGCTTGAGTTCGAGGCCGTTGGGTTGAAGGCAGGACGGCGTTGGCTGGAAACCCACGCGGTGCCGCTGCGAGACCCAGGCACCGGTCGGACGAACTTGCTGGGCGTGACACGCGACATCACCGAGCACAAACAGGCCGAGGCTGAGAAGGAAAAACTGGAGATACAAAACCGGCAACTCCAGAAATCCGAAAGCCTGGGCCGCATGGCCGGGGCCATCGCCCACCTCTTCAATAACCAACTCCAGGCGGTGATGATGAACCTGGAGTTGGCCATGAACGAGCTGCCCCGAAATGCGGGATCGCTCGATACCCTGACCGGAGCTATGCAGTCGGCCCGCAAGGCGGCGGACGTGAGCAGCCTAATGCTGACCTACCTCGGGCTTACTCCGGCCAAACGTGAGCTGCTGGATCTTTCCGAAACCTGCCTGCGGAGCCTGTCCCTGTTGCGTGCCGTAATGCCACAAAGTGTGGTTTTGGAGAGCGACCTACCCTCTCCCGGTCCGACCGTCAGCGCCAACGCGAACCAGATACAACAGGTTCTGACCAACTTGGTGACCAATGCCTGGGAGGCCGGCGGTGACGGACGGGGTGCCATTCGCCTGACCGTCAAGACGGTTTCTGCGGCGGATATCCCCGCCGCACACCGTTTTCCCATAGACTGGCAGCCGCACGATGACTCCTATGCCTGCATGGAAGTGGCGGATGCGGGCTGCGGGATCCCGGACAAGGACATCGAAGAGCTTTTCGACCCGTTCTTTTCCAGCAAGTTTACCGGCCGTGGCATGGGTCTGGCTGTGGTTCTGGGCATCGTGCGGGCACACCACGGGGCCGTCACAGTGGAGAGCGAACCGGGCCGGGGGAGCGTCTTCCGGGTCTTGCTGCCGGTGTCGGCGCAAGCGGTTCCCCCCAAGCCGGTCCAAGTGGCCCAAGCCCCGAAAGCCGCAGGGGATGGGGCGGTTCTGATGGTCGATGACGAGCCAAGCATCCGTAAGACGGTCGCGCACGCGCTAGAGCGGCAGGGCTTTACGGTGCTCGTAGCGCAGGATGGCATCGAGGCCGTGGAGGTATTCCGACTGCATCGGAACGAAATAAGTTGCGTCCTGTGCGACCTGACCATGCCCCGTATGAACGGCTGGGAGACCTTGACGGCCTTGCGCAAACTGGCACCCGGCATCCCCGTGATCCTGGCCAGCGGCTACAGCGAGGCCCAGGTAATGGAAGGCCATCATCCCGAATTGCCCCAGGCCTTCTTGAGCAAGCCTTATGAGTTTGACGTTCTGCGTGATACGATTGCCCGCGTCACGACAAATGAGAGAGCGTTGAGCCCCGATCCTCATCAACGTTGAGTTGTCCTCTGAGGCTCCGCGGGCAAGACCCCGGCGCGACCAGCTTCGGCAACAAGCCGAAGCGCAGGATGTGGTCCAGGCCAAAACGGCACTTCAGAGCTCCGGATGGGCGGGCAGGTTCGGGTCCGCCCGGTAGTGAATCACCTTCACCTTTTCCAGCGTCACCAGCCCACCCTTCATCATTTCATCCAGCTCCGGCAGGAACTCTTTCACCTTTTCCTCCGCATCCACGATCTCAATGACCAGCGGCAGATCCATCGAAAGCCGGAGAATCTTGGCCGTGTGCAGCCGGCTCGACTTGCCAAAGCCCATCGGCCCCCGCAGCACCGTCGCGCCGGCCAGGTGCAGTTCGCGCGCTTTGAGCACGATGGCTTCGTAGAGCGGTTGGTGATGCCATCGGTCGCTTTCCCCAATGAAGATTCGCAACAGAACCGCATCGTGGGGAATTTGCATATCAGAGTCCTTTCGGTGAATTGAAGTTCGAGGCGAGCAGATGTCCCACCCACACGGCGACCAGACACAACGCGAACGAAAGCACGGCGTTCGCGCCGGCCTTGAACCATTCGCCGTCGCGCGCAAGCGACAGCGTTTGGAGGCTGAAAGAGGAGAACGTCGTGTAGCCGCCGCAGATGCCGATCATCACGAACTCCCGGGCCGAGGGCGCGACCAGCCATCTTCCTTCCGTTCCTGTCAGCGTGGCGAAGAGGCCGATGACGAACGAGCCGCTGACATTTACCAGCAAGGTGCCCCACGGGAACGTCTCGCCGAAATGGCGCGCGACAAAACCTGATCCGGCAAACCGGGCAACGCTGCCCAGCCCGCCGCCGAGAAAGATCCAAAAATAGCTCATAACCGGTCTGCCATACACGAACGCTCGGTAGGAGTTATCAGCTCTGAGGATCGCTCAGGCGGTTCTCTCGCGAGTCGAGATGGCAAACCCCATTGCCACGCCCAAAACGTAGCCTCTCCCGCCAGGGCGTGGCAAGCGCGCATCCGGGGTTCTCCGATGAAATGGACGCGCGGTGCTGTGCTTGTCGTCAAGGAGTTGCTCGATAGGTTTACAGCGTGGCGAAACGAGTCGCGCGGGCCACGCGGGGCTCGATATCGCCTTGGCATATCAGGAGCCGAAATGTCGTGAATCTCGAAGGGACCCGCAGTAGCTTGGTTCGGTTCTCGCGTTATGAATGTTCAAATCAACAGCAGCCGTTCTCTTCCTCGCCGGGCATTCCTTGAGAAAGCCGCCACGATCACCGCCATCGGCTTTGCCGCGCCCCATCTGGCCTCCGCGGCAGATCCGACACCCTCCGCCAGCCCCCGCCCAAACAGTCGGATTCACCTCGGCATTATCGGCTGCGGCAATATGGGCCGGGTCAACCTGAGCAACTGCGCGGAGCATCCGGATGTGGTCGTGACCGCGGCTTGCGATGCGGACGAGAACCGGCTCGAACCAGTCGTGGAACGGTTCAAGGGCACCTGCCGAGGATTCCGGGACTACCGAGAGATGCTGCAGCAGAAGGACCTGGACGCCGTTATCATCGCCACCCTCCCTCATTGGCATGCGCTCCAGGCCATCGCCGCCTGCGAGGCCGGCAAGGATCTTTACATCCAGAAGCCGATGACGCTGCACCTGGCGGAAAGCCTGGCCGTGCGCAATGCCGTCAGGAAACACAGCCGCGTCAGCCAGGTGGGCACGCAGCATCACGCCCGCGAGGAGCATCACCGCGTGATCGAATACGTCCGGTCCGGAAACCTGGGACCGATCGGGGTGGCGCGCTCGTTCAACGTGATGAACCAGACGGCTCGCGGCATCGGCACCGGGGGTGAGCAGACGGTGCCAGAGGGGTTGGATTGGGACCTGTGGTGCGGCCCCGGCCCGCTCAGGCGCTACAACCGACTACTGGCCTCCGATGCTTACCACCATTGCTCCTGGATGGACTACAGCGGCGGCTGGACCCCCGGCAACGGACCCCACATGATCGACCTCCCCATCACCGCGTTGGATTTGGGTTTCCCGCTGGAGACCAGCGCCTCCGGCGGCCGCTTCGTGGTTCGCGACGACGGCGACGCTTACGATCATCACGAGGTGCTTTGGCGGTATCCGAAACTGACGCTGACCTGGATGATGTCCATCACGAACAGCTACGGTTTCGATTTGCAGGGCGACCCCCAGCCTCGGACACGCTTGGGCGTCTATTTCCACGGCGTCAATGGCACCCTCTATGCCGACTACCTGGGCGCATACAAGCTCGTGCCCGAGGGTGAGGCCCTGAAGGACAAGCGGGCGCCCCCGAAATCGATTCCGCCTTCACCGGGCCACGAGCGCGAGTGGCTCGACTGCATCAACTCGCGTCAGCAGCCCAGTTGCAGTGTCTTCCACCATCTGAAAGTGGACGTGCCGGTCGTGCTCAGCCTGCTCTCGCTCAAGTTGGGCCGCTCGGTCCGCTTCGATCCTCAAACCGAGAGCATCGTCGGGGACGCCGACGCCGCGCGCCACGCGTTGCCGGAATACCGCGCACCGTGGAAATTCCCCAAGGAATACCTGACAGGCTGAACTGCGGAGCATCGAAAAGCGATTCTCCACCCGTCCAGCATCCGAATGCCAACTATGCTCTCAAGACGTGAGTTTCTACATCGTGCGGGCGGCCTTGTGATAGGCGGCGCGGGAGCGGGCAGCCTGCCTGGCTGCGCCAGCGCCACCGCGAACCGCGGCCCAGACCGGCTCTTCTTCCAGACGCGCGGGGCCGTGCTTGTTGTTAAGGACATGCAGACTCTCGACTGGCCCGCGTTGGCGAAGGAGGCCGGTCTCACGACCCTCGCCACACACATCAAGCCGAGCGAAATCGCGGCGTTCGTTCAGACCGAGGCGGGACAACGGTTCCTCGATGGCTGCCGGCGCCATGGTTTGGAGGTCGAGCACGAGCTGCACGCCCTGGAGGACCTGCTCCCGCGAGACTTGTTCGAGAAGGACAAGACCATGTTTCGCATGGGCGACCAGGGGGAACGCGTTCGCGATTACAACCTGTGTGTTCACTCGGCTGCGGCGCTGGAAGTGGTCGCGGAGAACGCCGTGCGCTACACGCGCTTGCTGCGCTCGACCACCGGCCGCTATTTCTACTGGATCGACGATGGCATGCCGATGTGTCGTTGTCCAAAGTGCCGCGGGTATTCGGACAGCGACCAGGCGCTGATCTTCGCTAACCACGTTAGGCGCGCCATTCGCAGCGCCGACCCGCGCGCCCGGCTGGCCCACCTGGCCTACTCCAACACGCTGGCGCCTCCGAAGCAGGTGAAACCGGAGCCGGGCATCTTCCTCGAATTCGCGCCCATCGAGCGCCTCTACGACACGCCGCTCAGCCGTCGCGAAGCGAAAAGCCCGTCGCGAGGCATCCTCCATGGCCAGATGCTGGACGCCCTCGATGCCAATCTGGATTGGTTTGGACGGGACGGCGCGCAGGCGCTGGAGTATTGGCTGGACGTGTCGCGCTTTTCGGGATGGAAACGTGAGCAGACCGTGGAGATTCCGTGGAGCGATGCCGTGTTCCGGGATGACCTCGGAACTTACGCCCGGCGAGGCATCCGCCACGTGACGACTTTCGCCGCGTGGTTGGACGGCGATTATGCGCGTCGCTGGGGCGTTTCACCCGTCCTCTCCTATGGCGCCGGCTTGCGCCGGTGGGAGTGGGCCAACGGGCAGCCGCAAGAGCAGGTATGAAGACCCTTCTCCTCAGCGCCGCTGAACTGGCCCTGCTCGCCCTCGCGCTGGCGGGCTGCGCGCACTGGACCGAGAAGGATTCCACCGCGGCCGTGCTGAGAGTTCCCTTCCTCGACTGCCCGCTCACGGTGGACGGCTACCTCGACGAACCGTGTTACCGCCGCGCTCCAATCGTAACCAATTTCGTCATCGCCGGCGATCCTGGGCGTCGGGCGGCAGCGACCTCCGCGTGGCTATTCTGGACCCATGAACGCCTCGTTTTCGCCTTCGACTGCGACGACACCACCCTCGTGGCTTCTCCCCCAACCGCCACCGAGCGCGACGTGGATCCGCAGGACCGGGTCGAGTTGTTCCTGTGGTCCGGGCGTGAAGTGGACGGCTATTTCTGCATCGAGATCGCCGCCCGCGGCGCGGTGCATGACTACAAGGCGCGGTTCTACCGGCGGTTCGATGACGCCTGGTCGCCACGCGATTGGAAGTGCGCGGTGAAACCTCGTTCTGGGGGGTACCGCGTGGAAGCCGTCCTGTCACAGGCGGCGCTGGAGGCGATGGGCTTCCATGCGCGCGCCGGGGCGCGCATCCGAGCCGGGTTATTCCGCGCCGACTTCGCTCCGGGAAGGCCGGACTCGCCAGACTGGATCACCTGGGTGGATGCCCGAACGCCACAGCCGGATTTCCACGTCGCCGACGCCTTCGGTACGCTGGTTTTCCAGCCGCCGAAATAGCGGCGACGTTCAGAACTGGACTTGAACAACCAGCGCGGTCGCGGAGGAGGCGGTCGGGGGCCAGAATGAGAACTGCCGCCACTCTGCTGAGAAGTGAGGCGAACGGTCCTGGCAGTTGACCGTCTGATCGATCGTTAGGAAGCCGCGACAAGCGAAACGCATTGATAGAGCACCCTGCCGCCAGGATACGGCGTCGCGCTCGTAACGAACACCTGTCGCCCGTCGAAGGCAAACGGGCCTGCGCCAGCCAGCTTTCCGGCAAGGCTGTTATCCTTCTCGAGCGCCGCGGACCAATCAGCGTCTTGGGCCAGCACCACAGGGCTGTTTGGCGGAACAACCAGCACGGTAAAGGTCGTGGCTTTCGTGAGGGGGCGGCCAGCAGACACGACAGTTCCGGCCGCTACGGCCAGCAATGGCGCGGGCGCAACCTGAGCCTGCTTTACTTCCAGCTTGATCATCCGCGCCACCGCTTCCGGACCGCTGTCGCCCGACACTTCGCTCACCCAATCAAGCAGTAAGTTGCGGACGACAAAGAGGTTATCGGCGTGGGCGATCGGCTCGATGCCGCCGGTGCTCTTGATCGCCTTGACGAGGCTTGAGATTTCCTTAAGGTAAACATTCTTCTGCGCGCCAGGGATGTAATACATGAAGACCAAGTGAACGTGTTCACCGTCCTGCGCGCCGTATTCGATGCCCTGTGGCGACCAGCCAATGGCGCAAAACAGTTCGCCATCCTCGCGCTTGGCGCGAACGTGCGGCACAGCGACCCCCAGCCCGATTCCGGTGTTGCATTCCTCCTCGCGTTGCTTGATTTCCTCGATGGCGTCCGTTCCGACGATCACGTCCGGATTCGCGTCGAGGATGCGGGCAAGAAACTCCAGGGCGCGACCCTTCCCCGCTTCAGGCAGTTCGAAGAGCCTCCCTTCCTGGAGTGCTGTCAGAATGTTGCGCATAATCAATCAGGTCCGAATCGCGTGGCGAACCACTTTTTCACCCCGTGGGTGAGCACCGCGTAGGCGACGAGGAATCCCGCCAACCAAAGGAAATAGACTTGGGGTAGCGGGGTGAGCCCAAGGACGTTCGCCAGGGGTGAAAATGGCAGCCACAGGCCAAACGCCATAACGGCAAGTGTGGTGAAAAGCATGGGTTTGCTGGCGCGGCTTTGAATGAACGGGATGCGGTGCGTGCGAATGATGTGGACGATGAGCGTTTGCGTGAGCAGCGATTCCACAAACCAGCCGGTGTGGAAAAGGCTTTCGAGGTGAGCCTTTTGCACTGCGGAGGCGCCTGTCGAGTTGAACGCGATGCAACCGAAAAAATAGAGCATCAGGAAGAACGTGGCATAATCGAAGATGGAACTGATCGGCCCGATAAACACCATGAAATTGCGGATGCTCTTGATGTTCCATTTGCGCGGACGGACGAGGTATTCCTCGTCCACGTTGTCCAAGGGGATGCCAACCTGTGAAACGTCGTAAAGCAGATTGTTGACAAGCACCTGGATGGGGGACATCGGCAGGAACGGCAGGAAGTAAGCGCCACCCACCACGCTGAACATATTCCCGAAGTTGGAGCTCGCCCCCATTTTGATGTACTTGATGATGTTGGCGAACACTTTCCGGCCCTCCATGATGCCGTCCTCCAGGACCAGCAGACTTTTCTCCAGCAGAATGATGTCGGCCGATTCCTTTGCCACATCCACGGCGGTATCCACCGAAATGCCTACGTCGGCGGCCTTCATCGCGAGCACGTCGTTGATGCCGTCCCCCATGAAGCCGACGACGTGTCCCTTGGCCCGCAGCGTCTTGATGACTTTCTCCTTCTGGTCCGGTGTCAGGCGCGCAAGCACATTGGCCTCGTCCACCTCGCGCGCGAATCCCGCCTCGTCCAGCGCGGCGAGTTGCGGTCCAGTGATCACCTTTGTGATGGTCATCGCCACATCGTGACACACTTTTTTCGTCACGAGTTCGTTGTCACCCGTGAGGATCTTCACCGCGACGCCGTGACGTGAAAGCGCTTCGATCGCTCGCGCGGACGTGTCTTTGGGCGGGTCGAAGAAGGCGATGTAGCCAAGCAAGATCATCTGCGATTCGTCGGCGACGGAGAACGTTTGCTTCGATCGGTCGAACTCGCGGTAAGCGATGGCGAGCACCCGGTAGCCCTCGGCGCTCAAGTGGCGGTATTCGTCCATCAGATCATCGCGGATGAGTTTGATGAGTGGATTGATGTCTTCGTCCACCTGGTAGTTTTCGCAGACGGAGGTGAGTTCCTCGACCGCGCCTTTGCAGATCAGCACGTGCCGGTCCTCGTAGTCGATGACCACGGACATACGCCGCCGTTTAAAGTCGAAGGGGATTTCGTCCACCTTCCGGCAATTGCGCTCCACGTCGAGATCGGTGTGGGCGAGGATGGCGCGATCGAGCAGGTTGCGCAGGCCGGTCTGATAGAAGCTGTTCATGTAGGCATAGCGCAGCACGTCCTGGCTCTGGCGGTTGGTCACGTCCACGTAACGCTCCAGCACGACATGATCCTGCGTGAGCGTGCCTGTCTTGTCGGTGCAGAGCACATCCATCGCGCCGAGGTTCTGGATGGCGTGCAGGTGCTTTACGATGACTTTCTTGTGCGACATCATCAAAGCGCCTTTTGACAGGCAGACCGTGATGATCATCGGCAGCATTTCGGGCGTGAGCCCCACCGCGACCGACAGCGCGAAAAGCAGCGCTTCGGCCCAATTGCCCTTGGTCAATCCGACAATCAGAAAGGTGATGGAGACCATCACGACCATGAAGCGGATCATTAACCAGGTGAAAGCGGCCACGCCCTTGTCAAAGCTCGTGGTTTCGCGCTTGGCCATCATCTTCTCGGCGATTGAGCCGAATTGCGTCCTTGTGCCGGTGGCGAGCGCGACCCCGCGCGCCGATCCGCTGAGCACGTTGCTACCCATGAAGCAGGCGTTTGTGAACTCGAACGGTGCGCGGCCCGCGGGCTGATTTGAATCCGCGTTCTTTTCAACCGGCATGGACTCGCCGGTAAGCGCCGACTGCGACACAAAGAAGTCTTTCGCGGAAAGAACCCGCAGGTCCGCCGGAATCAGGCTCCCTGCCGCGAGGATGACCACGTCGCCGGGAACGATTTCGTCGAGTGACACCTCCATTTCCTTGCCGTCGCGCAAGACGGTCGCAGTCGTTTTGACCATCTTTTGCAGCTTCTCGACGGCTTTGGACGAGCGCGCCTCCTGCAGGTATGAAACGAACACACTCAAGAAAACCATGCCGCCGACCACGAGCGTGGACCGCAAATCGCCCATGATGTAGGACACCGCGGCGATGATGAGCAACTGGATGACGAGGGGGTTGCGGCAGCGATGCAGGAGATCACGGATGACCGAGTGCTGCTGGCCGACGGCCACGCTGTTCGGCCCGACCTCGTCCAGCGTCCTGGCCGCCGTTTCGGAGGACAGCCCGGCAGAAGCGGTATTGAACTGCTTGAGCAGTTCTCCTTCCGAGACGGTCCACAATGTCGTTTCCAGTTTCAAAACTCCCCGTAAGACTTCCAGAATCAACACGCTGCGACAAGGTGAATACCTGCCGCCAACTCTGTAACTTTTTGCCTTCGCGTGGCTCAGTAACATTCAACGAGAATATGAAAGAATCAGACTCCACATCCGGAATCCGCTGCGGCGGCGACCCCGCTGACACCGCGGCCCGCTGGAATCCCTACCTGGTCGGCATTGGGATCGGCGTATTGAGTTGGGCCGCGTTTGCGATCGTTAGCCAACCACTCGACCTCCCCACAGCGCTTTCGGCGGATAACAATTCTTGAATACATGAACTGGACCCTCGCAGTCGTCCTGGGACTTGTCTTGTTGGCATTCTTTCTGTCGAAACGAATGTCATTCGTGTCAGCGGAAGCGGCCCGGAAATACTTGCGCGAGGGCGCGGCGGTGATCGATGTGCGTTCACCGGAGGAATTCCGCAGCCGTCACTTGCCGGGCGCGCTGAACATTCCGCTGGGTGAATTGCGCGAGGGCCTGGCGCGTTCCGTGAGGGACAAGAACCAGGTGTTGCTCCTGCACTGCCTGAGCGGCGGGCGCAGTGGCATCGCGAAAGTCCAAGCGAAAAAGCTTGGCTATGCGAGAGTATTCAACCTTGGCGGTTATGGGCGCGCGGAAGCAATTGTGAGCCGCAAGGGCGCTAGTCCACCTTGAATTCAAGGACTGTGCCGACCCCGCAGGACGGTAGATGCTTGGGAAGGCCTGCCAGAGCCGAGCGTGTTGATCACACCCGCGTGTGCACAGCCGAGAAGCACAAGAAGGCCCTGATTGAGGTGAATGAGCAAAGCCTGGTCGTCGATGAGCGGGTCTGGCCGGTATCGAAGGGAAGGCCGTGTCCCCCGTATTAAACGTGAAGAGACAGCCCGTGCTCGGCGAGCATGCCAGGGCGATGGACGCTGTTCTCGACCAGCACAGTGACGCGGACACTCTCACTCATGCTGCATGATCAATTGGGACCATTCTGGCTCTTTACACGCTGATGCCGATGGGTCGGACGGATTGAACCGCGGACGACGGGATCACGCGGATCACACAACCTGCAGCGAGAGCCGCTTCCGCACAGCCGAGCGCGAGATGGAGAGGGGCAAAGGCGCGACCCGAACCGTGAGCAGCCCCTGCCCACGTGCTTTCCGTCCGGTCCTTCTTTGCGCTACGCCGGAACCGTTCCACGGCTGCTTTTTACGACAGGATTTGCAGGATCTACATGATTTTCTATGGCCACGCAGATTAGTTTCGTCATCCTGCCCATCCTGTTCATCCTGTCAGCCCTCCGTCGCCCGGTTCAGGCCATGCTCGACGTCCAGCTCGCGTTGCGTGGCTCGGGCTATTTTGGGCCACCGGCGCCTTGCATCTTGCTCATGATGTCTTGGACGAGTTTGGCCTGAATAGCCTGCTGTTTGCGGTAGTCTTCCATTTGGGTTGCCGTCAGGACGGACTCGAGTGCCTTGGCTTTCTGGTCCATGGCCCACTGCATGGCTTCGGCCTGTGCCGCCACAGCGTCGCCGGGGGCTTGTTGACTGGTCGAAGGTGGCTTCGTGCTGCCTGTGAGTTGGCTGAAGCTCACCTCATACAAAGCAGCGTAAGCCCGATCCAGTTGCTCCGAGGTCAAGCCCAGGGTGGACTGCAGTTGCAGAAGTTCAATGTTCGCCGCCAGGCCCGCATTGTGTGCGGCTTCTTCCTGTTGGTAGCTTGGATAGGCCGCTTGCTGATCCGGAGTCAGTAGGGCCTTGATTTCTGCGTCCGGATTGCCGGCCGCCTTGCTCGATCTGGCCAGTTCTTCCTTGTCGAATTTCCCCGAAATGGCCTGCTGCATCCCTACCGACATCGCCCCAGCCTGTCGCATCAGGATCTCACGAGCAGCCTGAGCTTGTTCCGCGGTCAGATGCAGACTGGCAGTCATGCGGGACAACCTGCTTCCGACCTGTTGCTCCAAGCCCTGCTTCATCGCGTCAGCCATCGCGCCGGTGACCGGGTTATTGCTGGCCTCGCTGGCCTGCCGTGCAAGTTGGGCTCGTAATTGCTCTGCCTCTCCCAGTGCCCGCCGGGCCACCCCGGCCATTCCGCGCAGCCGGAGCAGCTCGTTGAACTGTTCGTCCGGTAGCGATTTGGCATTGGCAACCGCCGTGGCACGATTTGAACGACTTTGACTCTCAATTTTCAATTGCGCGGTTTGTTGCCGCAGCGTTGCGTTTTCGTCGCGCAGTTTTGAGTTTTGACGCGCCTCGTAGATGCCCGTTCCGACAGCGGCGGCAAGCGTCGCTCCGATGATGATTTTTTGCAGTGTGGTCATGGCGATGGTTTTGATGGCGTGGGCAGTTGCGGTAGCGGCAAGAGTTGTTCCGGTCAGGGCCGCGGCGGTTGCAATGCTGGCGGCCAAACCAACGGGCGCGGCGTGGACGGCGTTGGCCGTGAGCGCCACGCCGAGGCTGGCGGCGGTGGTCGTGACACCCCGGCGCTTCAGGAAATCCTCGAGTTTCTCCAAGGCGCGCGCCACTCTCATGCGGGCGGCGTCTTCGCTGCTGCCCAGTGCCTTACCGACCGAGCGGAAATCCTGCTGCTCAAAGAAGCGGAGCAGAATGGCTGTTCGATCCGCTTCGCCCAGTTCATTGATGGCGTCGTCGAGCATCGGCGCGACCTGTGAGAAGTCCGCCTCCGAGTTGTGTTGCACGGCATTCATTTCAACGGCCTGCCTTTCGCGAGATTGGCGACGCCGCTCGCCGCGCATCGTGTGACCGGCCACTAAGCAGGTGTCCCGATGCAGCCAACCGCCCAGACTCACATCCTCAGGAAGCGTCCGCGCCTTGCGGGCCAGGTCCAGAAAGACGGTTTGAGCCACGTCTTTCGCCCGATGCGTGTCGCCCTCGACCAACCGGAGCGCCGTCGAAAAGACCAGGTCAACGAATCGGCTGACCAGTTCACGAAAGGCCGCGTCCGAGCCGTTCCGGGCGTATTCGGCGAGCAACTGTTGGCTGTCCGTCATGTTCAATCACCAGTAAGAGCCCGCCGAAGGGGTAAACCGAACAAAAAAGTTACGTCCGGTCTGCCGCAATCGAGGGGCCTGTTTGAACATGACCGCACAAGAACGCGCCGAACGTCGATTCCATGGGGGAGCGTAAGCAGCGAAAGAGCAGGAGCGACCCAAACCATGAGCCGCCCCTGCTTACGTGTTTTCCGTCCGGTCCTCCTTTGTGCTCCTTTGCGCTCCTTCGCGGTTGAGGTTCCCTGAAAAGCCCAGATCCGGGGCGGCGGACGCGGTCATGCGGGCCATTGTTGAAGCGGCTTCTTCGTTGGGCCCAGGATGCAGATAGAATCGGGTCCAGTCAGGCATGCCGCTCTCGGTCAGCGGCAGCAAGGCGACGCACCGGACCAGCAAGCCACGGAGGGGGCGAACGGGCGCGGTCGGCAAGGCGACGCGCAAGTCGGCTTCCTCGCTCATCAGCTTGAAGCCCCCGTGAGCGCGTCCTCAACGTGGTCCGCCATCACTTGCCAGTCTCCTTTGGCCAGCAACTCCAGCGGCGACTTGCTTCCGAGCGGCTCGTGAGATGTTCGCAGCCACTTGCGAAACGCCGCATCACCTCCGATCACCATGCGCAACCGAGCCACTCGCTCAAAAAACGCGAGCGGCTCCTGGAGCGACTCCGCATCCGGCGTCTTGCTGACCGCCTGCTTCGACCGGCCCAACCAGCCCGCAAGCTGGGCGAGATTCACGCCAAAGACCCTGGCAATCCGCGCGGCGGAAAGGTTCCCATTCTCCTCCCGGAGGTCTGCGGTTGAAGCCATCACGGACCTCACTTCATCCAATGCGCTCCGCTGCGGCGCGCCGCCACGAATCCCCGCTGCGGCTGACGGTTTGGCGTTGTCGGATGCCGACGCGCGGCGCAGCACGTCGTCCACCTGCGACAACAGCCGCTCCAGCCGGTCCTTCTCCTCGGTGAGTTGGGCGAGGAGGGATGCCAACTCGCCCGCCTCGCCGGGGACTCGAAGTGCTCTCGTGTTTGCCATGCGCTCAAGGTAAACTCATCGTCAACCGTCAGTCAACTTAGAATATGCGCTCACATCCGCGATCGGGGCCAAGCACGACTTTGGAAGCCCCATATTTCAGGAAATGATCTCGCGCAGCTTGTTCCTCCCCCGAACGGTACGCGCATCCCGGCTCTGCGGCACCGCCCGCACTGCTTGCGTCACCCGCGAGGTGTGCCCCATCTCCAATCGCTTGCTCACCCAGCGCCGCGTCACCGTCGTGTGCTGGCATAGCCACCACGCCAACACCCGCTGTTCCATCCGCCCCTTGGCCATGGCCACCAATCCCTCCGGCCGCAATTCGCTGCCCGCCGTGCGCCAAAAGGGCACGTTTTTTGGCACGTTTTTTGGCTTGACTCTGCCTCGGAAGACTGATATTGCGCGCCTTATGTTCCATTAACAGCTAAACCAAGTAACCGGAGGTTTCACCACAATGAAAACACCCATGCCAACAACCATGAGTCGGAGCGCGTTTCTGAGAGGGGTAGGCCTCGCCACAGTCGCGGGTGCCGCAGGATTCGGCGGCGCCGGGACCGCAAGGGCCGACAAGTCCACGGTGACTTATGTTTATCCCTCGGACAGCCTCCCGACAATTCAGGAGAAGCTCGATGCGGGAGGGACCGTTGTCTTCACGCGCGGCACATACGCGCTCCCGCCCTCACATGGTTTTGCAATCAAGCGTGCCGCCGTCGTAGTCAAAGGCGAGATGACTGGAAGGACGCACCTGACCAAGATCGTTGGAGGGCTCTGCCCTTTCAGGATTTACGACGAGCTGAAGGTAACCATCGAGGACCTCTGGTTCGACCAGTCCAACCTTGCTGCCATATTGATTCCGTGCGGCGATGTCACAGTCAGGGGAAACAAGCTGACGAACTGTAACCCGGTGGAGGTTACGCCGCCTGGCTGGTATCCCGGGGGCTTCCAGTTGAACCTCTGCTACATCAGCGAAGCCCTCCCCTATCTCGCGAACCGTTTTAACGCCTTGGGTGATTACCTTGGGCCTTTATTCCCGGATGCGCCCGGCCGAGTGCCTCCGGAAGGCTCGCGCGCATACGGGTTTTGGGAGATGTTTGGATTCGCACCTTTTGTCGAAAAGGCGCTGAGCAGCGTGAGGATCGAGGGCAACACCGTGGAGGTTGCGAGCAGCTCGGCAGCCTCCAGCTTTGCCATCAGCGGGTTTGAAGCAGTGTCTCCCGCCCGCATAACGGTTAACGACAACAGCCTCAGGAACGTGGTTGGTGGCGGTATCTGGCTACCAGGTTTCGGGGTTTCCACCTTGTGGATTACGCGCAACACGATCGAGAATCCCCCCGGGTCTCTGTGGGCAGTTGCCGTGTACGACCACTTCCTCGAGCAAGGTCCAGGCACGGTGTACATTTGCGATAACTCGATCAGGACGGGTGGAGAGGGCCTCTGGTTGGCGGACGCCTCCGGTGGCGTCATCAAGGGCAACAAGATCGAGTGCGTGTACACCCCCAGCTACCCCGAAGCGGCCGGCCTCGACCTCACGAACTGCGACCACCTCACTGTCCAGGATAACCAGATTACCGGAAGCAGCGGATTCGGCATTTGGCCATGGTTCTGCAACCATCTTGCGTTCATCGGGAACAACCTGAACAGCTTCAGATCTCAAGGGCTCCCCGAGTGGGGGATTCCTCCCGCGGCGGTATTCTTAGCGGGCGACTCCAATGACGTCTATGTCGGCAAGGGTCATCTCGTCCTCGACTACGGCACGGACAACGTGATTACGGGGGTCTCAAAACAGGTGGGCCAGTTGACCCGGGAACAGCAAAACGCCATTTCCGAGGCTGTGCGGAGGAAGAGGTTGTTCATGCCTTTTCAAGGAAACCGTTGAGGGCACGACATCTTTCCTGCCTACAGATTGCGATTTCACAGATAAAGCGCGAATTAGGGGTCACCATCACATGATGAAATCTCTCCGTTATGACAGGATTTGCAGGATTTGCAGAATGCTCTGTGGCCATGCAGATTGGTTTCTTCATCCTGGCCATCCTGTTCATCCTGTCAGCCCTCAGTTTTTACGGTCGAGTAGGACTGGGGCGCACGCGACCTTTTGGTCCATGTTTCCCCAGTCCCCTCCATTCATTCCGTGCGGCGGGTTTTCCCCAACACGGTTGGAAGTGCGGTCTTCTACCGGCGGCCCTTCGATCCAAAGACCTTCGACCGCCGTTCAGCTCTTTCCCGGCCACCCGCATTCGTCCAGGCGTTTGTAGCCTCGTTGCCGAGGCAATCACCTTACAGCCGTGACCGTTCCATTGCCGACCACACCCACAGGCCCTTGGCTCAGCACGGTTTGTCATGTCCGCGCCTTCAATCGCTACTACGGCCTGATGCGCCAGTCTGACGGACTCCGTCCGGTTTATGGCTTATCCCGTCCGGTCTTTGCTGGTCTCCCAGCCGTCCGTCTCACCTTCCCTTCTTTGCCTTGCCACACCTTCCCTGCATGCCACTACCCCTACCCCGCCGGCGTATCCGAGTTCACGTGATGGTTCATCCCTCGGACCTACGAGCCTTCGCCCATCCTGTCGGGGTTCGGCTTTCCGGTGTGCCCTCCCACTGGTTTCAAGGAGGTTCTGTTAACGAGGCGGCAGTTTTCTCTTTATGTTGCGGCCTGCACGGTGGCTAGGGCGACTGACCAGTCCCCGCCCGCATCCTCGCGGACG
>ORJL011562485.1_pt1 | contig 17549 bp, 18 predicted proteins | sample 1779941 | NCBI WGS metagenome assembly ORJL01 (sample SAMEA104232317, study PRJEB22302) | groundwater metagenome | biome: forest; feature: aquifer; material: groundwater | place: USA | collected 2011-08-07 | depth 5.8 m | reverse complement strand
ATTTAAGTTCTGTCATCTAAGAGATTGATTGTTACGATTCTGGTACAAACATAGATCTGCCGGCATAATAACCGCAGTTAGGGCATGCTCTATGGTTCAATTTAATTTCACCACAATTTGAGCAGCGGCTTAAGGAAGGAACAGTAGCTTTATAATGCGTTCTGCGTTTATCTCTTCTGCTCTTAGACATCTTACGTTTCGGATTTGGCATCGTATAACCTGTTTTGTTTAGTTATTAAATTTACCTTTAAGTTGTTTTAATGGTTCCCATACATCATGGGTTATTTCAATTTTACAATTACATTTTTCTTCATTTAAATTTTTGCCGCAATACGGGCATAATCCTTTACAATCATCTCTACATAAACGTTTCATTGGTAAAGCAAGTTCAGCGTACTCGTAAACATCATTCCGGATATTAATCTTATCGTCTTCCGGTGAAAGGTATTTTAAGTTGTATTCGTCAGTTTCGTGTAAATCACGACTGAAAATGTAACTAATTTGAAAATGATTAGTGAGTTTAGTTTCTAAATCTTTCGCACACCTATCACAAATCATTTTAGAATGCACAGTCAAATCACAGTTAAGAACTATTTGATGTGGTGATTTGTCCATTCTGCACTCAACATCAGCATTTCCAAAGAACAATTCTTCCAAACCCAAATTTTTAACGGATTCTGAAAGATGGAAACTGTGAATACCGTCCGAAAAATTAGTATATTTTATTATCATTTGAAGAACATGGAAAAATTGGGTCAAAATATATACAGCCGATCCTTTATAATCAAGAATTCCTTTAATTTGTTATATAAATGCAGAGAATGAACAAATGCCGTTAATTTCATCATTTATAGCTGCAGTCTTTCCGATGTTCTTCTATCTTACCCTTCTGTGGAGGATGGATAAGTATGATAGAGAGCCTTTACTTTTTGTATTGGTTCATTTTTTATGGGGAGCTTTCGGTGCTATAATATTTGGAATTAGCGGAAGTTTACTTCTAGCATACTTAACAGGAATAATAGGTTCCACTTCGGAATTATCTAAATTAATTCAAACAATAATTTTCGCTCCGCTTAGTGAGGAAATTGCAAAAGGTGCATTTTTACTCTACACAGTAAATTCAAAAAAAATCGACAATATTACTGATGGCTTACTTTATGGCGGCGTAATTGGTCTGGGTTTTGGTATGACAGAAAATTTTCTGTACTTCTTAACTTATGGCGATACACCAATAAACTGGATCTATCTTGTTATTATTCGATCATTATTTTCTGCTCTTATGCATTGTATCTCTACAGGAACATTGGGTGCTTTTCTTGCACTTGCAAAATTTTCATCAAATTTAGGGAAGAATATCTTGCCTGTAGCCGGATTACTCACTGCAATCTTTATACATTTTATGTGGAATACTTCTATTAGTTTTTCTGATACTTATTTATACGGATTTTTATTTATGATTTTTTTGATTCTCTTTTTCATATTTGTATTTAGATTATCTGTTAATAATGAAAAGAAAATTATCGAACGAGAACTTTTAGAAGAAAGCATGTTAGGTTTGATTCCCAAAGAGCACATAAAAATATTAAGCAGTCATTTAAGATTTAGAAAGGGTTGGATAGACGAACGAACCAGAAAATTATATTCAAGATTTGCGATACGACTTGCATTCAATAAAGATTTATTCAAGAAAGCAAAAGATTTGAACAAATTATATTATTCATCAGAGATTGAAAAGAATCGTGAAGCGATTCGATCTCTTTTATCAAATAATTTTATCCCGGTATAAATGAAACCAATTGGAATATTAGGCGGATCGTTCGATCCAATTCATTTGGGACATCTGATAACTTCGTACGATGTTCTGGAAAAAAGAAAACTCGAAAAGATTATTTTCGTTCCTTGTCATATATCCCCTCACAAGACAGATCAGAAACCAACAGACGATATTCATCGTTTGAATATGGTAAAGTTAGCAATCGAAAAATATCCATACTTTGAATCTTCTGATTTTGAAATCCGCAAAGGTGATGTTTCTTATACTTATAATACTTTGTTAGAATTAAAAAAGACTTATGATCAAATAGAACTTATAATTGGTTTTGATAATTTGATCGTTTTCGATAAGTGGTTTCGTCCGGATGATATTTTTAAGCTTGCAAAAGTTGTAGTGATGAAACGTGAAATTGATAACATTCCTGTTAAGCATAATAAATATTTTGATTCAGTTATTCTTGTGGAAACGACATTGATTGATATTTCATCAACAGAAATCCGGGAACGTGTAAAAAATGGTGAATCAATTGATTATCTTGTTCCATCAAAAGTAAAAGAATATATTTCTACACATAGTTTATATAAATAGAATTTGGAATGAGATCAGAAAATTTTGTTGAAAGAATATTTAATAATGACAAACGGGCAATTTCAAGAGCCATAACAATTATTGAATCCGGAAATTCTAATTCAACTGATTTGCTTAAGGATCTTCATAAAAATATAGGCAATGCTTATCGAATTGGTATAACAGGTCCCCCGGGTGCAGGTAAATCCACTTTAACAAATCAACTGACTAAATTTTACAGAAAGCAAAATAAAAAAGTTGGAATCATTGCTGTAGATCCGACAAGTCCTTTTACAGGTGGTGCGTTGCTTGGTGATAGAGTACGAATGAGTGAAGTCGGTTGTGATGATAATGTTTTTATAAGAAGTATGGCAACACGCGGTAGTCTAGGTGGACTTAGCAAAAAAACAATTGATGCAGCAGATGTACTTGATGCCGCCGGATACGATATAATTATTTTTGAAACTGTCGGTGTAGGACAATCAGAACTTGATGTTGCAAAAGCTGCAGATACAACAATCGTTGTTCTCGTACCGGAATCCGGCGATTCAATTCAGGCAATGAAAGCCGGTTTAATGGAGATTGCCGATTTCTTTGTACTTAATAAAAGCGATCGTCCCGGTGCTGATAGCGCAATGAGTGCTCTCAAAACTATTTTAATGATACGTGATCATACAGAAAAAAGTTGGCTGCCGAATATTATAAAAGCTGTCGCTTCAGAGAACTTAGGTACTAAAGAAATTGCAGACGAGATTTCAAGACATCACCAATTTTTAGAACTTAATGGAATGCTCAAACAAAACCGTGAGAAAAATTACAAAGTACGTATTAAGGAAATTGTAGAACACTTACTTAAAGATGAATTCTGGAAAGAGAAACGTGCTGAAAGTCTTCAAGCTTCCCTTTCAAAAGTTGTTGAGGGTGAAACATCTCCATATCAAATTGCAGAAATATTATTTAATGATTTTAAAACTTCACTTAAACAGTAGGTCATTATGGTAGAGACTAAAACTGAAAACAATTTTATTCTTGAGTTCGATGAGAATCAACTTGCAATAAAGGAAACGATCCGAAATTTTGCAGAAGAGAAAATTAAACCTCATGTAATGGAGTTTGATGAGAGTCAAGAATTCCCAATTGATCTTATGCACCAGCTTGGTGATCTTGGATTTCTCGGGATATTAGTTCCGGAAAAATTTGGGGGTGCCGGACTTGGTTACGTAGAATATGCTTTAGTTGTAGAAGAACTTGCACGAATTGATCCATCATTATCGCTTTCAGTTGCGGCACATAACGGTTTATGCACAAATCATATTAATGTATTCGCAAATGATGGACTCAAGAATAAATATTTACCCGATTTAGCAGGCGGAAGAAAAATTGGTGCATGGGGGTTAACTGAACCCGCTTCAGGCAGTGATGCAGGTGCTATGCAAACAACTGCAGTTAAAGACGGGAAATATTTTGTACTTAATGGCACAAAAGCATTTATAACTCACGGCAAATCCGGTGAGACTGCTGTTGTAATGGCAATTACTGATAAAGAAAAAAAGAAAAAAGGAATTTCAGCTTTCATAATTGAAAAAGGAACCGACGGATTTCATACCGGGAAAAAAGAGAATAAACTTGGAATGCGTGCGAGCGAAACAACACAATTAATTTTTGAGAACTGTAGAGTGAGCGAAGATAATCTGATCGGTAATGAAGGTGAAGGATTTACTCAAGCAATGAAAATTCTTGAGGGCGGCAGAATTTCAATTGCTGCATTAAGTGTTGGACTTGCTCAAGGATGTCTTGAAGCTGCACTCGCCTATTCTAAGGAGCGTAAACAATTCGGTAAGACTCTATCGGAATTTCAAGCAACGCAATTTAAGCTTGCTGATATCGCTACAGATATTGAAGCTGCCAGATTGATGACATTCAAAGCAGCTAGAATGAAGGATGAGAAAAAAGATATTCTGGAGATTGCTTCCAAAGCAAAACTTTTTGCAAGCGAAGTAGCCACTCGTGCCTCAAATGAAGCTGTACAGATATTAGGAGGATACGGATTTACAAAAGATTATCCAGTAGAAAAATTTTACCGCGATGTAAAACTTTTAACAATCGGAGAAGGGACATCAGAAGTTCAACGAATTGTAATTGCTAGATCATTATTAACAGACTAAAATAAAATTGATATGGCACAAATCGGCTCTCATATAATTAAAAATGAAACTTTCTTACGTAGAGAAGATTTTCACAAAAACCTGATAAGAAAAATTAATGCTATAAGAGATACAATTAAACTTGGCGGCGGAAATAGTGCTATAGAGAAACAGCATGAGAAAGGAAAACTTACTGCACGTGAACGAATTGAGAAATTAATTGATAAAGAATCAACTTTTTTTGAATTGAATACTTTTGCCGCTTATGATATGTATAAAGAATACGGCGGAGCGCCAAGCAGCGGAACAATTTTCGGTATTGGAAAAATTAAAGAGAAAAATTTTGTGATAGTAGCAAATGATGCTACAGTTAAGGCCGGTGCATGGTTTCCAATAACTGCAAAGAAAAATTTACGAGCACAAGAAATTTCTATTGAAAATAATTTACCGATTATTTATTTGGTTGATAGCGCTGGTGTATTCCTCCCTCTTCAAGAAGATATATTTCCGGACAAAGAACATTTCGGAAGAATCTTTCGCAACAATGCTGTTATGTCTTCTATGGGTATTCCACAATTATCAGCAATTATGGGTCCATGTGTTGCCGGCGGTGCTTATCTTCCTATCATGAGTGATGAAGCATTAATTGTTGAAGGTGAAGGATCAGTTTTTCTTGCCGGTGCTCATTTAGTAAGAGCAGCTATTGGAGAAGAAATTGCAAATGAAAATCTTGGCGGAGCTCGTGTTCAATCAAATATTTCAGGTGTTACTGATTATATCATGAAGAATGATGATGAATGTCTTTTGCAAATTAGGAGCTTAGTGAGTAAATATGGTGAATCTACTCTAGCTGGTTTCAATCGAGAAGAATCGGTAGTCCCGAAATATGATTCAAAAGAAATTTATGGTTTAATTCCTGAAGATGGTGCAAAACCTTACGACACTTACGAACTACTAGCAAGAATAGTTGATAATTCTGAGATTGATGAATATAAATCCGGATATGGAAAAAGTTTGATCACAGCTTATGTACGTATTGATGGCTGGGCAGTTGGAATTGTAGCTAATCAGCGGAATGTTGTTAAAACCGAAAAAGGTGAAATGCAGATTGGCGGAGTGATCTACTCCGATAGTGCTGACAAAGCAACAAGATTTATAATGAATTGTAATCAGAAAAAAATTCCTTTAGTTTTTTTACAAGATGTAACAGGATTTATGGTTGGCAGCAAAGCCGAACACGGTGGAATAATCAAAGACGGCGCGAAGATGGTGAATGCAGTTGCAAATTCAGTTGTACCAAAAGTTACAATAATAGTTGGCAACAGTTATGGTGCCGGTAATTATGCAATGTGTGGCAAAGCTTACGATCCTCGCTTTATCTATGCATATCCAAATGCAAAAATTTCTGTAATGGGTGGCGCACAAGCAAGTTCTGTTCTTCTTGATATTCGACTAAAACAAATGGAAAAAACCGGAAAGGAATTCACGAAAGAGCAGAAAGAAAAATTACTTAATGAAATAATGCAATCTTACGAAGAAACAAGTAATCCACTTCATGCAGCAGCTCGTTTGTGGGTTGATGAAATTATTGATCCCACATTAACAAGAGAATATATTTCTTATTCAATTGAGTGTGCAAATAATAATCCTAACATTCCCCGCTTCAATCCCGGTGTAATCCAAACATAAATTTATTTGTGAGTAAAAGACTTCAAAATAAATTTTTGCTCTTGATCATCTTTATGGTCTTGATCACTCCTTACATAACTGCACAACAGAAATACGATAAATCTTTTTATGGAGGATTATTCTATCTATCTAATTATATGATGTCTGACGAATACAAAAATTTCTTACACACTCATAATGATTTGGAAACAGTTGATCATATTTATGAAAAAGCATTAGTTTTTTTTGAAGGAGATTATTCCGAAACTTTTTTTTGTTTAACTTTCACACTAATACCGTATAACAAAATCCCAATGCGATTACCTGTAATAGGAATTCAAGTAACAGTCCCTCTCCCCTCACCCCCGCAAAAGATATTTGATGAGAAGTTAAAAAATACACCTAAAAGATTGTTTAACGATTCGTCGCTAAACAACTTTGGTGATAAAGACAAACTTGCACATTTTTTTGCAAATGCTTTTCTTCATTATAACGTTAGCATTTTTAATTTGTCTGAATTTCTCGGTATCTTTGTTGAGTATTTCGAGCAGGGATTTTTTTTACAAGGTGGTTTTGATAAAAGAGATTTAATGACAAATCGTCTGGGAGAAATTTTTGCTGAGATGGTGAAAAAAGATAAGAATGCAAAGCCATCAGAGGCATTTAAAATTTATCAACTATTTATTTTAAGAATATACCCATGAAATCAATCTTAGTAATTGATGACGAAAGAGAAATTTGTGAAAGCATTAAGATGATCCTTGAATATGAAGATTATCTTGTTGACTATACAACGGATTCATATAAAGGTTTGCAAAAGATCGAATACGGGAACTATGATGCACTTCTACTCGATATTCAGATGCCAGGCAAAAATGGGTTTGAAGTATTGAATTGGCTGCTTGAAAAAGAAATTGATATGAAAGTAATTATGATCTCGGCTCACACTAGTGTTGAGAATGCGGTCAAATCAACAAAGCTCGGTGCATTTGATTTTCTTGAAAAACCAATCGACCGCGATAAACTTTTGATTAGTGTTCGAAATGCGGTTGAACAGTCTGGTTTAGTGAAGGAAAATAAAAAGCTTAAGAAAGAACTCGTTTCTTCTGAAAAAATTATTGGGAATAGTAGTGCAATAAAAACAATTTATGAAACAATAAAACGTGTTGCTAAAACTGATGCACGTATTCTAATTACAGGAGAAAATGGAACCGGTAAAGAATTAGTTGCACAAGAATTACATAGACAAAGTTCGCGATCTAATAAGGAATTTATTGAAGTGAATTGTGCAGCAATTCATCATGAACTTATAGAATCAGAATTATTTGGTCATGAGAAAGGTTCATTTACAGGCGCTGTAAAACAACATATTGGAAAATTCGAACAAGCAGATGGCGGTAATTTATTTCTTGATGAGATCGGTGATATGAGTCTACAAGCACAAGCTAAAGTTTTGCGCGCAATCGAGGAAGGAAAGATAGAACGTGTTGGTGGGAATGCTAAAATTGAAGTTAATGTTCGAATTATTTCTGCAACAAATAAAGATTTAATGGAAGAAATTAATAAAGGAAACTTCCGTGAAGATCTTTACCACCGATTAAACGTTATCCCGATTCATATTCCCCCTCTACGTGAACGTAAAGATGATATTCCTCTGTTGGTAGAGCACTTCTCAAAAATTATTTGTGATAAAAATAAATATGCTCAGAAGAAATATTCCGATGCAGCATTAATAGCTCTTCAATCTCTTTCTTGGAAAGGAAATATTCGTGAGCTAAAAAATGTTGTAGAACGTATTGTAATTATGGTCCCCAAAACCGAAATAAACGAAAAAGATATTTCTATGTTTATACCAAGTCAAGGTTCTAATGCTGATGATTTGTTAAACATTTCAAATAGCTTTCAAGAATTCAAAGAGAAAGCTGAAAAGGCTTTTATAATTAAACAATTAAATGCGAATGGCTGGAATATCAGCAAGACTGCAGATATACTTGGTATTCAGCGCAGCCATCTTTATAACAAATTAAAGAAATATGAAATAGAAAAGGAATAGCCATGGGAGAAACAATTTTTTCCAAGATTATTCGAAAAGAAATCCCTGCTGAAATTGTCTTTGAGGATGACAAAGTTTTGGCTTTTAAGGATATTCATCCTCAAGCACCGGTTCATGTCTTGATAATTCCTAAAATCACAGAAATTGAAACAACAAAAGACATTGATTCTAGCAAACACCTGGCTCTTCTTGGCTCTCTGTTCGAAGCCGCTAACAAGATTGCCAAAAATTTTGGTGTGAGCGAAAGCGGGTTTAGACTAGTATTAAATTGCGGAGCAGATGCTGGACAGGAAGTTTATCATTTACACATGCATCTACTTGGAGGGCGTAAGATGAATTGGCCGCCGGGTTGATTTAGTTCTTGTAATGAATCGCTTTATCAGAAATATCTTTTCTATAATACATACCATCGAAATGAATTTTAGTTATTGCATCATAAGCTATTCTTTTTGCCTTAATTAAGTCGTTCTTCTCTGTAAATGAAGTAATACTTAATACTCTTCCTCCATTTGTAAATATCTGTCCATTTATTTCTTTAGTTCCGGCATGATAGACTTTTACATTTTTAGAAACTTGCTCTAGTCCTTGTATTTCAAATCCCTTTTCATATTTATCAGGGTAACCTTTAGAAACTGCGACTATTGAAACAGATGTACCACCATTATATTTAATAGCTTCTTTATTAATTTTTCCATTAGCAGCAGAATAAAGTAGTTCAACAAAATCACCATCTAGCAACGGTAAAACAACTTGAGTTTCAGGATCTCCAAACCTACAATTAAACTCAACCACTTTAGGTCCTTGGCTCGTCAGCATTAATCCACAATAAAGACATCCAACATAAGGACAACCTTTCTCATTCAGCGACTTCAATACTGGTTTTATAATTTCTTCAGAAATCATCTTAATATTTTGTTCATTTACAAAAGGGGTTGGAGCATACGCACCCATTCCACCTGTATTCTTACCCTTATCACCATCAAAAATTCTTTTATGATCTTGAGCGACAGGTAGTAAAACAAAATCGAAACCATCAGTAACAGCAAATACTGATGCCTCTTGACCCGACATAAATTCCTCAATTACTACTTTATCACCTGCGCTGCCAAAAGAAGAATTTACAAAACACTCTTTTAGTGCTTCCTTAGCATCTTCAAAACTTTCAGCTATTATCACACCTTTCCCGGCTGCAATCCCATCAGCTTTAATTACAATTGGGTAACCTATTTTGTGCAAATAGATTAACGCATTATCATAATTTTCTTTATTGAATACTTCAAAATCTGATGTAGGAATTTTAAATTCTTTCATCAGGTTTTTAGCAAACGATTTCTCGCCTTCAATACGTGCAGCTTTTAAGGAGGGGCCAAAAACTTTAATACCTTTTTCCAATAGTTCATCTGCCAAACCTTCAATCAATGGTTTTTCAGGACCAATCACAACAAGATCTATTTTTTGCTCCAAACAAAAATTGATAATCCCCTTATGATCATCCTGACCTATCGGAATATTTTCTCCAACTTGTTTTGTGCCTGGATTGCCTGGAAGTATATATAATTTACTACAAGATTTGCTTTCAGCTATTTTATCAGCTAATGCATGCTCTCTTCCCCCGGAACCGATTAAAACAATTTTCATGCTTCTGCCTTTAAATAAAACTGAAATGCTTTGGTAAGTTCTTCTGTTAATTTTATTCTATCGTGTTTTTGTATAAAGTCTCTATTCGGTGTTGGTAAATTTTTCTTTAAGTACAATTCATGTATGGATATTATTGCGTCTTTGATTTCCTGTACATCATCTGGTTTGGTTATGAAAGAAGCACCATATTCTTGAAGTGTACATTTAGCTGTTCCTTCTACAACAGATCCAAGAATAGGTTTACCAGTTCCGATATACTCAAATAACTTACTCGTAGAAATTGTATCTGCATTCTGAATATTCCCAATCATCATCCATAAAACATCAGTTGCTTTTAATCTTTTAACTGTTTCATTATGTTCTAGATAACCAAGATCTCTTACAAATTCGTTTATACCTAGTTCAATTATTAACCTTTTATATTCTTTGCGAAGATGACCGATAAATTCTAATTCTATATTTGCTGCAATATCCGGTCTCTCAATTGATAATTGCTTAAATGCTTTTAGAAAATATTCAGGAGTTATATTTTCATAAAATATTCCGGCATAAGTAAGGCGCATCTTTTGAGAGAATTCAATTTTATCTTCACCTAATTCAAAATCTGCGGGATCAAAGCCGTGCGGTATAATCATTACATCATTGAATGTTAGGAATGGGTAACTTAAAAGAAGCTTCTCTTTTATTCTGCGGTTAATGGCAATAACCTTATCTGCTAATCGCAACGATTTATATTCTAACTTTTTGTGCTTATAACGGTGGTAAGGAGTTGGATAAAATGCAAAATGATTGCCAAACCATAAATCACGGTAATCTACAAATAACGGAACACCAAATTCTTTTTTGAGTTTTGCAGCATAAACAAAACTTGAAAATGGCGGGATCGTTACATAAATGATATCATATTTTTCTTTTTGAAGAAGTTCTCTAGCAATTTTATATGCTTTTCTAGCCCAAGATTTTTTATTATCAGGAATGAATATTGCTTTACTTATTCTCGAAAGTATCTTCCTGATAAATTCAATAGGCATATTAACAGTTCTATATTGTTTCCCCATAATCGTGTTAATATCAAATGCTTCCGTGCGAATTATATTTACACCAGCAGTTTCGGCCTCTTTTAATAAATAAAAATCATGAGCATAGTAAGCAATATTTCCCGTTGTAATTACAGTGGGTTGCCAATTAAACTTGCTCATATATTTAGTGAATTTTAGCGTCCGTTGAACACCGCTTAATCCTAGTGGAGGATAGTAATAAGCAATAACCAGTACTTTGAACATATTCAGGATATTATTTATGAGTAATAACAATTAATATCGAAAAACTTTTTTTAATTCAGATTACATATTAGACTAATACTGATTTTTCTTAGTCATCTGATAATTCGGTGCTTCTTCAGTTACCAAAACATCATGCGGATGACTTTCACGTAATCCGGCATTAGAAATTTTTACAAACTTTGATTTAGTTTTCAAATCATTAATTGTTTTTGCACCACAATAACCCATTGCAGCTCGCAATCCACCTATGAATTGATAAATCGTATCAGCTAATGAACCTTTGTAAGGAACGCGACCTTCTATTCCTTCAGGAACAAGTTTTTTAATGTCTGATTCAACATCTTGGAAATAACGATCGCTGCTGCCTTGTTTCATAGCACTTAATGAACCCATTCCTCTATAAACCTTAAAACTTCTTCCTTCAAATAAAACTTTTTCACCGGGTGTTTCTTCCACACCGGCAAGCATTCCACCCATCATTACAGTATCTGCACCGGCAGCTATTGCTTTTGCAACATCTCCTGTTTGTTTAATCCCACCATCTGATATTACAGGAATTCCTTTCCCCTTTAATGCTTGAGCAACTACAATAACGGCGCTAATCTGTGGAACTCCCACACCAGCTATAACACGAGTAGTACAAATAGAACCGGCACCTATTCCAACTTTAACAGCATTAACACCACAAGAAACTAATTCAAGAGCAGCTTCTTTTGTAACGATATTCCCCGCAATCAATTGTAAGTGTTTATATTTCTTTCTAATCTCTTTAACAGTTTTTAATACTCCTTCAGAATGTCCATGAGCAGTATCGAGAACAATGACATCTACATTTGAAGATACTAATGCTTCAACTCTTTTCAACGTATCACTTGTTACACCAACACCGGCACCAACACGAAGTCGTCCCAGACTATCTTTGCATGCATTAGGAAAAGTTTTTTTCTTCATTATATCTTTGTAAGTAATCAATCCTTTAATGATTCCTTTCCTATCAACGACAGGAAGTTTTTCGATTCTGTACTTATGCAATATTTTTTCAGCTTCATGAAGTGTTGTTCCAAGCGGTGCAGTAATTAAATTTTCTTTTGTCATTAATTGACTAACAAGTCTATTGGAATCTCTTTCAAATCGTAAATCTCGATTAGTTAGAATACCAACTAACTTTCCTTTTTCATCAACAACAGGAATACCAGAGATGTGGTATTTCGACATTATCAGTTCTGCTTCTCTAATTGTTCGGTCTGGCGCTAACGTTATTGGATTAACAATCATTCCGCTTTCTGATCTTTTAACTTTATCAACTTCATCAGCTTGTTTTTCAATTGACATATTTTTATGAATAATTCCTATTCCACCTTGAGCAGCCATTGCAATCGCCATTTGTGATTCTGTTACTGTGTCCATTGCTGCAGAAAGAAATGGAATATTTAATTTTATCTCTCTTGTTAAGAAAGTAGAAATATCTGTCTGACGCGGAAGAACATTCGATCTGGCAGGAACAAGAAGTATATCATCAAATGTTAATCCTTCAAAATCAACTTTGTTCTTATTCATTGTTTCCTCTACTATTTACAAAAAAGACCACACAAGGTGGTCTCTAATTTAATCAAATGCAGCATAACCGGTTATATCTTCACCAATTATCAATGTGTGCATTTCGTGAGTACCTTCGTATGTTTTTACTGCCTCTAAATTCTGCGAATGACGCATAACCGGGTATTCATCAAGTATTCCATTCGCACCAAGAATTTCTCTTGCAATTCTTGCTGTCTCTAATGCTTTTTCACAATTATTTCTTTTAGCCATAGAAATTTGTGTATGCTTCACTTCATTTTTATCTTTTAATCTTCCAAGTTGTAAATTAAGAAGTTGTGCTTTTGTTATTTCTGTTAGAATATAAACTAACTTTTCTTGTGTCAATTGATAAGCAGCAATTGGTTTGCTGAATTGGATACGGGATTTTGCGTAGTTCAATGCGGAATCATAACATGCCATCATAGATCCAACTACACCCCAAGCAATTCCATAGCGGGCTTGATTCAAACACATTAATGGTGACTTTAATCCCTTACTACCGGTTAATAAATTTTTCTCCGGTATAAAAACATCTTGAAAGATTAATTCTGATGTTACAGAAGCTTTAAGTGAATGTTTTCCCTTCATCTCAGGTGCTGAAAAACCTTTCATTCCTTTTTCTACTAAAAATCCTCTTACTTCTCCATCTAATTTTGCCCATACAACCGCCACGTCAGCTATTGTTCCATTAGTAATCCACATTTTCGCACCGTTCAATTTAAAACCACCATCTACTTTTTCAGCACGAGTTACCATACCGGCCGGATTAGAACCATAGTCAGGTTCTGTTAATCCAAAACATCCGATCTTTTCTCCAGTTGCAAGTTTTGGAAGCCAATATTTTTTTTGATCTTCGCTTCCAAAAGTGTAGATAGGATACATTACTAACGAGGTTTGAACTGATGCAAAACTTCGAATACTACTATCGCCTCTTTCTAATTCCTGCATAACTAAACCATAAATAACATTGTTCATTGCAGCACAACCATACTTTTGTGGCAGAGTAATGCCGAATAATCCAAGCTTTCCAAGTTCTTTTAATAAATGATAAGGGAATATTTCTTCGCGGTAATGTTTTTCAATGATGGGAATTATTTGTTCATCAACATATTCTCGGACAGTATTGCGCACCATTACTTCTTCTTCTGATAAAAGACTATCCACGTTAAAATAATCTACACCCTTAAACTTATTCATTGGTATCCTAAAAGTTGATAACAAAAATATGGAAAATGGTTAAAGAGAACAAAGATTACATTTTTGCGTGCAATCTATTTAATAAGAATCATCTATAATCTCGTTTAAAACTTTCATTATTAAATCAGATTCAAATCCGCGTGAACAAAGTGATGAATATAATTTAGCTTTTATTTTTCTCTTATCAGTTTCTTTTCTTTTAATCGAATCAATTTTATGTTTTGCCAATTCCAGCGCTTGATCATAACTTAATTCATGATCAACACTTAATAAAGTTTTGTCAATAATATTTCTATTGATTCCCTTTTTGTATAGTTCTGCTTTTAATTTATTAATGCCGATTTTCTTTTTGACTGATCTTTCTTCAAGAAATGCTACGGCAAATTGTTCATCATCTAATAACTTTTTATCAGTTAAATCAGTCAGTATTTTTTCAATGATATCTTTGGAATATTTTTTCTTTATGAGTTTAGTTCTCAATTCGGATGTTGAATGATGCCTCATCCCCAAAAAGCGGAAAGCAGAATCTTTCGCTTTTTGAAATTCACTTGCAGATATAAGAAACTCAATTTTTTTGCCATCAAGCAAATCATTCTTTCGCAGACCATTGTCAGTCACAGTTCTGTAATCAAGAGTAATAAACTCTCCATCATCAAAACAAACCAATACATTATTACCCTTTTGCTGTAAGGCAGTAATAATCATCTGTTATTTTTTCTTTGATTTAGTTTCCGGTTCTTCTTTTTCTTTTGTTGATTTAGCCGGTTCAACTTTTATCATACCAAGCGCAGTTTTAACATCTTTTTCAAGAGAAGCAAAAAGTTCAGGATCTTCCAACATTTTGGCCTTAAGCTGATCTCTTCCTTGATAACGATTCTCTTTATAGGTAAACCAAGAACCACTTTTGTTAAGAAGATTTTTCTCGGATGCCAGATCAATTATCTCTCCGGCTTTGCTAATACCTTCATTGTAGATAATATCAAACTCAACTTCTTTGAAAGGCGGCGCCACTTTGCTTTTAACAATTTTTACTTTTGTTCTATTGCCTATTACATTCTGTCCGTCTTTTATAGCGGCGATTCTTCTAATATCTAATCTTACTGAAGCATAAAACTTCAGCGCATTACCACCGGTTGTAGTTTCGGGATTGCCAAACATAATTCCGATTTTCATTCTCAATTGATTAGTAAATATTACAATTGTTTTGGAACGGCTTATAGCACCTGTCAACTTACGTAATGCTTGAGACATCAAACGAGCTTGCATTGCCATCTGAGGATCACCCATATCACCTTCAATTTCAGAACGCGGTACAAGAGCAGCAACTGAGTCTACAACAACTACATCAAGTGCATTGCTTCGGACTAATGTATCTACAATTTCAAGAGCTTGTTCGCCAAAATCCGGTTGAGATAAAAGAAGATTTTTTGTATCCACATTCAAACGTTTTGCGTAATTAAGATCCATTGCATGTTCTGCATCTATGAAAGCAGCAAGTCCTCCTGCTTTTTGAGCTTCTGCAATTATATGTAAACACAAAGTAGTTTTTCCAGATGATTCGGGGCCGTAAATCTCAATAATTCTTCCGCGTGGTACTCCTCCGATTCCTAAAGCAAAATCTAATGTAAGTGAACCTGTAGAAATTGATTCGACAGGATTAATTACTCCGTCGCCCAATTTCATTATTGTGCCTTTGCCGTAAGTTTTATCAATATTGGCAATTGTTTCTTCAAGAATTTTCAATCTGGCATCTTTATCCGCAGCCATTTATTCCTCCTTAGTTTTTCAAATAGTAATTTTTTATTTCTCTATAAACCGATGCACTCGGTAATAGCTTACTTTCATAAAATGTAATTTTGTTTGCTCTAAATTTTATTATGGGAAGATTTACTTCAGTCAAAGATAATATTTTTTCTGAATCTTCATATCCCCTAAATCTTAATAATGTTAAATGCGGTTGATATTTTCTATTCTCTTTGTTAAATCCAAATTCAGAGAATGTCGTTTCTATTTCTGAGACCAATTCATTCAGCTCACGATTTTCATTCAAACCTACCCAAAAGATTTTAGGTTCATTCTCTTTTCTAAAAACACCAAAGTGATTAAAACTTAAATCCAATAAATTATATTTTTTTGTGATTCTTTCAATTGCTGAGGCATAAGTATCAATTAATTCTTTTTTAGTATCTCCAAGAAATTTTAATGTTAAATGTAATTTATCCAGAGACTCCCATTTAATTTTTTGTAATTCACCTATTTTATCTCTGATATTATTTAACAATTGAGTTAAAGCATCATCCGGAATCTCAAGAGCTATAAAAGTTCTAATCATCATAAGAAATACCGAGAAGATTTCTTCTCAACATCTCTAAAGCCGCTTGTGATGTTCTATCTTTATTGAGAAGTCTATCGTCCCCAAAATGAAATTCTTTTGCAGTACAAATTTTATCATTACATAAACCAATAAAAACTAATCCAATAGGTTTACCAACTGTCGCACCGGTTGGTCCCATAATTCCTGTAACTGAAAGACCTACATCTGTTCCGCTGATTGCTTTAACACCTTCTGCTAACTGTCTTGCAACTTCTAAACTTACAGCGCCATTTTTCTGAATTGTATCTTCATCAACGTGAAGAAGTTCAACCTTTGCCGCATTGCTGTAAGCAACAACTCCTCTTTCTAAAAAATTACTGCTGCCGCTTATATTAGTTAATCTGCTCATTATTAAACCGCCAGTGCATGACTCAGCAATAGATAATTTTAGACCTCTATCAATAAAAAGTTTGGAGACAACACTTTCTAATGTATCGTTTTCTATACCATAAATATATCTTCCTACCAAGGAACGAATTTTCTGTTCTATCTCATCTAACTTGTTTGTTGCATTCTCTTCATTTTTGTTGATAACTGTTAATCTCATTCTTACACCAAATTGACTTGGTAAAAATGCCAACTTAGCGCCTTGTAAGAGTTCATCTATATTCCCAAGTTTATCATAAAGCATAGATTCCGGGATTCCGGTTGTCAACAAATTTTTAGTTAAAATGAAATTATCGTTCTTAGCTTTCTGGGTAAGTTTTGGTATTACAAAACTATCCATCATATTTTTCATTTCATAAGGAACGCCTGGCATACAAACAAATATTTTATTTTCCTTAACAATCCAGTATCCTGGGGCTGTTCCGAAAGGATTACGAATCGTAGTTGATATTTTAGGAACGAGAGCTTGATCTTCATTTGTTGGTGTAACTACACGGTTTCTTACTTCAAAGAATTTTTTTATATCTGAAAGGACCTCTTTATCAACAACTAATTCAGTATTAAAAAAATCTACAACACATTTTCTTGTTACATCATCATGAGTGGGGCCTAATCCGCCGGTTACTAAAATCAAATCATTTTCATCAAACACTCTTTTAAATTCATTTAATATAATTTCTTCATCATCTCCGACTACACTTGAACTGCTAATTTGAATATGTGACTGGGTTAATCTTTCACCAATGTATGCAGCGTTAGAATTTATAATCTGCCCGATCAGTATTTCATCCCCAATAGTTACAATGTGAGCTTTCATTTTTTATTTTTATTTAGTTATTAAATTAAAAATATAAATTGTTAATTGAATTAAAATGAATGAATATAT
>ORJL010054043.1_pt1 | contig 17555 bp, 17 predicted proteins | sample 1779941 | NCBI WGS metagenome assembly ORJL01 (sample SAMEA104232317, study PRJEB22302) | groundwater metagenome | biome: forest; feature: aquifer; material: groundwater | place: USA | collected 2011-08-07 | depth 5.8 m | reverse complement strand
GATCGCCTCTATTTCGAGGCGCTGGACGAAGAAAGTATCCGCGACATCCTGGAGAACGAAGGACTCGCCGCCGACGGGTCGCCGTCGCCGGACATGCCTCCGTCCATTGTTCAGTTCGGCGGCCAGACAGCCATCAACCTGGCCGAACCGCTGGCCCGGGCTGGCATGCCCATCATTGGCTCAGGCGCCGAGACCATTGACCTGGCAGAAGACCGGCGCCGGTTCGAGGACTTCCTGACCAAGCTGGGCATTCCCCAGCCACCAGGCGGCGGCGCTACTTCCGTTGAGGAAGCGTTGAACATCGCGAAGAACATCGGCTATCCCGTTCTGGTCCGTCCCAGCTACGTCCTGGGCGGACGGGCGATGGAGATCGTCCACAACGCCAGCGAACTGATACGTTACAGCCGGGTGGCCTTCGAAGTGGGTACCAAGCACCCAATCCTGGTTGACAAATATATCGAAGGCAAAGAAGCCGAAGTTGACGCCGTCTGCGACGGCGAACGGGTGCTGATTCCCGGCATCATGGAGCATATCGAAAGGGCCGGGGTCCACAGCGGAGACTCCATGGCCGTATACCCGGCGCCCGGCCTGACCGAAGAAGAAGTTGGTACGATGGTGGACTATACCGTCCGTATCGGTTTGGCTCTACGGGTCAAGGGACTGATGAACGTCCAGTTCGTCATTCTCCGTCATGGGCGCGATGGAAGTAACGACGCCGGTTCCACCGTCTTCATTCTCGAAGTCAATCCCAGGGGCAGCCGCACCGTGCCTTTCATATCCAAAGTAACGGGAGTCCCGCTGGTTAAGACCGCCGTCAATGTCATGCTGGGACAAACTTTGAAGCAGCAGGGCTACCAGACCGGGCTGCATCCGAAACGAAATCTGGTGGCGATCAAAGCCCCGGTCTTTTCCATGGCCAAACTGACCGGCGTGGACAACTACCTCGGCCCCGAGATGAAGTCTACCGGCGAGGTTATGGGAATAGACTACACCTTCAATGCCGCACTGTCCAAGGCCCTCATGGCCGCCGGCCTGATGCTGCCGGAGACGGGCGCCATCCTGTTCAGCGTGGCCGATAAAGATAAACCCGAAGCGCTGCCGATCATTCGGAAATTCGCTTCTGTCGGCTACAAGATATACGCCACCGAGAGCACCGCGGCGATGATCCAGGCGGACGGCATCCCGGTGACCATGATCACCAAAAAGATGAACGAAGGCCATCCCAACGTTCTCGATGTCATCCACGAGGGCGTGGTCAACGGCGTGTGTAACACCATGACGGGCGACCGCATTCCGATGCGGGACGGCTTTGAGATTCGCCGTGCAGCCGTGGAAAAACGAATTCCTTGCTACACGTCGCTGGACACCGCTCGCGCGGTGGTCGAAGCGTTGAGCAACGGCGCTTCCGCCTTCAACGTTCAGCCATTGGGACAGTATCTCAAGGGGCCAGCGCCGGCGTAAGCGCCAATGATGGACATGCGTTCAACGCCAAGACTCATCAAAACCCGCATCACTGCCAACTGCCAGGTCGGCCCCGCAAACCATCTTCTCGCGTTCGAATCCCCAGAAATCGCTTCCATCGCCCGGCCTGGTCAGTTCGTCATGGTCAAATGCGGCGCCGGCAACGATATGGTACTTAGGCGTCCCTTTGGCATACACCAGACCCGGAATTCGGAGGTCTTCCTCTACTTTGCCTCGGTGGGCGAAGGCACCCGCTGGCTGGCCTCCTTGAAGACAGGTGATGAACTCGACGTGCTCGGCCCTCTGGGCAACTTCTTCACCATGAGACCCGGAACCAGGCGGCTCCAGCTGCTGGCCGGGGGCGCCGGAATCTCGCCCCTGGTTTTCCTGGCCGTGGAAGCCCTCAAACAAGGCCGGCAGGTCCAGATATTCCAGGGCGCTGGCAGCAAAGACCAACTTTACGTCGACCTGGAAAACTTCCTTCCGAAAAATCCGCGTCTGGTTATTAAGACCGCCACTGACGATGGCTCCGCCGGCAGGAAGGGCTTCGTGACTCAATACCTCAAAGAATACGCCGACCTGGCCGACCAGATATGCGCCTGTGGTCCTCCGGGCATGTACGCGGCCATGGAGGAATACAAGCACCTCTGGAAGGGAAACCCCTGCCAGGTCTCCCTGGAAACCCGCATGGGCTGCGGCATCGGCGCCTGTTTCGGCTGCACCATCAATACGAAGCAAGGTCTGAAGCGTGTCTGCCGCAACGGGCCGGTCTTCGAACTCGAAGACGTGGTTCTTGACAGCGTTAAGACATAGCGCCAGTTCGCCGAAGATGCCATGTTTTCAGGCTTTATGGTTAAGGATAATACGATGGCTGTCGAGACTCCATCAAGGGGAAGATCAAGAATCAGTAATCTTGGCGATACCTTCGAAATTGTGATACCTTCAAGAGAAAACAGCTTCATCATGATGGTGTTCATTTGTGCTTCGCTTGGTGGGTGGACGTTCGGAGAGTTTTCTGCAATCAGGGATATTTTGCCCTGGGTGCTGGGTAATCTGAAGACGAATAGAATACCCTTCTTCCTTTTGTTCTGGCTTGTCGGATGGACTGCGGTAGGAGTCCATATGATATGGAGCTCGGCATGGAACTTAGTTGGGAAAGAGAAGATTGTACTTTCAGGTGACCGACTCATATTGTCGAACAAAGCCTTAACCTTTGGAGCTACAAAGGCGTACGCGTTGAACGAAGCCAGGAAGTTTAGGCTGTATGTCCCGTTAGATACTAAGAGCACTTCGACATCCTTCTGGAAAACCCCTTTCGATAATACTTTTAGTTTTCCACGCGGGAAGCTGGCTTTTGACTATGGAATGAAAACCGTCCGATTCGCTTTCGGCATTGACGAGCCTGAAGCCCGGTATCTGCTATCATTGCTGAAGCAGAGAGGCGTTGACGTGCCTGCGGCTTGATTCGCGGACAAAGATGCTTCCGTGTGTTGCCGCAGGATGGCCATTGGGATACAATGAGTAAGCAACATTGGGCCAATGCGCCAACGTTGACAGGAGAGAACAGAATGACGACGCTTGCCAAGCTAACGTCCGGAGGGCAAGTGACCTTGCCCAAGGACATCAGGAAAAAGGCTAATATGGAGCCAGGTGATTTTGTGGAAGTTGAACTTGACGCGAACGGACACATCGTGCTTACTCCAAAGAAACTGGTCAACACCAGTCAGTCCTATTTTTGGACCGAGGAGTGGCAGAAGGGAGAGCGGAAAGCCGATGATGACATAGAAGCGGGGCGCGTAAGGAAATTCAAGTCGGCTTCGGAGGCTCTGAAATACCTTGAGAGCAAAGGTTAGCCGTGGAAGTAGTCTTCACTGAGCAGTTCGAACAAGCGTTCGAGAGACTTACGAAGACCGACAGGCAAAGAGTCAACAAGGCGTTCCGTCTTCTCGGCAACAATCCAAGACACCCAGGTCTCTACGTAAAGAAGATGGAAGGCGCCGGGAGTATCTGGGAAGCCCGCGCTTCATTGAGATTGCGGATCACTTTCGCGATGAGCGGTGAAACCATTACCCTTCGTAACGTCGGAGCGCACGACAAAGTCCTCAAGAACCCGTGATAGGAGCGTCTGTGGTTATCACCAAAAACATCCATCTGAAAACCGGCGGCCAGACCGATATCTTGGACATCACCGAGAAGGTCGCTGCTGAAGTGGCGTCCAGCGGTATCACGAGTGGCACGGTGACCGTGTTTGTAGCCGGTTCCACCGCCGGAGTTACCACGATTGAATACGAACCGGGCCTGATCGCGGACTTCAAGAACGCCTGGCAGCGGATAGCCCCCCTGGGAATCCCCTACGAACACGACAGCCGCTGGGGAGACGGCAACGGTTTCTCCCACGTCAGGGCATCGTTTCTGGGCTGCTCCCTGGTCGTGCCTTTTACAGATAAGAGCCTTTCACTGGGGACCTGGCAGCAAATCGTCGTCGTTGACTTTGACAACCGTCCGCGGTCACGCGAAATAGTCTTGCAAATCATGGGTGAATAGATTTATAATCGTCTGCTTTTTTAGAACGGACTTATGGTGAACCCAGTAACTACAAAACATACCGGCGGCAGCAACCAAGCCGCAAGAGTGGACCACTCCCCGGTCTCACCAGCGGCGTCTCAGGGCGCCGCCTGGACGGGCGTCGAGCTATCTCAGGTCAACCCCGAAGCGATGGCCAGGACCATCCGCCGCCACATCCTTACCATGATCGCTAAAGCCGGAGGCGGCCATCCGGGCGGGTCTCTTTCGGCAACGGACATTCTGACTGTGCTGTATTTCCGAATCATGCGACACCGGCCCTTCGAGCCCAACTGGCCCGACCGGGACAGGTTCATCCTGAGCAAAGGACATGGGGCGCCGGCACTTTACGCTACCCTGGCCGAATGCGGCTACTTCCCGGTGGAAGAACTGAATACGCTCAGGCAACTGGGCAGCCGTCTCCAGGGACACACCGACCGGAACCTGACACCCGGAGTGGAGATGTCCGCCGGATCCCTGGGACAAGGGTTGTCTTTTGGCGCCGGCATCGCTCTGGCCGCGAGGATGGACAACAAGCCGCACAAAGTCTTTGTCCTCGTGGGCGACGGAGAAAGCCAGGAGGGCCAGGTGTGGGAAGCGGCCATGGCTGCGGCCCACTTCAAGCTGGACAACCTCATCTGCATCGTTGACCACAACCAGCTTCAGCTCGACGGACGGGTCGCCGAGATCATGAACATCGAACCGCTCCCGGACAAATGGCGCAGCTTCGGCTGGCACACCATGGAAGTGAACGGGCACAATCTGGCCGACCTGGAGCGGACGCTTCAGCAGGCAAAGCTCAACAAAGGTAAACCCACCGCCATCATCGCCCACACTATCAAGGGTAAAGGCGTCAGCTTCATGGAAAACAACGTCGACTTCCATGGCAAGTCGCCGACTCCGCAGGAGTTGGAAAAGGCACTTTCGGAGCTGGCCGGTTGACCGTTCTGGAAGCCTCACCGAGGGAAACCTACGGCAAGACGCTGGTTGAACTGGGAAAGCAGGACCCCAACGTGGTGGTCTTCGATGCCGACCTTTCCAAGTCGACCATGACTCAATACTTCGCCCGGGAGTTCCCCGGAAGATTCTTCGATTGCGGCCTTTCCGAGCAAAACATGATTGGCATGGCCGCCGGGATGGCCGCCTCCGGCAAAACCGTCTTCGCCAGCACTTTCGCCGTTTTCGCCATGGGGCGCTGCTATGACCAGGTGCGGATGTGCCTGGCGCAGCAGCATCTCAACGTGAAAATCGTCGCCACGCACGCGGGAATCACCGTCGGAGAAGACGGTTCGTCGCACCAGGCCGTGGAAGACCTCGCCCTGTCAACTTCCCTTCCCGGCTTCACCGTGCTTTCCCCCGCCGATTCCATCGAAACTGACAAAGCCATCAGAGCAGCCGCCGCCACACCAGGCCCTTTCTACGTCAGGCTCTGCCGTCCCAAGGTCGCCGTCATCTACCCGGCTGACTACAATTTCCAGATAGGGAAGGCGACCATCCTGAGGCAAGGAACCGACGCCACACTGGCGGCCACGGGGGTAATGGTGCATTACGCCTTGAAAGCTTCCGAGTTGCTGGCGGCTGAAGGCATATCCTGCCGGGTGGTGAACTTCTCCACGATAAAACCAATCGACGAAGCCGCTGTCATCCAGGCCGCACAGCAAACCGGGGCCATTGTCACCGCCGAGGACCACATGGACCGGGGGGGTCTCGGCGACGCCGTTGGCAGAGTGCTCCTGGCTAATTCTCCGGTCCCGTTCTACGCCGTCGGACTGAAAGACACCTACGGGAAATCCGGCAAGCCGGATGAGTTGCTGAAGAAGTACGGGTTGACCCCGGAGGACCTGGCGAAAGAAGTCCGGAAGATCATCGCCAGGAAGCACGGCCGAGCTTCGTAGCCGCCGTCGCATCCGGGGCGCCGGTTTCGGGCGACCTCGAGGATCGCCCTGCTGGTGACGGGTCAGCTAATCCCTTGGCGTTGAAAATACGTCAGGTAGCCCCTGGCGAAGGTAGCAGCACTCTCGGCATTGAGCCAGTCCGGCATGAACGGCGCGCATTCCTTGAGATGGGGCATCAGTATCTGCGCCCCCTCTTCCACTCCGTTGCCTTCCCTCATAGACTTCAACATGACTTCTCCCCACCTGGCATGAATCTCGGCAGACATCTCCAGAAGCCTCGATACTTCCCGACTGGCCCCAAAATGGGAGAAGAGTAGCTGGCTGATTTCCATCTGCCTTAGCTGGCTGATGGTTTCAATGGTGATTCGCAGGTTGAATTCCGGGGCTGGGGTGGTGGGATAGATTAGGTTATATCCTTCGTTATAGGTGCCTACCAGGTCTCCGCAGAAAAGGCCGCCGGTCAAGCTGTCATGCGGCGAAATATGGTACGAGCAATGTCCGGGAGTGGCAATGATCTTCAAGCTCCGGCCCCCCAGATCAATGACTTCTCCACCCTCGACAGCTTCTACCCGTCCAGAATCTACAGCAACCACCAGGTCCAGGCGGTATCGGTCAGCGATCTCGTCACCCAGGGACTTGCGGACACCGATGAGCAGGCGAGCGGGGTCGATAAGGTGAGGAGCACCGATCTTGTGAACGACCAGTCTGGCCCTGGGGTATTCCTTTAGCAGAATGCCGGCGCTACCGGCGTGGTCGAGATGGGCATGAGTCACGATGATATGAGAAACGTCATCGGCCCCGAATCCGAGGTCGCGAATACCTCTGGCAATATGGGGGGCCGATATCGAAAGGCCCGTCTCTATGAGGGCAACTGTTCGCCCGACGACCAGATAGGCAGATGCCAGCCCGGGAAAGAACATCTGGGCGTCAATAAGGTAGATGCCTTCGGCAACTTGCTTTGATTCATGCATAGTATTGAGACTCACGCGCTACAGTCAAACAGCACCCGGTGCGGAACTTGCTTCTGGAAACGTGCCGAGGGCGGGGGTCGAACCCGCACGAACGTAAAGTCCAAGGGATTTTAAGTCCCTCGCGTCTGCCGATTCCGCCACCTCGGCAAGCGATCAAAGGGCGAATAGTCATCCTGTCGGCAGTCAATGTTAAGAAGTATGGAGGCGACGAGCGGATTCGAACCGCTGAATAGGGGGTTTGCAGACCCCCGCCTTAACCACTTGGCCACGTCGCCGCGTGAAAGAATTAACTCCTGAAAGTTGGTGCCGGGGAGGAGACTTGAACTCCTACGAGCTTTCGCCCACTGCCCCCTCAAGACAGCGTGTCTACCAGTTCCACCACCCCGGCGTTGCCGGCCCGAGAATCGGAGGCGGCGTCAAAAGGTCACGGAATCGAGTATCTCTATGGCTTATGCTCCTCCCCATCATGCCGGCGCCAGCCACCACAGCACCAGCCGCCGCCGCTTCTCCTCATCATGAACGAAAGCCCAACGGCTATGAGCAACAGGGGCCAAACCCAGCCCCAGATGCTGCCCTGAATATAGCCCAGCTTTATTGCCAGGGCAACCAATCCGATAATCAGAAGGGCTATTCCGACAAACATTTTTGACCTCCGAACCTGGGAAGACCACAGGTTTCGTTTTGGATATTCCAGAATAACATAATACCTTAGTAATGCTGGCAGGAGTGGCAGGATTTGAACCCGCGACCGACGGTTTTGGAGACCGCTGCTCTACCGGACTGAGCTACACTCCTCCGTAACAAAGATTGCATGGTACCCCTGGGGCGACTCGAACGCCCGACACGCGGTTTAGGAAACCGCTGCTCTGTCCACCTGAGCTACAGGGGCACGGATTCCCGGGCGTCGCACGGGCTGAGAAACGGCCCGGCGTTCGATTTGGCCCTCAGGCCCGGTGCACATTGGCTATTCGCTTCTTAATGACCGGATGGCTGGCTGCGGACGGACGCAGATTACCTACCACATGCTGCTGGCGTGCGGAAAAAGTATATCAATACGAGCTTCAAAATGCAATCACGTTTCGCTTGTCAATGCCAGCCAAGCCATAGTATAATCGCCTGACCCTGAGAGGGGTTATCAGAGAAGGGACGGATTCAGTTAGTGCGCTTGCCGAAATTCCAGCATTTGGCTCCCGCGAGCCTCACCGAGGCTTTAACCCTGTATGCCCAGCACAAGGAATCAGCCGTCATGCTTGCCGGTGGGACCGATCTGATCGTCCGCCTGCGCCAGCGGCTAGCCACGCCCGCCTTCGCAATTAGCCTGAATCGAGTGCCGGACCTGGATCACGTTATTCCGACACCGGATGGCGGGCTCCGCATCGGTCCGATGGCCACGATTCACTCCATCGAAACTTCTCCGGCGGTCCGGCCCGGCTTTGGATTGCTGTCCGAAGCAGCTAACAAGATCGCTTCTCCGCAGATCCGCAATTTCGCCACTGTGGCCGGCAACTTGTGCCTCGATACCCGGTGCTGGTTTTACAACCAGTCCGCGGCCTGGCGCCAATCGCGGCCACCCTGCTTCAAAAGAGGCGCCAAGTTATGTCATGTTGTCAAACACGGAACGCGGTGCTACGCCCTGTTCAAGGGAGATATGGCTCCCGCTTTGATGGTTCTTGGGTGCACCGTCAAAATGGCCCGGGGCGCAGGCAAGAGGACGGCCCCATTGGAGCAAATTTACACCGGGGACGGCCAGAACCCTCTAACGCTGGGAGGGGTTGAGATGATCACCGAGATCAGCCTGCCGCCTCAGCCAGCCGGTGCGGGAACTTCTTATCTGAAGTTCAGCCTGCGCATGGGTCTCGACTTTGCCATCGCCACTATCGCCGCTCGCATCGTCCTGGACTCAGGCGGCGCTTGCGCTGAACCCAGGATTGCCCTGGGGTCCGTGGCTTCGGCGCCGATCCGGGCCGTTGGAGCAGAAACACTTCTAAAGGGGAAACGCCTGTCCGGTGAATTGCTGGAAAAGGCAGCCGACGCGGTTCTCAAGGACGTCGGGCCGGTAGTCAGCATCGGAGCTCCGGTTGACTACAAGAAGAAGATGATCAAGCATTTGGCTCAGGAAGCAATCGCCGCGGCCTGGAAGAAGGCGAAATGATGACTGACAAGTACGCCACGATAGGCAAGAGGGTCCCCAGAATTGAGGGCACTTCCAAAGCTACCGGCCAGGCCCAGTTTACCGATGATCTAGTTCTGCCAAGGATGCTGTTTGCCAGGATACTCAGGAGTCCGCTGCCCCACGCCCGAATACTGAACGTCGATACCGCCAGAGCGCTTAGCCTCCCTGGAGTCAGGGCGGTGATCACCGGAAACGACACCGGCGGCAGAAAATACGGGGTCTATGCCCGGAGCGCCGACCAGTCGCCCCTGGCCACCGACAAAGTGCGTTACATCGGAGATGAGATAGCCGCCGTGGCCGCCATTGACGAGGAGACGGCCGAAGAAGCTCTGAGTCTGATCAAAGTTGACTATGAAGAGCTTCGCCCCGTCTTAGACACCGAGCAAGCCCTCAAGCATGGCGCGCCCAGAATCCACGAGGTAGACAACAACATCGGAGGAAAGACCTCCGTCAACGTCGGTGACGTGGAGCGTGGATTCCAGGAATCGGATTATGTTCGGGAGGACAGATTCAAGACCACCTGGCAGTCTCATTGTCAGCTCGAACCGCACGCGGCCCTCGCTCAGGCGGACTCGTCAGGCAACATAATGGTCTGGACTCCCAATATGTCGCCGTTCACCAAGAGGCACGTGCTGGCCCAACTGCTCAACCTTCCAGATTCAAAGGTGAGGATCTGCAAGACCTACGTTGGGGGGGCCTTCGGCGGGAAGTCCGAGGTTTTTTCGCTGGACTACTGCGCCGCTCTCCTTTCGATCAAGACGGGCCGCCCGGTCAAGATAACCCTCACCAGGGAAGAAGTATTCACCACTACCAGGCTCCGCCACCCCATGACCATCGAAATCAAGACCGGGGTAAAGAAGGACGGCACGCTGATGGCGCGGGACTGCAAGGTAATATCCGATACCGGGGCCTACAGCAGCACCGGCATCATGGCCGTGTACCTTTGCTGCGACAGTCTGGTCAAGACCTACCGGGTCGGCAACATCAGGTACGAGGGACTCAGCGTTTACACCAACAAGCCGGTATGCGGCGCCATGAGAGGCCACGGCACTATACAAATGCGTTTTGCCGACGAGTCGCAGTTGGACATGATAGCAGAGCACCTTGGGTTAGATCCCGTCGAAATCAGATTGAAGAACGCCCGGCAGGTCGGCGACATTCTGCCGAACGGTTCCAGAGTCAACAGTTGCGGCCTCGGTGACTGCATCAAACAGGCGGCTGAAAAAGCCGGCTGGAAAGAGAAATTCGGCAAGCTTCCTCCAAACCGGGGGATCGGCATCGCCTGCAGCACCGGACGCACCTTTATCAACGTCAACCCCGTCTCCGCTTCGGCGGCCTTCGTCAAGTTCAACGACGACGGCAAAGCGACTCTACTAACCGGCGCGGTGGAAAACGGCCAGGGTACCGAGACCATGCTGGCCCAGATTACCGCCGAGGAACTCGGATTGCCGGTGGAAGATATTGTCGTGGTGTCCGGAGACACCGACAACACACCGGTAGATGTCGGCAGCTTCCTGATGGCGGCTACTTTCATCACCGGCAACGCCGTCAAACAGGCGGCGGCAGATGCCAAACGGCAGGTCTTCGATTTCGTGGCCGCCCGGCTGCAGGCCAGCCCGTCAGACCTGGTGGCTGAGAATCGGCGCATCTTCTTGAAACACAGCCCGGAAAAGGGAATGACCTACGCCGATGCCATCCGGAGGAGCACGGTCAAAGGCATTCCCATCATAGGCAAAGGCTACTTCTCAGCCAAGACCGAATACCTGAACGTGCTGACCGGCGAGGGAAGGTCCTCACCGACTTATAGTTTCTGCGCCCAGGTCTCCGAAGTAGAAGTGAACCCCAAGACCGGCCAGGTCAAGATTCTCCAGTCGGTAATCGCCGACGACTGCGGCGTGGCTATCAACCCCATGGACGTCGAAGGGCAAGCTGAAGGTTGCCTGGCCACCTCGCAGGGGATGGCCCTTTCCGAAGAGGTCCTGTGGGAAGACGGGCAGATGCTCAACCCGTCCTTCCTCGACTACGGCATCCCCAGGGCGCCGGAAGTGCCCCCGGTCGATATGATAATTGTGGAAAGCCAGGACCCTGAGGGGCCGTTCGGGGCCAAAGACGCGGGAGAGCCGCCCACTCACGTCGGACCCGCGGCTATCGGCAACGCCATATTCAACGCCACCGGCGTCAGGATGACGGAAACACCCATGACCCCTGACAAGATACTCGGCGCCATGGAAAAGAAGTCAGTCGGCGCCGGCCGAAAGTCAGAATAACCAGAAATGAAACAACCTGTTTTGAAACAGTCATTAACTCTCAAAGTAAACGGCGAACGGTACGACCTGGAAGTCAACCCGTGGAAGACCCTTCTGGAAGTCGTCAGGGAAGACCTTAGTCTCACCGGGACCAAGAGAGGCTGCGATACCGGCGATTGCGGCGCTTGCACCGTTCTAATCGATGGCAAGTCCGCCCTCGCGTGCCTCATTCTGGCCGTCGACGTCCAGGACCGGGACATCACTACTATTGAGGGACTGTCCACCTCACCCGGTCAATTGGACCCTGTGCAGCAGGCGTTCATCGATTGCGGCGCTGTTCAATGCGGCTTCTGCACCCCGGGAATGATACTCACTGCTAAGGCGTTTCTGGCCGAAAACCCGAACCCCGACGAAGAGCAAATTAAGTACAGCATTTCGGGAAACATCTGCCGCTGCACAGGATATGCCAAAATTGTCGAAGCAATATTGCGGGCTGCCGGGAACCACGGCGCTGCCCGCCACGAGACAGTTTGAAAAGCAGTCCGAAGGCACCATTCCAACTCACAATTCTGATTAAGGGCGCCGGGGAAGTGGCTTCGGCCATCGCTCATAAACTAGCTATACCCTGCTTCAGGCTTTGCCTCACCGACCTTCCCGAACCGACCGCCGTCAGAAGGGGTGTAACTTTCAGTGAGGCCATCTACGATGGGGAAAAAATGGTGGAGGGCGTCACCGCCAGGCTCGCCACGTCGCCCGGAGATGCCGGCGCCATCTGGTCGGTTAACAAGATCCCCCTTTTTGTAGACCCATCGGCAAAAGTCCGAGAATACTTGAAACCCGACATAGTGGTGGATGCCATCATCGCCAAGAGGAATTCGGGCACGCGGGTATCTGACGCTTCACTGGTCATCGGCGTGGGTCCGGGATTCATGGCGCCCCGCGACTGCCACGTGGTCATTGAAACCAACCGGGGCCATTCCCTGGGAAGGTTGATAAGCAAAGGCGAGGCGGAAAGCGACACCGGCGTCCCGGCTCCGGTCATGGGCGTTACCGACCGCAGGGTAATCCGCGCGCCTTCGAACGGCAAACTTTCCACTACTAGAGATATTGGTGTTCACCTCAAAATCGGGGACTCTCTGGGGCACGTGAACGGGATCGAATTGAAAGCCGAGACGGACGGGGTACTCCGCGGCTTCCTCCGACATGGATCAACCATCGCCTCAGGAATGAAGATCGGAGACATCGACCCCAGGGACGTTGAGGAATATTGTTTCACCATTTCCGATAAGGGGCGAACCATCGCCGGCGGGGTTCTGGAGGCGGTATTGAAATACTATCCCCCAACCCGGACTTCCTGATATTCCCCTCATTCCATTCCCAGGGCAAACTTCAGCGCCGCATCCAACTCTTCCATCTTCTTCGGACTCAGAGTCGTCAGCCTATCCGCAAGACTGTCTTTCGGTATCGTCGTCAGGTTCTCCAGATTAACAACACACTCTTTCGGCATGCCGTCGGCGGTCCCCAGAGGCAATTCTGACGGCAACTGGCGCATGCGAATGCTGATGGGAGACACCAGGATGAGGTTCCTCGCCCCATAGGCATCGTTCCGGGACAGCAGCAAAACCGGTCGCCGGGATCCGGGCGTCCCCAGGTCCACCCACCACACCTCTCCCCTTTTCACTCCCACGGCTCCTGTGACAGCACGTTGCGCGCCGCGCGGCGGGCAGCCTCCACTTCCCCGGCGCCTTCGGGGTGCTTCCGGTAAGCCTGCAAGTACTTCTCACCCACCTCGCTGCGCTCCTGCATGCCGAGCAAAGTCTCCACCGCGCGGCGGAAATACTCGCTCCGGCTCTCCCCAGAGGTCTTTCGCTCCCGTTCTACGTCGGCCAGAAGTTCTTCGGGAAGGCTTATGGCTATTTTGGCAGTTCTAGATACGGTCATACCTGATTCATACTATGGTATGACTGTAGTATGACCTATCTGGGCATGGTTTGTCAAGCAGGTACGGTCAGAGTCCGAGAACTTTTCGAGATGTTGAACCGCCAGTGCCTTTGCTATATAATTTTTCCGATTAGGGTCCGTCAAGAGTTTTGGACAATCAACCTGGAAATGCTTTGAAAAGTCTACGTTCAGCCAGGACCGGACCATGCGGCGAAGTCAGGCGTTCCCGCTGGAAGATGCCCGGGCGCCTTTTTTGGGCTCTGCTGCTGGCAGCCAGTGTCACCGCTGCCGTCGTAGGTTGCTCCGGCAACAGGCCTCCTGCGAGCACGCCCGGTGGCGCAACGGCGGCAACGAAGCCAACTGGGCAGCGGCCTGTCATTCCCTCGCAAACCATCGTTTCCACACCAATGCCCACAGCAACACCCATACCCAGGGGCCGAACTCCAGACCCATCCACCCCGTCCCCATCCCCAACAACGATGGCATCCTTTTACAGCCTCAACATTGCCAGCTCACCCGGAGGAGTCGTCAAGGTAGAGCCGGCTTCACTGGACAGTCGCTACGGACAGGGCACCCCGGTCCGTCTTTCCGCCGCGGCTAATAACGGCTACAAGTTTGATGGCTGGTCTGACGACGTCTCGAGCACATCGACTGTCCTCAAGTTGACCATGGACTCAGACAAGACGATTCGCGCGGCATTCTCCAAGACTACTTTCGCATTGAGCCTGGACGCTACCGAAGGGGGCACGGTTTCTTTCTCACCCCAGGCAAAATCCTTCGATCCCGGGTCGCCTGTAGTCCTGAAAGCAACACCTTCCAAAGCCTTCGTCTTCAAGTCGTGGACAGGTGATGCATCGGGAAATGAGAATCCCCTGACTCTGACCATGGACCGGGACAGGAAGATCGGAGCGGAGTTCGCTGCCGCCGAATATTCGTTGACGGTCAAGGCGAATCCGGTGGGCTTTGTCGATATCCGGCCGGCATCGACAAGTTACAGAGTAGGGACAGTCGTCACCCTGTCAGCCATCGCACCGCCTAGCTACCGCTTTGTCTCCTGGTCCGGGGCTGCTACAGGAAGCACTCTGGTTATCCCGGTTACCATGGATTCCGATAAGTCGGTGACGGCCAATTTCGTCCGGACCCACACCCTGGTAACAATTGTCAGTCCCCCGGGCAGCGGCAGCGTAAGTCCCGCCTCCGGATCCTATGATGAGAATTCAGTGGTGGTCCTGACTGCCACCCCGGCCTCGGGGTACTTTTTCGTTGGCTGGACCGGGAATGTGACCGGCACCGTTTCGCCTGTCACCATTATGATGAACTGGGGACAGGTAGCGCAAGCCAACTTCGCCCCGTTCGGCAGTTCCTAGTCTCCCGCGTTGCCGCTGACCGGCTGGTACTCGTAACGCGTTGTTCCGTCGATCACACAGTAGACATGCCGCTCGTCGGAAGAAATAAGACCCTGGTGAATCACCGGCTTACCCAGCTCATCAGCTACTCTCATCAGGTCCTCCACCGAACTCAGAGATACCGTCTTGTCACCGGCCGGAGGAGCGTGGCCAAGCGCTTCAACGATGCGGCCGGCGTATTTCTTCTTAAGCCGCGCCGCTTCCTTTTCAGCCAGAGAAGGTTTTGGCGGTCTTGTCAGCACGTACAAGACAACCGAACCCAGGCAGAGGAACAAAAAAAGGCCCGCCAGAGCGGATGACGCTGTTCTCGCGCCGTCAAGCGAAAGGCCCATATACATGTTGGGGTTGGCGATAACCTTAGTCTGCTTGATGGCTCCCGGCTGTGATGCCGTCAGAGTCCTATCCCAGTCCAGCACATTCCCTCTGATAGTCCCTTTCATGGCCGGCATGAATATTTCATCTATCTTCCCGGAAGGACTGGACGCCACTGTGCGAAGGTTGGCAGTGATGGAGACGTCATACGACTCCGGTGCGACTCCGGTCTCGGTATGAATGGCATCCAGCAGATCCACATAGCTCGCCAGGTCCACGGGGAACGTGACGTTGAAGTCACCGGCCTTCCTGGTCTGCAACAACGGAAAGTTTCTGGTCCAGAGATTGGGAACCGAGATAACGGCAAAGATCGCCGCGTCCGTCGTTACTGAGTCTACCGGCCGATCGGACTTCAACTGGTAGGAGAAGGTCACGTCCATTCGGTCGGCCAGCCTGGTAAAGATGACCCCGCCAGGACCCACGGTCGCCGCCGGCGTCAGCGTCGCAGGAGACGTAGAGCCCGTGGTTGCCAGGTCGTAAGAAGGCGGCAGGGACACTGGCGGAGGAGCCGAAGGCGGCCTGAGCACAGCTTTGCCCTCGAAGATAGAGTTAGGCTTTAGCGACAGGGAATAATCAAACTTGCCCGCCCAGCCTGACTCCTCACTGCTTAGTTTGCCCGCCACTTCGATAAACCCTTTGTCGATCGTCATCGGCAGACTTTGAACGAATGGCCTGCCCCCATCGTCCACGACGGCGTTAATGGTCACGCGGCGAGGCACTCCAGCGATCCTGGTCTCTTTCTCAATCTGGATGAACTGGTCCAACACTCCCGCCAGGTCGAGGGAAAAATAGTAAGTGGCGGAGCCTGAGGTCGCCCTGGTGGCCGGTACCAACGAAATATTCTTCTGCCATACCCCTGGATTTTCCAGCACGGCATCTATCCGGGCCTCTCCGGGGATATTGGGAGGACCGACATAGGAGAAAACGAGGTCCATGGTATCGACAATCTCAACCGGATACCTGGGACTAGGAAGAGGTTCGGCCACCTTTGTCATCGAATTCACCTGGTAATCAAACCTGCCGACGCTGGCGTTCCGCGCCTGCGTCAGTGAACCGGAATCCAGTTCGATAAGGCTCCTGTCCAATTTGATAGGAAGGTTATGAATAAAGCGTTCCCCTGCCGAGTCGACCTGGGCGCTTATGGTCACACTGCGCGGCGAACCGACAATTCCTATCTCTTTTTCAACGGCGTCAAATATCGAGTTGGTCTGTCCGATATCCAGTGGGAAGCGAGCATTGAAAGTCCCGCTCGTGGCCGTCTCCGGGACCAGAGAGACCTTCTTCTTCCATAGACCAGGGTTTTCCAGCACGGCGTCTATCCAGGCTACCCCGGGCGACTCCTTCGCAGGAGTATAACCGTAGCTGAAGTCTATGGTCTGTACAACTGCTGCCGGGTATTTCAACTTCCGCGCATCAGCCGGAGCCGGGCCGAAAAGGTAGGAGGGCTTGAGGCGGACCACATAATCGAAGCCACCGTTGTGCTGGTACCCCAGAACCGTGGTCTCCTGCCTCACCTCCGATGGCAGGATCCTGGCCGCGACAACACCCGCTATGGAAATAGCCAGCAAGCCAGCGGTAGCCGCCAGCAAGTAGGTCCTGGCCCCGGCAACTTTTCGAAGAAGCTGACTTCCGATTCCACCGGCGGCCCTGCGCGTTTTTGAGGTATTCCTCACGGGTGCTATTTTAGTCCACCAGAGCTAGCCTGTAAAGAACTGCTTAAGTATGAGCGACAGCATGCCCAGCTTAGGGATATTGAATACAACTTTGCCCACCACGTTTTGAGGCTGCACTGGGGCGGCGTCGGGCACGTTATTGGCGTCACCCTTGGTGGTGAACGTCCTTGCCCTTTCGTCGATACTGATGACGCGGTGGACTACCGAGATCGGCTGTGATCCCTCCTGCCTCCGGAATTCGACGATGTCACCCGGCTTTATGGTACCAGGAGACACTTTGGCGACAATGACGATGTCGCCTATCTCGTACAGGGGCATCATGCTACCGCTGGCAATCGAAGACGGCTTCAGGGGAAAGAGGCCGGCGGCAAACCAAACAAGCCCCAGGGAAAAGACAGCGGTTATGATCATACCCGCCGGAAAGGTGGCTTCCCTGGCCAGGCGCCTCGGCTTGCCCCGGTTGGATTCGGCGGCGTGAAGGCTGTTGGCTACCAGCAGGCCGAAGATCGGCACGGCCGCCCCGATCAGGCCTTTCATCGCCCAGGGAAGGTCCGGAATGATGGGACAGAACCACCAGAAGGCGGCCAGAGGCCCGCGGTATGCCAATGAGGCCCGCGCCCCGGCCAACCGGGCGAGCATTGTGGCCAGCAGGTTCTCCATCAGCAGGGGCAGCCAGCTTGAATTCACCTGGGAGACGGACTCAATCTGCACCTTCATCCCCGTTAGCTGAGTCAGAGGAATGGCCACCACCGTAAACACCACGGTGACCAGAGCCAGAGACATCGCCGGGTGGCGCTTTCCCAAACGATTGACGAGCCAGGAGCGGCTGGTTTCGGTCCCCAAGAGGCCCGCGCT